>Ga0299914_10000969_pt1 | contig 18214 bp, 16 predicted proteins | sample RVTome_10_FD_201361 | JGI IMG/M metagenome (GOLD analysis project Ga0299914, IMG submission 201361) | Soil microbial communities from uranium-contaminated site in the Upper Colorado River Basin, Wyoming, United States - RVT153D57 (version 2) ...
ACCGGGTACTCCTTGATGAAGCCGTAACCACCGTAGACCTGGACGGCGTCGACGGTGATCTCCATCGCGGAATCGGCGGCGAACCGCTTGGCGTGCGAGCAGGCGAGGGTGTTGCGCATGCCGTTGTCGAGTTGGCTCGCGGACGACCAGGTGAGCAGGCGGCCCGCCTCCACCTTCGTCGCCATGTCGGCGATCATGAACGAGACCGCCTGATGCATCGCAATCGGGACGCCGAACTGGACGCGCTCCTTGGAGTACTCGGCGGCGAACTCGAGCGCGGCGCGGCCGATGCCGACGGCCATCGCGGCGACGCCGGGACGGGTGCGGTCCAGGGTCATCATCGCCAGCTTGAAGCCCTTGTTCTCGTCGCCCAGCAGGTTGCCGGCCGGGATCTCCGTCTCGTTGAAGGTGATCGTGGCGGTGTTGGAGGCTCGCTGACCCAGCTTGTCCTCCTTCTTGTCCACGGTGATCGTGTCGTCCTTGGGGACGACGAACGCCGAGATGCCACGATGGCCCGCGTCCTTGTCGGTCTTGGCGTAGACGGTGAACCAGTTTGCGTAGCCACCATTGGTGATGAAGCACTTGGAGCCGTTGAGCACCCACTTGTCGCCCTTCTTGACGGCGGTGGTCTTCATCCCTGCCACGTCCGAGCCGGCGTCCGGCTCCGTCAGGCAGAACGAGGCCAGCTTCGGCTCCTCGGACAGCATCCCCAGGTACTCGGCCTGGATCGCCTCCGAGCCGCCGAGGGCGACCGGGGTCATGGCGAGGCCGTTGGCCGCCAGCGACGTGCCGATGCCCGAGCAGCCCCACCCGAACTCCTCTTCGATCAGGCAGCCGGAGAGGTAGTCGAGCCCGGGGCCGCCGTACACCTCGGGAACGTGGGTATTCATGAGGCCGACCTCCCACGCCTTGTCGATGATCTCCTGCGGCCAGGTGCCATCGCGGTCGTAGTCCCATGCGACGGGCCGAATCTCCTTCTCGGCGAAGTTGTGAGCCAGCTCTCGCAGGTCCTTCTGCTCGTCGGTCAGGGTGAAGTCAACCACTGCGTCGGTGCTCCTTCGAAGTCGGGACGGCCAAGTGCACAAAACGGTGCTCGCCAGGACCGATTGACTGATCAGTCAACTCCGGGAAGGATAGCGAAAAGACCCCGGGGCGGCCCCCGGGCGGGATCCCCGGGCTACCCTGCGAAGTCATGGCCCTGGCGCTCTCCAGCGGCGAGGCGATCCTCGTGATCGTCCTGGCCGTGATCCCGATCACGGCGCTCACGTTCGTGCTTGGGAGCGGCAGCGCTTATCGCCAGATCGGGCGTGGGCCGCTGTCCGTCCAATTCGACCAGGACCTGCCCGCGGGCGTCCGCGCCGCCGAGAAGGACGGGTCGGCTCGCGTGCGCGAAGAGGAGCTGCGCCAACTCCTCGAGGCCAAGGCGTATCGCCAGCGTACGCGCGGCGAGGCGCCGATCGACGTCGAGGCGGAGATGGGCAGGATCCACGACCGCGAAGCCGCCCCGGAGCCCTCCGGCGACCGGCAGCTCCGCGAGGAGGTCCGCCAGCTCGTGGTGGCCCGCAACGCGCGCCGCGAGCGCCGCGGCGAGGAACCGCTCGACGTGGAGGCCGAGACGGAGCGCCGGCTCCGCGAGCTCGACGCTCTCTGAGAGATGGCGCCGTGCCTCGCGCACGCCGCCCGGCGAGCTCGCCGGGCGTTAATCTGCAGTCATGGCCACTGATCCCGCCGAGGTCGAAAGCCGCGTGGTCGAGATCGACGACGCGCTCCTTCGCCCGGGCACGTACTTCAACCCGCAGACCGAGGTCGTGCTGGTCGTCGACGACTCGACCGCGATCGACCAGGAGGTCTTCAACATGGAGGCCTACGAGGGCGCGGACTGGGTCCGCATCTCCGATGACGTCCCGATCGACGAGGAGGCTCGCGACGCCGCCCTCGAGGCGTTCCAGACGCACTACCACCCAGGGAATCTGGGCTCCCTGTCGGAGGCCGCGCTCGAGCAGGGCGACTCCGAGAGCGACGAGGGCGAAGACGGCCAGGACCCGGGTCGCGAGGACTAATCCATGCGTCCCGTCGGGGGTTGATGACCATGGGTGGCTACCGGATCGTGAAGCGGGAGGAGGCTCCCGACTTCATGGAGCAGTACCCCGGATTCGGGGAGATGCGGTCCTTCACGGAGCCCGCCGAAGCGGAGCAGGTGGCGTTCACATGGCGCTCGATGCCGCCGGAAACCGGCGGCCGAGGCTCCTACGGGCACCGCCACCACAACCAGGAGGAGATCTACTTCGTAATCTCCGGGACGGTCCTGTTCAAGCTCGGCGACGACGTCGTGGAGGTGGGGCCCCACACCGTGGTCCGCGTCTCCCCCGAGGTCTACCGCTCCATCCACAACGACGGCCCCGGCCCCGCCGAGCTCGTGATCTGCTCGCGACGCGCGGCGGCGGGCGAAGCCGAGGTCGAGACCACCCCTGACTTCTGGCCGGACGAAGGCTGAGGCCCTCGGCGCCCTCGCTGAGCTGCAGCCTCAGTAGACCGAGACGTACGCGATGAAGGCGGCGAACAGGCCCGCCCAGACAAGGATTGCCAGCACCTCGAAGCGCTGGCGCAGGCGCAGGGCCCAGTAGGCGAGCGCGCCGCCGGCGAGGCCCAGCCCGCCCGAGACCAGGGCGAAGTGGCTCAGATCCCAGTCCGTGAGCCAGAGGCCGAACGCGATCGGAATCGTGGACTGGAAGACCATCGCCCCGGTGATGTTTCCGAGCGCGAGGCTGTCCTTGCCCTCGCGGACCCAGAAGAAGCTGTTGGCCTTCTCCGGCAGCTCGGTGGCCAGGGGGGCGAGGATCAGCGACAGGACGAGGGGCTCGACCCCGATCGTCTCGGCCACGTGGAGCAGCTCCTCCACGAAGAGGTGCGCGCCGCCCACGATGGCCCCCAGCCCCACCGCGAGCTGAATCAGGATCGTGACGCCCCTGGGGTTCTCGTCGTCGCTGCGGTCCATGATCAGCGGCCCGATCGTCTCGACCTCCTGCACCGCGCCGCCGCCGGCGAGCGTTCGCCGCACGTAGACCCCGTAGGCCACTACGAAGCCGATCGCGAGGGGGATCTGGAGGCCATCGGGGGTACCGACGCCGAGGCCCAGGCCGAGCGCGAAAAAGATGAGGAAGAAGATGAGGTCGCGGTCGAGCGTCTCGATGTCCACCTTGAGCCGGGTGTCCTGCTCGCGCCGTTTCCGGAACAGCAGAGCAGAGGTCCCCACGAGCGCCATCGCGATGGTCGCCAGCAGGAAAGGGGCCCCGACGATCGCACCCACCGCGACGTCCTCGGACCCCTCGGCGCCCCCGATGATCGCGACGATCGGGATCAGCGTCTCGGGCATCGCCGTTCCCACCGCCGCCAGCAGGCTGCCCGTCGCCCCCTCGCCGAGCGACAGCCGGTGCCCGGCCCACTCCACGGCGTTGGTGAACAGCAGCGCACCGGCGAGAATCACCGCGAAGCTGATCGCGAGGAGGATGTACTCGGTCATGCGTAGAGAAAGGCGAGTGCGAGGACGAGGTACACGGCCAGAAGCTGTACCCCCTCGAACCAGTTCGACTCCCCGTCCTGCGTGACGTAGGCGGCGATCAGCACGGCGATCAGCACGGCGCCGAGCTCGAAGCCGTTGAAGGCGAGCGCCATCGGGCTCGGCCCAAGCACGAAAGAGAGCAGCACGAGCACCGGCGCCACGAAGAGCGCGATCTGCGCGGCCGAGCCGATCGAGATGTTCACCGCAAGATCCATCTTGTCCTTGCGCGCCACCAGCACCGCGACCCAGTGCTCCGCGGCGTTGCCCACCACCGCGACGATGATGATGCCGACGAAGAATTCGCTGATCCCGATCGTCTCGGAGGCCTCGGCGATCGATCCCACCAGGATCTCGGAGACGACGCCGACGGCAACTCCTGCGACCGCCAGCATGGCGATCGAGCGGCGCACGCTCCAGCCGAAGCCCTCGTGCGCCTCCTCCTTGTACGGCGGGTTGAAGATGTCCTTGTGAGTGCGGAGGCTGAAGACGAGCCCGGCCACGTAGGTGACGCCGAGGACAAGCGCCACGCCGATGGAGAGCTCCTCCAGATCGCTGCCGAAGTCGACGATGTCGGCGCTGACCGAAGGCAGCCCGCCCTCGGAGACCAGGGCGTAGATGGCCGGCATGATCAGTGCCGCAACGGCCAGGAAGAGCATCGTGGCCTGCGCCGAGGCGGCCGTCCGGTTGAACTTCTGCTTCGCCCGGCCCCAACCGCCGACGAGCATCGAGAGGCCGAGCACCAGCAGGAGGTTGCCCAGGATCGAGCCGATGATCGAGGCCTTCACGACCTCCTGCAGGCCCTCCGCGAGCAGGAAGATCGCGATGATCAGCTCGGCCGCGTTGCCGAAGGTGACGTTGAGGAAGCCGCCGATCCCAGGCCCGGAGCGGGCCGCGAGCTCCTCCGTGGCGAGGCCCATCAGGGCGGCGGTGGGAATGATGCCGAGCGCGGCGCACGCGAAGACCAGTGTTGCGGAGGCGTGGGTGAGCTCGAGGACGACAGCGAGCGCGATGAAGGGAGTCAGCAGGTAGGGCCAGCCCTGCGCGGACAGCAGGAATCCGGCGGCTCCCCGCCGCCCCCCGCTCTCGCTCTCGCTCTCTGGTGCTCCGCCCGCGCTCATGGCGCCCGGCAGCCTACGCGGTTGGGCTTGGGGCTACTCCGCCGGCGCCACCGCGTATGCGGCCGGCCCTACAGCTCGTCGAGGCAGTCGGCGGCCTGCTCGGGATCGTTGCCCGCGGCGGCGATGCAGTCGAGGTAGGCGTCGCTGGAGCCGGCGCCGCCGCCACCGCCGCCGCCCGCGTCACCACCGGCGTCGAAGTCGCCGCCGAGACCGTCGAGGCCGTCGATCGGCCCCAGGCCGCTGACGCCGAACTGCCCGAGCAGGTCCTCGATCGGCTGTGCGTCCTCAGGCGCATCGACCGTCTGCTCCTCGTTGACCTCACTGAAGGCGAACGAGAACCCGAAGTCGATGGCATCGACGGGGACGGGCGTCGCGCCCTCGATAGCCGAGGGGTCGATCGTGAGGCCGAAGTCCAGCTTGCGCAGGATGTCGTCCTCCGTGCCGCTGTAGAGGTCGAAGTCGGCCGAGGTGATGGCCTCGGAGACCTGATCGATCTGGGCCTGGTCGACCTGCTGCTCGGCGCCGGGGACGGATCCCGCAAGCCCCGTGAGGTCCTCGATCAGCTGAGGCACGTCGATGGCGCCGCTGATGTGCACCGTCTCGGCCCCCTCGACATCCTCGGATCCCTCGTTGGTGAGGTCCGTGAACCAGCCGCCGATGTCGAAGTCGCACGCGGCGGGGTCGCCGCCCTGGGACTCCAGAGCCTGCTCGCAGCCCTCGCGGAAAGTTGCGGAGGGGTCCTCGTCGTCGCCGGCGTCGTCCAGCTCGCCGGCGGAGGCCTCCATCGATTCCTTCAGCGAGGAGAACGTCTCGGTGCCTACCTCGTAGGTCTCGCCCCCGTACTCGACGAACGCGTTGTCCTCGCTCACCACGAGGCCGCCCTCGAAGTTCACGCTCTGCCCCGCTCCCTCGCCGCTGACGGCAGCCGTGAGGTCGAGCTGCGGCAGGACCGTGGGATCGTCGGCGACCCCCTGGAACGGGCCGCTGAGGCTGGCCTCGAAGCTGCCCTGGTCGCCGGCCGACGCACTCAGCGAGAGATCCAGCACTCCGCTGGTGATCTGCTCGTCGTTCTGGAATGTCGCGTCGATGACCTCCTGGGGCGATTCGTCGCTCGCGTCGTCGCCGCCGCAGCCGGCCATCGCCGTGGGCACGGTCAGGGCCAGGACGGCGGCCGCGAAAAGAGAACGGGTACGGGTCAAGTCAGCGCTCCAGTCGGTTGGTACCAGGTCGACGGCGGAGCGTAGCGAACAGCTTGGCCGGGCCCGGCCGCTTCCCGGCTTCCGGCGCGGCGGCCAGGCATGATGTTGTGACGGATCTCACCCAGGGCCCCCCACCTCCGCGTATCGTCTGTGACGTGTCTCCCGAAGCGGTGTGCGGCAGCTGTGGCGCCGGCAACCCCGAGCGGGCCCGCTACTGCATGGCCTGTGGCGCGGTCCTGGCCACGAGCTGTCCCGGCTGCGGCACCGAAAACCCGCCGGGCGCGAAGTTCTGCATCGAGTGCGGAGCCCAGCTCGTGCCGGCGCCTGCCGCCGGCCCGGCTTCGGGTGGGATTCCCTTCGGCTCGTCCGGCAGGCCCGATCTCGCCCCGCCGGGAACGGCCCTCCCCGAGGAGCGGCGCAAGGCCACGGTCCTGTTCGCCGACCTCTCCGGGTACACCGCAATCGCCGAGCGGATGGATCCGGAGACGGTGAAATCCATGGTCGAGCGGGCACTGAAGCGGCTCGGTCAGGAGGTCGACCGCTTCGGCGGCCGGGTCGACAAGTACATCGGCGACAACGTCATGGCCCTCTTCGGGGCCCCGGTGTCCCATGAGGACGATCCCGAGCGCGCGGTGCGTGCGGGCCTGGCCATGCAGCGGGCCATGGCGGAGATCAACGCCGACATCGCCACCACAGCGGCCGACGCCAACTTCGAGCTTCGTGTGGGGATCAACTCGGGGGAGGTGCTGGCCGGCCAGGTCGGCGGCAACTACACGGTCATGGGTGACCCGGTGAACGTCGCCGCCCGCCTCCAGGCCGCCGCCCGGCCGGGCACGGTCACGGTGGGCGAGACCACGCATCGGCTGACCCGGAGTGCGATCGAGTACACGGAGCTCGAGCCGCTCGTCCTCAAGGGGAAGGCCGAGCCGGTCGCGGCATGGGAGGCGCTGCGCATCCAGGTGGCGACCCCCACGCGGATCGGGCGGGCGGCGACCCCGATGATCGGGCGCGAGGAGGAGACCGCCCTGCTGCTGAACCTCTTCGAGCGCGTGCTCTCCGAGCGGCGTCCCCGCATGGTCACCGTGATGGGACAGGCCGGCGTTGGCAAGAGCCGCCTGCTGCGCGAGCTCGCGGGAGCGGTGGCGGAGCACCCGGAGACGCCGCTCCTGCTGTTGGGGCACTGCCCTGCCTACGGGGCGGGGCTCGCCTACTGGGCGCTCGGCGAGGTCCTCCGCGGCCAGTTCGAGATCGTGGACGACGACGACTCGTCCGTGGCCTGGGAGAAGCTCCGCCGGGGCGTGGAGCACCTCGTCTCCGAGGAGGTCACGGAGGAGCCGCCCGAGCGCGTGGCCGCCCTCCTGGCGCGACCCCTGGGAATCGACCTCGGCGCGGACGCCTTCGCCGCTCTCGGCATCGACTCCGAGGACCCGCAGGCGATGCGAGACCGGATCTTCTCGGCGGTGCGCTCCCTGGTGGAGGGCGCGTGCCGGCAAAAGCCGCTGGTGCTCGCGATCGAGGACATCCATTGGGCGGACGAGGGCATGCTCGATCTGCTCGAGTACCTGGCGCAGTGGGTCCGGGGACCTCTCCTGCTCGTGTGCCTGACGCGCGACGAGTTGCTCGACCGCCGCCCCGGATGGGCCGAGGGCGAAGGGACGGACCGCATCACCCTCGAGCCCCTTCGGGCCGAGCGGACGCGTGAGCTCGTGGGCGCCCTCCTCCCCGCGAGCGCCCAGGCCGGCGCCCCCGACACGAGTCAGCTGGTCGCGCAGGTGGCCGAGCGCTCCGGCGGCAATCCCCTGTTCGCCGAGGAGATGGTCAACCGCATCGTCGAAGAGGGCTCCGGCGACTCGGAGGCGCTGCCCGAGACGGTGCACTCGGTGCTGGCCGCGAGGCTCGACTCGCTGAGGCCCGACGAGCGCACTGTGATCCAGCACGCGTCGGTGGTCGGCCACGCGTTCTGGAAGGGGTCACTGGCGGCTCTGGCCCCGGACATGGCGGACGAGGTCGGCGAGACGCTCGCCTCGCTCGAGGAGAAGGGCCTGATCGTCTCCACCGCGGGCAGCCGGCTCGCCGGCGAGCACGAGTACGCGTTCAAGCACATCCTGATTCGCGACGTCGCCTACTCCACGCTCCCGAAGTCGGTTCGCGCCCGCCGCCATGCCGCGGTCGCCGAGTTCATCTCCGAGCGGGCCGCCGACCGCGCAGAGGGGGTGGTGGCGATGGTCGCCGACCACTACGGCCGCGCCGCCGCGCTGGGCGCCGACGCCGGGCTCGACCCGATGGAGCTGGACAGGATCGACGCCCACGCCGTGGACGCCCTGGAGGCGGCCGGTGACAGCGCCGCCGCGCTCTACTCAAACCGCGAGGCGCTCGGGCACTACGAGACTGCGCTCTCGCTCGAACGGAGGCTCGATCCCGGAGCTCGCGCCACCCTGGCTGAGAAGCTCGGCGATGTGGCTCTGCGCCTGGGCCGCGTCGACCGGGCGACCGAGCTGTGGGGGGGGTGCCTCGATCACCACCGCGGCCAGGAGGACCTCGAGCGGGTCGGCGACCTGCATCGCAAGATCGGCGCGGCGCTCTGGCACAAGGGTGACCGCGAGGGCTCGATCGAGCACTACCAGCGGGGTATCGATCTCCTGAAGGACGGGCCTCCGTGCCTCGAGCTCGTGCGTCTCTACGAGGAGGCCGCCTCGCTCTACATGCACACGGGGGACAACATGCTCGCGATCTACGCCTCGGAGAAGGCGTTGCGCCTGGCTGAGCGACTCGGCGAGGCCGCGGCGGCGAGCCGGGCCCACGGGATCTTCGGCCGCGTCTTCGGCCGCATCGGCGACTCCGAGCGGGCCCGCGAGAACCTGGAGCGTTCGGTCGAGCTCGCGCGCGAGTCCGAGCCCGGCGAGGCGGTGCGCGCCCTGCTCACCCTCGGCTACCACCTGGAGATCTCGGAGGCCGACTACGCCGGGGCGGCGAGCGCGTACGGCGAAGCCCTGGGACTGGCCGAGCAGACCGGGGACCTTCCCGCCCAGGTGGAGCTGCATGCGGCGCTGGCGCAGCTTGCCGGACATCGGGGGGATTGGGAGGCGGTCGAGCGCGAGACGGACTCCGCAGCCGCGCTGGCCGAGCGCGAAGGGCTGACCGGCAAGCTCTGCTTTCCCTACCTCATGCGCGGCGCCCTGCGCTGGCGGGAGGGGCGCTTCGACGCCTCCGCGGAGCTGCTGCGGGAGGCCGCGGCCCTGGCCGAGCAGGTCGGTCGCTCCGAGGTCGCCTTTCAGGCCCTCTTCTGGCTTGCCGCCTCGCTCCGGCAGAGCGGCTCCTACGCGGACGCCGACACCGAGCTCTCGCGGGCCCTCGACATCTGCGAGCGGGCCGGGCTGGTGGCCCAATCGATCGAGGCGATCTCGTCGCGAGCCATCACCCTGATGCAGGCGGGTCGCGTCGAGGCGGCGCGTGAGGCAGCGGAGGAGGCCGGGCGCCTGGCTGAGAGGCTTCGCTACCCGGTCGGCAAGGCGGCGGGCCTCGAGGCCGCCGGGGCGGTCAGTGAAGACCGCGCTCACGGAGCCGAGCTCATGGTCCAGGCGAGGACGGCGTGGCTCGAGCTGGGCAGGCCGCTCGACGCGGCGCGCTGCGAGTACATACGAGGCCTGCTGCTCGCCGGCTCCGACGCGTCGGCCTCAGCGACCGCGCTGCACACTGCGGCGGAGGAGGCCGAGCGCTTCGGGGTGCAACACCTCGCCGAGCTGTCGCGCGCCGCGCTCCCCGCCTGAGGGCCACGGCCTCCGGCAGGGCCGACGGTTCTTAGGCGAGGCCCTCCGCCTCGTACTCGCGCAGGAAGCCCTCGAAGAGGCGCTTGTGCCCCTGCTCGTCGTGGAGGATCGCGATCATCATGTCCTGGGTCACGGGATCGATGCCGTCGGTCTCGTCGATCACCCGGCTGTAGAACTCGATCGCGCCCTGCTCGGCCTCGATCACGCCCTTGATCACGTGCACGATGTCGACCTGGTGATCAGGGGGCTGCAGGTAGGACTGCTCGGCGGCGAACTCCATCGAGCCGGGCACGACGCCGTAGAGCTCCTTGATGCGTGCGGCGAACTGCTGGGCATGCCCGAGCTCCTCCTGGATGTCGGCCTCCAGGGACTCCTTGATCTCCTGCGCTCGGACCCCGTCGGGGTTGACGGAGTTCGAGATGTAGCTCATCACCGTCTCGATCTCCATCCAGTAGGCCTTCTTGAGCAGCTCGACGATCTGCTCGCGGCGGTCGCGACTGTCGTCGGCCATGATGTCGAAGCTTGTGGCGGTGTCTGGCATCGATCCTCCTCGGGTCCCCGGGTTGCCCACTGCAATCTACCCCCGCCGGTCGCCGGTACACCTGAGCGCCTGCGGAACGACTCAGCCCGCGCCGCCGGTCCGGCGCCCGCTCAGGACGTATCTCGGTAGGGGGCGTGCCCGTGGGGAGCGGCTGGACCGAGCGGGTCGCGCCTGGCCCGGATTCCGCATAGTGGTGCCTATGTGGGAGCCGGGCCAGGCCCGAGTCCGCGAAGCGTCCAGGCGCTCAGCCACGGGCGCGATCACCTACCGAGATGCGTCCTTACAATCGTGCCATGCCCCGCGCGACAGCCGCCGACGGAGTCGAGCTCCACTACGAGGAGCGCGGATCGGGGCCGCTGGTGGTGCTCTCCTGCTACTGGTCGCTGCACCCGTCGGCGTTCGAGCCGATCGCCCGCGAGCTCGAGCGCGACCATCGGGTCGTCACCTATCACGACCGCGGCTCGGGACTTTCGGAGCGGTCCGGGCCCTACGACCTCGACACCGCCGCCGCTGACCTTCTCACCGTGATCGAGGCCGCCGGCGGCCCAGCCGTGGTCGCCGGAGTGGCCGACGGCCCCTCCAGGGGAGTCCGGGCGCTGGTCGAGCGGCCGGATCTCGTGACCGCGGTGGTGGGAGCGGCAGGCGCACCGGTGGGCAGAACCGCCTTCGAGGAGGCCGACGTCCTGGCCAGCTCCGAGTCCGTCGTCGGGGCGCTGCTCCAACAGGTGGAGACCGATTATCGCGGGGTGCTGCGCAGCGTGCTGGCCGCGACGAACGCCCAGATGGGCGATGACGAGCTGCGTGAACGCGTCGCCGCACAGGCCGAGCATTGCCCGGTGGAGGCCGCCGCGCCGAGGCTGCGGGCGTGGGCCGTCGACGAGCCGGCCGAGCTCGGGCGCGCCGCCGCCGATCGCCTGTGGGTGCTCGTCTCGGAGCGCGTCTCGGGTGGCTGGTTCCCGGCCGGCGCCGAGATGGCGCGGGTCGTCACGCGCGTTCTTCCCGAGGCCCACGTCGTGGAGGTGGACGACGGCTGGGTCAGCCGCCCCGACCAGACGGCGGCCGTGATTCGACGGGTCACGACCGGCGAGCGCGCGCCGGCGGGTGAAAATAGGATCAACGCATGACCGCGCCTTCCCCGGACGCCGCCGAGACCCCCCGCACATGGATCCTCACGGGTTCGCTGGAGAACTTCCAGATCAACGTCGACCGTGGCTTCGACGTGATCGGATTCAAGGAGGGCAGGCGCCGCCAGGCCCAGGAGTTCGAGCCGGGCGACGAGGTCGTCTTCTACGTCACGGGGGTTCAGGCCTTCGGGGGGATCGCGCGCGTGCGCTCGGCGATGTTCGAGGACCGAGAGCCGATCTGGCCGCAGGGCACGAAGCGCAAGCCCGAGGCCTACCCCTGGAGGGTGGAGGCCGAAGCGGTCCTCGTCCTCAACGAGAACGACTTCGTGCCCGCCGAGGAGCTCGTGGACCGGCTCGAGCATGTCGCCAAATGGCCGGCCGAGCACTGGCACCTGGCCTTCCAGGGTCAGCTCCGCACCGTGAGCACCGGTGACGCGGCGGTGTTGCGGGAGCGGCTGGGCGTGGCCGCCGCGGTCGGTTGATCCACGACCGTCACTTCACCCGCGCCGAGGCCCAGGCGTTGCTCCCCGCGCTCGAGACGCTGCTGGGCGAGCTTCGCACGGCCAAGGACTCGCTCACCGACGAGGAGGCGCACCGCGCTCTCTCGGAGGCAGCGGGCGGCAACGGGGGCGGCGCCGAGGGGCGGCGGGTGGGCCAGGCCTTCCTGCGCGTGCGCGAGCTGCTCGGAACGATCCAGGAGATGGGGGTGGTGGTACGGGACATCGACAGCGGGCTGGTGGACTTCCCCGCGATGCTCGAGGGCCGGGAGGTCTACCTGTGCTGGCGCTCGGGCGAGCAGGGTGTGGACCACTGGCATGACCTCGAAGCCGGGTTCGGAGGACGGGTTCCACTCGACTGAGGTTTGAGAGCTCCCGCGAGGGGGAATGCACTCGGTGCCGCCAACCCGCGCGCGTCGGCGAACCCCCCAGCGGCGCGCGCAGTCTGACGGCAGCATGGAAAACGGGGCGCCCCTCGGCGCCCCGTTTTCGTTGCCCCATCCAACTCCGGTGAGAGCGAGGGCCGGGCACGCGCCCGGCCCCGCCCCGCATTGGAGGTGCCCCCGCGAGACGACTGACCGGTCCGCCCCGGGGGTTATGTGTTTGCCCGATCAACATCGGCTCCCGCCGGAATCCGGGCGTGGAAAGGGCATCCGGCTGGACGCACGTACGAATCGCGGCCGCGCCGGCTATCCGGCCGGGGCCGGCCGCGCCGGGCCGGGCGCCGGCCGCTCCCCCTCCGTGCCCTCGGGCCGGAGCGGGGCCGATTCACGGCGGTACGTCAGATACTCACGGGCCACGATCTGGAGGGCGGCAGCGGTTGGGATCGCCAGGATCGCGCCTGGGACCCCGAAGAGCGTCGAGCCGAAGAGAACCGCCGTCAGGGTGATGAACGGCTCGATCTTGGTGGCCCGCTTCTGGATCTGGGGCTGGATCAGGTAGTTCTCGATCTGCTGGTAGACGATCGAGTAGATGATCCAGATGATGAGCCCGGCGGGGAAGTTCACGAAGAGCATGATGATCCCGATCAGCACGGCGCCGATGGTCGCGCCGACCACCGGGATCAAGTCGAAGAAGAAGATGACGAGCGCGAGCGGAGCCGCGAACGGTGCCCCCAGGAGGGTGAGGACGATGAAGGCGGACACGCCCGCGAGCCCGGCCTGCGCGAGCGCCCCGCCGATGTAGTTGCCGATCGCGTTCGCGACGTGCAGGGCCGCACGGTCGATGCGCTCGGCCCTGTCGCGGGGCTGCCCCTTGAGGAATTGATCCTTCCAGCGCGGCCCGCCGCCCACCATGAAGATCGAGACGACGAGGATCGTGATGCCGGCGAAGATCGAGTTGACGACCCCCACTCCGATGTCCTTGAGGATGTTGGCCGCGTCGCCGATCCGGCTGGGCAGCTCCCCGGCGGCCTTCTGGATCTCGCTGGTGAAGTCGTACTTGTCGTTCAGGCCGCTGAGCGTGTTGTTGTCGTTGACGAAGTCGGTGACGTCCTGGGCGTACTCGGGGACGTTGTTGGCGAGGTCCTCCGCCTGGTTGACCAGGCTCGGGATCAGCGCCGCGCCGAGGCCGATCGGGATGGCGATCATGGCGATGTAGGCGGCAGCGATCGCCAACCCCCGTTTCATCACCCTCTCCAGGAGGTTGACGGGGCCGGTCATGGCGACGGCGATGAAGGCCGCGATGACCAACCACGAGATCGGCTTGCGAAGCCGGTAGAGGATGTAAAGGGCGAGCGCCGCGAGCACGACGATGACGACCGTGCGCACGATCGCGCGGTTGCTGGGGCTCTCGCTGGACATCCCGACCTGGGAGGTTCGGCGGCCTACCCCGTTCTCCTCGCCGTGGGCGAACCATCCCGCCCATCGCCGAAACCCAGATAACGACGCGTATGTCGTCGAAATCTGGGTTTCGGCGGGAGGAGAGCGCTGAGCTACTCCACGTAGCCGGCCTCCTGGAGGTAGTCGGCGGCTACCTCCTCGGGGCGCTGGCGATCGAGTGAGACGCGCGCGTTGAGCTCCTGCATCACCTCGAGCGTCAGGCTCTCCTGCACCTTCTCGATGGTCTCCTGCATGCCCGGCCCCGCCTTCTCCACCGCTTCCTCGCTGGCGACGAAGAGCACGTTGCCGGAGGGCAGCAGCTCCTGGTCGTCCTCGAGCAGCGTGTACTCGTCGGACTCAGCGAGCTGACCGTCGGTCGTGAACAGGATCGAGAGGTCGGCGTCGCCCTTGTCGAGGACCTCGTAGCGCAGCTCGATGTCAACCGGCGTGAACCGGCCGAACGAGAGCCCGTAGTTGTCCTCGAGGCCCTTGAGGCAATCGACCCGCTCCCGGCACTCCGGCGAGCCCGCCAGCGTCAGGTCCTCGGTGGCGCCCTCGAGCTCCGAGATCGAGGCGACGCCGAGCTCGTCGGCGGTCTCGGTCAGCAGGCCGACCGCGTTGGCGCTGGAGAACGGCGTGGGCGCGAAGGCCGTCAGGCCCTCGTTCGCGAACTCGTCCTGCGAGTCCTCGTAGGCCTGCTGGGGATCGCCCGGCACGTCCTCCGGCGCGAACCCGAAGAACGAGGTGAGAGCGGTCGACGTGTACTCGGGGTAGCCGTCGACCTCCCCCGAGGAGAGCGCCTTCAGCGCGATCTGCTCCGAGCCGAGGTTGAGGTCCTTGTTGACGGTGTAGCCGGCGGCCTCGAGCGCCTGCGCATAGATCTCGCCGAGGATGAACTGCTCGTCGAAGTTCTTGGAGCCGATGGTGAGCTCGATTCCCTCGTTGTCGGGGTTTGCCTCGATCGCGGTCGACGCCGTCTCGCCGCCGTCGTCGCCAGTCGTCTCGTCGTCGTCGTCGCCGCAGGCTGCGAGCGTGAGGCCGACTGCGAGCGTGGCCGCCAGGGCCAGCATCGTGCGAGAGAGTGCTTTGCCGATCATGGAAGGAGTTCCTCCTGTCGTGGGCGCCTCTCGATGGAGGCAGTGCGGGGCAATCCTATGCCGAACGGTTGCGCATCCGCGATGGCCATCGGCCGCATCCGGGTGCGCGGGGTTGTCGGAAGGTTTCTAAGCCTGGCTAGGCCGTCGCGGCCGCGAGGCGCTGCACGCGGATGCCTCGTGGCGTCAGCAGGCGCTGCAGGCCGGCGAGGAGCAGCTCGACCGCGATCGCCAGCCCCGCAACCAGGATGGCTCCGGCCAGCACGCCCTCGTCGCCGAAGACGTTGCGGTTGATGATGAAGTCGCCGAGCGTCTCCAAGCCGGCGAGCGGAGCGATCGTGGCCGTCGCGATGATCGCGATCGCGGCCGCCCTGACTCCGCTCATGATCGTGGGAATGGCGAGCGGGATCTCGATCCTGCGAACGACCTCGGCGCCCGTCATCCCCATGCCCTTGGCCGCCTCCACTGTGGTGCGGTCGACCTGGTTGATGCCGACGAACGCGTTGGTGAGGATGGGCGGCACCCCCAGCACGGCGAGCGCGATCGTAACGTTGAGGAAGCCGACTCCGATGAAGGCGACGAGGAAGGCGATCAGGGCCAGCTCGGGAATCGCCCTGCCTGCGTTGCCCACCGCGATGGCGGCGCCCTCGCCCTTGCCGCGGTGGCCGAGGTAGATCCCGAGGGGCAGGGCGACCACAAGTGAAGCGGTCAGCGCCACGGCGCTGACCTTCACGTGTTCGGCGAGCTTCGACAGCACCTGCTCGGGGCCGCCGACCTCGCCGCCCGCGAACGCGGATGGCTGCGGGCTCGTGATGAAGTCGAAGGCGTTGGCGAATGAGCCGAACAGGTCGGCCAGCAGGAGGGGCTCGCTCATACCGGCCTCACCCGCCGCCATGGCGCGAGTAGGCGCTGCGTGCCCACGAGCAGCAGGTCAAAGGAGATCGCGATCAGGATCGCGAGCCCGCCGGCGAGGATCACGCCCGTCCTGAAGGTGATGTTGGACCCGGAGATGAGCTCCGAGCCGAGGCCGCCGGCGCCGGCGAAGACCGCCAGTGTTGCGAGCGCTACGGTGGAGACGGTGGCGATGCGAAGCCCCGCGATGATCTCCGGCATCGCCAATGGCAACTCCACCCGCCACAGCAGCTGGCGCTGCGACATGCCCATCCCCCGCCCCGCGTCCTTGGTCTCCGCCGGCACGTTCGCGAGGCCGGTGACGATGTTGCGGTAGAGGATCTGCAGGGTGTATGCGGTGAGCGCAATCACCGCCGTGACGTTGCCGCGGCCGGTGATCGGCAGGAGGAGGAAGAAGAAGGCGAGGCTGGGGATCGTGTAGAGGATCCCGGTGGTCACCGTGAGCGGCGGCACCAGCCACCGCCTGCGATGCGACAGCAGGGCGAGGGCCAGCGCGATCGCGAATCCGGCCCCCACGGAGACGAGCACGAGCACGATGTGCTCCAGGGCCGGGCCGAGGTAGCGATCCAGGTTGTCCAGGGCCCAGCCGGCACAGAAGGCGCCGTTCTCGCTGATGCAGTCCGAGCCGGAGCGGTCGCTGAAGAAGCTCTCGTCGATCTGGGCAGCCGGCAGCATCGACTCAGGCGACGGGTCGCTCGGCGGCCGGGTGCTCCTCGACGAGGGCGTCGGCGGAGGTCAGGAAGTCCGAGATGATCTCGATCGAGAGGACGCCCGCCAGCACCCCACGGCCGTCGACGACCGGCGCATACTGGGTCTCGGCCTGAAGCAGGTCCGAGAGCGCGTCCCGCATCACGTCCTCGAGCTCGAGGACAGGCTCGGCGGCGGCATCCGGGATGGAAGGCACGGTCTCGCGGCCGAGGTCGGACGACGAGAGCCAGCCGAGCGGGCGCCGCTGCGGGTCCACGACGAGCACGTGCGGGACCTCGGCGCCCTCGAGCCGCGGGCGGACCTCCGAGGTCGGCTCGCCGACCTCGGCGAGCGGCGCCTGCCACAGATCGATATCGGCGACGCGCAGCAGCGCGAGGCGCTTGAGCGCCCGGTCGGCGCCCACGAAGTCCTCCACGAAACCGTCGGCGGGCGCCATCAGGAGCTCGGCCGGGGTGGCGTACTGCGCAACCTGCCCGCCCTCGCGCAGCACGGCGATGCGATCGCCCATCTTGATCGCCTCGTCGATGTCGTGGGTGACGAACAGGATCGTCTTGCGAATCTCCGACTGCAGGCGCAGGAACTCGTTCTGCAGCCGCTCGCGGTTGATCGGGTCGACGGCGCCGAACGGCTCGTCCATCAGCATCACGCCCGGATCGGCGGCGAGCGCACGGGCCACGCCGACCCGCTGCTGCTGGCCCCCCGAGAGCTGTCCGGGGAAGCGGCCCGCCAGCTCCGGGCCGAGCTGGACCACCTCGATCAGGTCGGCGACGCGCGCCTCGATGCGATCGTCCTGCCAGCCGAGCAGGCGAGGCACCGTGGCGATGTTGTCGGCGATGGTCCGGTGGGGGAAGAGGCCGATCTGCTGGATCACGTAGCCGATCTCGCGCCGGAGCTCCGCCGGCGAGCGGTCCCGGACCGAGGTGCCCCCGACGAGGATGTCGCCCGAGGTGATCTCCACCATCCGGTTGACCATCCGCATCGCGGTGGTCTTACCGCACCCCGAGGGGCCGACCAGGACGCAGATCTCACCGGCCTCCACGTCGATCGAGAGCCTGTCGACGGCGGGACGCTCGGTGCCGCGATAGCGCTTGGTGGCCTCCCTGAAGGCCACGGGCAGCGCCCGGGCCTCGCCGCGCGTCAGATCTGGGCCGCGAGGGGACTCCGAATCCGCCATCTCCCGCGATGGTAGTACGGACTCGGGTCAGCCCCAGTACTCGACGTGCCACCACTCGTTGGAGTGGGGCGCATGCCACCCGTACGCAGGCCCGATCTGGTCGACGACCGATCGCATCTCGGGCGTCGCCAGGTCCACAGCGAGGCCCAGCTCGTGGGTGGAGGAGCCCGGCGGATTCGCGGGCGCGCCCTGACCCGAGAGATGCAGGTCGTAGAGGTATGCCTGTTGCTCAGCCGTGCGATATGCCGAGACGGTCCCCCCCGGATGAAGGTCGACGCCGAAGGTCGCCAGCGCCTCGGCGCGCATGGAGTTCCACGACGCCGCGGCTCCCGGCTCCAGGTGAAGCTCGCCCCAGGGAGACGGCACGTGGCCGAGGCCATACGTCGACCCCGGCGCCGGGGCCGGGGGACCACCGGCAGGCTCGGCCACGGGCTCGGCCGGGGTGGGCTCCTGCTCGACGGGTGCAGGAGCCGCCGCGGCCACGGGCGCCATCGCGGCAAGGGCCGCTGCGCCCTCCTCCACGGTGGGCATCTGGATCGTGGACCCGGCGACGACGTGCGCGTCCTCGGAGAGGCCGTTGAAGGCGGCGACCGTGCGGGTCGTGAAGTTGTTGGCTGCCGCGATCGACCACAGCGTCTCACCCGGCTGGACTACGTGCGGCATTGCCGCCCCGGCCACGCCGGGCGCGGCCATCGTCAGTG
>Ga0299914_10000971_pt1 | contig 18202 bp, 14 predicted proteins | sample RVTome_10_FD_201361 | JGI IMG/M metagenome (GOLD analysis project Ga0299914, IMG submission 201361) | Soil microbial communities from uranium-contaminated site in the Upper Colorado River Basin, Wyoming, United States - RVT153D57 (version 2) ...
GCCAAGATTCGCGCCGTGGCCGAGCAGTGCGGGCTCGACATCCGGCCATACCGTCTGGTCGATGCCCCGCACAGTCACGCGTCCGCCGCCAAGGCGGTCGAGATCGTCCGCACCGGCGAGGCGGAAGCCCTGATGAAGGGCAGCCTGCACACCGACGAGCTGATGGCCGAAGTCGTCCGCAAGGACACGGGCCTGCGCTCGGAGCGCCGGATCAGCCACGTGTTCATCATGGACGTGCCGACCTACCCCAAGCCGCTCGCGGTGACCGATGCCGCGATCAACATCTTCCCCGACCTGGAGACCAAGGTCGACATCGTCCAGAACGCGATCGACATGGCGCACGCGTTCGGGCGCGAGAGGCCCAAGGTCGCGATCCTGTCCGCGGTCGAGACGGTCACGCCCAAGATTCCATCGACCATCGACGCGGCGGCGCTGTGCAAGATGGCCGAGCGCGGTCAGATCACGGGCGCCTTCCTCGATGGCCCCCTCGCCTTTGACAACGCGATCAGCAAGGAGGCGGCGCAGATCAAGGGCATTCGCTCCGAGGTCGCGGGTGATCCCGACATTTTGCTGGTGCCCGATCTCGAGGCCGGCAACATGCTGGCCAAGCAGCTATCATTCCTGGCCAATGCCGACGCCGCAGGCATCGTGCTCGGTGCTCGCGTCCCGATCATCCTGACCTCGCGCGCCGATACGGTGCGGGCGCGCATGGCGTCCTGCGCGGTCGCCGTCCTGCTCGCCCACGCCCGCCGGCAGCAAGCGGTGGTGCCGAAGCCCGCGGAGTAGGCGCTGATGGCCGAGGCCGTTCTGACCATCAATGCCGGCTCGTCCAGCCTCAAGTTCTCGATCTATGGGCTTGGCGAGCACGACCGGCCGAGCTTGGCGGCCAAGGGGCAGGTCGAGGGCATCGGCACGTCGCCGCGCCTGGTCGCTGAGGATGCCACAGGTCAGAGGCTGGTGGAGCGGCGCTGGCCGGACGATCGCGGCTTGGGGCACACCGAATTCTTCCGCGTGATCGGCGGTTGGCTGCGCGAGCAGTTCGGCGATATGGCGCTGCTCGGCGTCGGTCATCGGGTGGTGCATGGCGCGGTTGACTACGCGGCGCCCGTGCGCGTCGACCCGGCGGTGCTCGCCAAGCTGGAGGCACTCTGCCCGCTGGCGCCGCTACATCAGCCGCACAATCTCGCTGGCATCCGCGCCGTCGCCGCGGTCCAGCCTGACCTGCCGCAGGTGGCCTGCTTCGATACCGCGTTCCACCGTGGCCATCCCGAGCTGGCGGACTGGTTCGCTCTGCCGCGCCGCTTCTACGACGAAGGCATCCGCCGCTATGGCTTCCACGGGCTGTCCTACGAGTACATCGCAAGCGTGCTGCCGGAGGTCGCGCCGGAGATAGCCAGAGGTCGCATCGTCGTCGCCCATCTCGGCAGCGGCGCCAGCATGTGCGCCATGTCGGGCGGTCGGAGCATCGACAGCACCATGGGGTTCACCGCGCTCGACGGCCTGCCCATGGGCACCCGCTGCGGCGCGCTCGACCCGGGCATCCTGCTGCACCTGATCCGCGCCTACGGCATGGATGCGGACGGCGTCGAGCGCATGCTCTACAACGAGTGCGGGCTCAAGGGCGTGTCCGGGATCAGCAACGACATGCGCACGCTCCTGGCAAGCGACGATCCGCGCGCCCGTCATGCGATCGACCTGTTCGTCTGGCGGATCTGTCGCGAGCTCGGCGCACTCGCCGCAGTGCAGGGTGGTCTCGACGGCCTCGTATTCACGGCCGGGATCGGCGAGCGCTCGGCTGAGATCCGCAAACGCGTGTGCGAGAAGGCCGCCTGGCTCGGCATCGAGTTCGACCATGCGGCCAATGCCCGGGGCGGTCCGCGCATTTCGGCCGACGGGAGCCGGGTCGCGGTTTATGCGATCCCGACGGACGAGGAGCAGATAATTGCTCGGCACACGCTTGCCGTGCTGCGCCGGGCACCAGCCCCTGGAGCTGCCTGATGCAATCGACCGAGACCGTAAGACCCGTGCCGTTTGATGCCGACCTGCGCCGGCTCGAGGGCAAGAAGGGCCTCGTCGTCGGCATCGCGAACGAGAACTCGATCGCCTACGGCTGTGCCCGGGCCTTCCGGTCGTTCGGCGCCGAGCTCGCCATCACGTACCTGAACGACAAAGCAAAGCCTTACGTCGAACCGCTGGCGGACGCGCTCGAGGCGCCGATCTTCATGCCGCTCGACGTTCAGGTCGAAGGCCAGTTGGAGGCGGTGTTCGAGGCGATCGAGCGGCGCTGGGGCCGGCTTGACTTCGCCCTCCACTCGATCGCCTTCGCCCCGAGGGCGGATCTGCACGGCCGCGTGGTCGACTGCTCGCGCGAGGGCTTCCTGCTCGCGATGGACGTGTCCTGCCACTCGTTCATCCGCATGGCGCGCTTGGCCGAGCCGCTGATGATGAATGGCGGCGCGCTGTTCACGATGAGCTACTTCGGCGCCGAGCGTGTGGTCGAGAACTATAATCTGATGGGGCCGGTCAAGGCCGCGCTCGAGGCCTCGGCGCGTTATCTCGCCGCCGAGCTGGGCCCGAAGGGCATTCGCGTGCACGCGATTTCGCCGGGGCCGCTCAAGACCCGCGCGGCATCGGGCATCGCCCAGTTCGACGAGCTGCTCGACAGGGCGGCGGCGCGCGCGCCGGCGCGCCGTCTGGTGACCATCGAGGACGTCGGGTTCGCGGTCGCGGGGCTCGCGACCGACGCCGCCAAGCTGATCACCGGCGATACCGTCTACATCGACGGCGGCTACCACATCATGGGCTGACTTGAGGTTTGTGGGACGTTCGGGGCGGCGCCTTCGCGCATACGCAGGCAATTCGTCTTTGATCATGTTGCTGGACCGGGATGGAAACCGACAACCGGATTGAGCGCACGGTCGGACTGGTGCTGCTCGCCGCCCTGGCAATGGGCTGTCTACTCGTGCTGAGGCCGCTCTTCACCGCGGTTTCTGATGGAGATCATCTTCTCCTCCTGGTCTGGAGGCCCGGCCGATCCGGGCCTTTCACGCCGCGGAGGAGCAGGCGGGGCCGAAGACGCATCCGGAACGGACCGCAACGCGAGAGGAGGACCTGACGCCGCACGGGATCAGATTGCGTATGCACAGGCTCCGTCTGTCATGCCGGGGGATCTGAAGCGAGAAATGCGCGTAGATGATGCTCGCGGCGCGTAGAGACCGCCCCGGCTCCTGCCCGGCATGCGCAAGGTGGTCGCGGTGCAGGAGAGCCGCGGCCTGGCCCTTCTATCTAAAGACGTTATTGAGCGCGCTCGGCGCCTTGAGTAGGAATCAAGGGCGAGTTCGCAGCGGGAGAGAGAAAGTGAAGAGCGCGCAGCTTGGGACCTCCGCGGCCGTGGCCCTCGTGCTCGGCTTTGGTCTGACGGTGCGGCTTGCGGCGGAGGAGCCTGCGGGCCCGGTACCGGTGCCGGTCGAGGAGCCGGCAGCCGCACCGCAGGACATCCGGGCGAGCGTCACCCCCGATGCCGGTCCGGAGCGCTCGGCGACGGTGACACGAGAGCAGGTGCACCTGCGCGACGGCGCGACGGTGACCGTGCTCCGCCCGGTCGTGGCGCGGGGTGAGCCGGCGTCCGGCCAGGAGGCGGCGGCGGTGGTGGAGCGGGCGAGGCCCCCCCTCTGGCAGGTCGCCGCCGGGGGGCGACTGTGGGTGATCGAGCCGGCGACCAACGAGTTGCGGACCTGCGCCATCCACCAGACCAGCACGGTCGGCGTTAAGGTGCTCCGCTGCGTCAAGACGAGCTGGAAGTAGCCGCGCCTCCGCGGCCCCGGCGTAGGATTCGGCCGGCCGCCACGTCCTGGCGGATCGTCGCCCCCAAGCTCAAGGTATACGGCCTCGAGGGCTTGCGTGTCGCCGCGGCCTCGATCGTGCCGACTGCGGTCTCCGGCAACACCAACGTCGCCTGCATCATGATCGGCGAGAAATACGCTGAGATGATGCTCGCGGCGCGCTGAGCGCTCCGGGCGACAACAACATCGTGAGTTTGAAACAACGCCGCTGAGGCGGAATAGACCGGCGTAAAACACTTCCCAATCCCTCGTGAGACGCTCTTCCGCTTGAAATCGGGGCGGCCCCTCGGCAAGGTCGAGCAGGAGGTTGCCGCCGGCGTGAGGCAGTCGACGGGGAGCGAGGATGATGCAGTCCAGGGGCACTGCCGTCGCCATCGGCTTGGTCGCGCTGCTTGCATCCGAAAAGGATGCTGGCTCGGAGCAGCGGCTGACCAAGGGCAGCTATGGGAGCACGATCTCTCCCGACGGCCGCCCGCTCCGGAGATCTGCGATTTAAAGGCAGGACGCGCTTAACGGCCGAGGAGCGATACCAAACCGCAAGCGGCCCCGAGCGCGATCTGCGGCGCTGCCTGGCCGAATGGGAAGCCCGGGGTAACATATTTCCTTGCTGCTTGCGTGAGTTCGCGGGCTTTTCGGCACGCGCAAGCGGAAGCGCCATGAGCGCTCAGCGCTCCAGCTTGGTGATCTTGGAGCCTTCAACCGAAAGATCGCCCATCAAGCCCTTCTGACCGAAGACAAAAGCGACGACCGGCGTGCTGCGCAGGACGGACTCGATATCGGCCGCCTTGCCCTCGTCGATCATGGTGACCTGGGCGTTGGCGCCCGCCTCCCAGCCAGAGCTGTTGCGGAACTTGTCGAGCGCTTCTGCCGTCATGAACATGATGATCTGGGCGGACGTCTGTGCACCGAGTTGAAGGCCGACCGAGGCCGAGGTAGTGCTGTAGTAGCCTGCCGTCTTGTCGCCGACGATCAACGCGCCTTCGCCATAGGAACCGCCGACGCCGATCGCGGCCTTGGTCACCTCGGGAAAGACGAGCATGCCCGGCGCTTTCTCGGCGGCCTCGTTGCACCCCGGGATCTGCGCCGCACATTGGTCACGTGCCGCTTCGACGCCGGTATCGATCTCGGCCGCCGTTTTGGCGGTGGCCGAAGGCGCCACGGCGAGCATCAGGATACCACACAGGCCCGCCGCAACCGCTGCCAGTCGTACATGAGTCACGCTGTGCATCTCGATTCCCCTGGTGGACCGATACAATCCTGGGCCGGCACTACCGTTTGGCTTTCCTTGGGCAAGGATACGGCCACCGAACGCGGCTCTCCAAAGCAATTTTGTCTGCGGTTCGCGTAGGATGATGCTGCGCGGCCAGCGGCCGCATCGGCAACACGGGCAGAGAGAGCCTGCGCCGGATCGATCGGGCTCAGGCTGAGGCCACTCCTGACATGACAATGAGGCCCTCGACACCAGCATCGCTACGGCAGAGGCCCGCGTTGTTCACGTACTTTTCGTCGGGTGTCGACGCCACTAGGGCAGGGTTCTCTCCGCATGGCGGCCGGTGTCGGAGCCGGCAACGTGTCAACGCGCGCCGCCGCGGCCGCTTGTCGTCAAGCTGCCTTGCTGGAGCCCACCTCGTAGACGCTGCCCTCGCAGCCGCCAGAGACGCGGAACGCGGGCTTGAAGCGCCGCACCGCGTCCGCCAGCAGGCGTTCCAGCATCTCGTCGTCGTGCGATGGGTCGTGATGGAACAGCACCACCTCCTTGGCGCCGACGCGCACGGCGAACTCGAGGGCATCGCGGTAGGTGCTGTGCCCCCACCCGACGCAGCGCGCATACTCCTCGTCGGTGTATTGCGCGTCATGGATCAGGAGATCGGCGCCGTCCGCGAGGTCGTAGCCCGAGATCCATTCCGGCTCGAGCCAGTGGCCGTTCTTGAGGCCGAGCGCGGGCTCATGATCTGGCAGGTAGGTGGCAGTCCGGCCCTGTTCTTCGATCCGGAAGCCGACGGTCGGGTTGGGATGGCAGACCAGCGCCGTGCGAATCCGGAACGGGCCTATCTCGAAGACCGGCGCCGGCAGCTCGTGACAGGTGATGCGCGGCAGATCGCGTAGGTGGACAGGGAACAAAGGCGGCGAGAGATAGCGCGACAGGCGCGCATCCAGCGGCATCGTGCTGCTCGCCGGCCCCCAGATGTGGACCTGGATCCCCGGATGATAGAGCGGGCCGAAGAAGCCCAGCCCCTGGATGTGATCCATGTGGAGATGAGTGAGCAAAATGTCGATACGCTTGAGGTCTGGCGGCAGCTGCGTCCCGAGGCGGCGGACGCCGGTCCCGGCGTCGAGCACCAGCACCGTGCCGTCGTCGCCGCGCACCTCGACGCTCGGCGTGTTGCCGCCGTAGCACGCGGTCTCCGGCCCGGGCGCCGGGATCGAGCCGCGGGTGCCGAACAGGGTGATGCGCATGGTCACTCGATCTCCCAGAACAGCGCTGCGGCACCGTGGAACTCGCGCTTGAGCCCGAGGATCGGGATCGCCGCCACCTCGATCTGCCGGCGCACCCCGTTCATGCCTTGGAGGAAGAAGCGCTTGTAGGCCGGCCGGTGCTCGGCGAGCGTAATCATCAGGGGCCGCTCGGCCGACGGGATCGGTTGACCGTGCGCGTCGACCGCAGGCAACATCGACGACCAGACCGCCGCCGGCATCGCCCCGGTTTCCTCGAACCGCCGCCCCAGGATCGCCTCGGCCGGCTCGTTGTAGAACAACAGATCACCCTTTGGATCGACCAGGAACAGCGGCACGCTCAGATAGCCAGCGAGCTGCCGGGTCAGGATGATCTGGATCGGGAGAGCCATTTCGCGCCTCCGTGCACGAGCTGCAATTCTCGACCACGATCGCGGCGGACGCAACGCCGATACTGAAGACGACGTCGGCGCTGGTGAAGGGGGTGCCGTCATGGAAGGCGACCCCATGGCGCAGCTCCATCTCCCAGGTCAGTAGATCGAGCCGCTTCCAGCTCACCGCGTGAACAGCGCGTCAGGCCGTACGGATCGAAGGCCGGCTTCGCCGTCGCCCAGCGCACCACGTTCTCCACCCGGGCGGGCGCGACAAGGCAGGTCGGGAGCAACGCAAGAGGCAATGAGAACCGTCCGAATGGGATTCATGAGCAAGCTGCGGCACCCTGGCAGGCTCTTGCAGGAGCATCAGCCCCGCCAGCTCGAATCGAATGCCCGAGCCCAAGTTACCCGCTCCGGTCGCGGCCCCAATTGCCGCTGCAGCAGTACCCCGCCCGGTCGGGCCAGAGGCAAACGATCGGGCCGGGCCGGGAGTGAGACTCAGTGGCAGGTCCGGTCCTGGCTATGAGCCGGCGTCCGCCCCGGCGCCCGGCACGGCCGCTGTCGGGCGGAGTCCGGCCGTTAGAGCCGCGTACGTCCGCTTTCCCCCGGTCGCGGCGGCTTCACCCGCAGGAGCAGGCATGGCGGCCAGGAGGCCTGGAAGGCAGCACCTGACCCTGAACGGACCTCAATGTGTGCTCAGTCCAGCAGACGCGGGAAGTCGTTCGAGTTCATGGAATGTCGAAGCTATCTCATCGGATTGGGCGGCTTCGCCCAGTCGCAGCCGACGCCAAGGCTGCCGGTCTCGCTGCAGCCCATCCAATCGTGATCATGTTGGTCGACCTTGCACTCTGCGCCTTCACGGGATGTATCCCTCAACGACCACACCAACCACCTAGTACTAAGTCGCATTTCTCCGGGGTAATTTGATACGCTATTTGCGTTTTCCTCCGCTCCCGGCCGCGCCCAAAGCCGCCTTCTTCCGCGTTTTCAGGGATCGGGAATCACTGCGGAGATCTCGACCGAGCGATGCCTTTGGCATCGCTCGAAGCGGAAGGTCGCGATCCTGGTCTGCCAGGCCCCTGTCACCTCCCCGTCCTCGAGTTCGACTGGCTGCAGATACTCGTTCGTGTACCAGAAGGTGCAGCCGTCAGCGGGGTCGAGATTGAGTGAGCTGTAATCGCCCCAGCGATCACTGATGGTCTGGGCCGTGGACCCCTCGATGATCGAGAACTCACCTTGCGGCAACTGGCCGCGCGGGTCGCGCGCGCGGCGGCCGGCGTAGCGGCTCGACGGGAAGGTCACCTCGCTCGACACGCTGTAGCCGAGCGCGATGTTGCCAGCGCGATCCATTGCGGTGCTGCCGAGCCAGCGGCTGTCGCTGTCCGGTGCGTGAGTTCCTTCCTGGAAGAGGCGCCAGATGCCGCTGCTGCCCTGGCGCAACTCGAACCAGCGGATGCCCGCCTGCTCGTCCCCGACATCCACGCTGAAATTGCCGACCAGGGTCTCGCGACCGCCATTGTTGCGATACTGAACGCGCCACATCACCACCTCGCCGATGACGTCGAGCCGCTGCTCCGTGGCGGGTTGCTCGATGCAATCGAACGTGCCGACCACGGTACAGGGAAAGGTCTCATAGTCCTCGACCGCGATGCGCTGCGGCTCGCTCAGCGCGAATTCGTCTCTCTCAAAGTCGACACTCACCTCAAAGAGCTCGAGGAAATCCCGCTCGGGATCATTGGCGCCCGGATCGTGCACCTCGTCGTCCCGATGCCGGATGAAGACTCCCGGCGAGTCGGGTGGTGGTGCGAGTTCACCGTCGTGATCAGCGGGCGTGACCGCCTGGAACACGAAGCCCGCGAGTTCGGGAACTGTGAATCGCACGATCTCGGCCGGCTCGCCCCGAAGCATTGACGCCTTATCGAGCGCATAGACCTTCGGGCGAGGAAAAGCCTCCTCATCTTCTTCGGGGTCGCCACCATCTTCAGCCTCGAGTTCGTTGGTCGAGACCAGGTAGCTGTTGGTCCAGACGCCGTACTTCGGATAGTCCGGGAAGATTTCGGTCGGGAATTCGTACAGGGTGTAGGGCCCGAAGGGGCTGTCGTCGTCCGAAATGTAAACACACAGTGCATTCGCCACCCCGGAGAATTCGGTGAGCACCCAGCGATCATCTAGTTCATCGTACAGGACAATAGGATCACCGAGGCCGAATTCGCAGGCATCGCCCACCGGTGGCATGCCCCGCGCCAGATCTTCGAGCAGAAATCTGATGAGGAACTCGCCATCTTTGTTGAAGATGCTGACAACCGAACTGGAGAATCCGTTGACCATCTGGATGTAATGCTCAGGACCGATTTCGCCGACCGGGTCGGGCGGGAAAACGCCGGTGAACTCGATAGCATCGAAGTTGAGCTCGGGTTGGGAGAGACGGCTGGTATGGGAAGGGCGTCTGTGCTCGCCTGGGGTGCTCGACGTCCTCGCCGCAGGTGCCGCCGGTTCCGTGAGCCACCCCGACGCGCTCGAGCCGACCGCGTCCTCGACGGGCAGGCCAGTGCCGCGGCGCGGAGGTCCCTCGAGCATCGGCTCGCCCGTCTGCCAGTCCCCGGGCGTGGGCAGGTCCCGGACATCGACCTCGCTGCGCGACGGGATAACGGCATCGATCACAACGGCCGGCTCCAGGGCGGAGCTGGTCGCGGCGGTGCCCAAAAGGGCGCTACTCAATACGCAACAACCGACCGGCTTCCACATGAGAGTCCTCCCTAGGCTTTCAATGTTGATTGCGTCGACATCGAGCTCATTTGACGACCTCGCCCTGGTGCTCACCGCACGCGCTCGAGTTGCTCGCCGCGCCGGCGGGCTGGTTCGGCGGCGCTGTGATCAGGGCGCCTGGACCTGGTCTGCTCGCGTTGCCCGAGCAGGTACCGCGCCGTGGTGGACCCTCGAACATCGGATCGCCTAGACGCCACATCTCGGGTGTAGGTAACTGACGTACATCCGCCCCGCCGCGCGCCGGCGCCGCCGTCGTGGTCTTGGGCTCGTCGGTGTGCGCGATTACACCACCACTCGTAACCACAAGAACGACACCGCATATCACTACATGGATAAATAGCGACACGCCTCTACCCCGTAATTACACTCGATTAAGCCGACATTTCCCATATGCCGGCTCCTGAACGCCGACGATATGCCGTTCCGACGCGCAAGCCAAGGCTCCGAGGGCTCGAGCCAGCCACTGACGCCGCGCAGAACCGCCTCTTCGCGCCCGCGGCCCGGGTTTCAGCCGTTTTCGAACGGTTTTCGGTCGATCATGGACGCACCTCTCCCGTCGAGTTGCCGTCGTTCATCGCTTTCGATGCTCATGCCGGGAGCGGCGGCGGCCTTGGCCGCAGCGGGCCAATCCGCCGCATGATCTCGGCGAACAGGGCTCGGGGCACCGCCACCTCGGCTAGCTGGAAGACGACGTAGCGTCCATGGCGCACGACCCTGGCGCCGATCTTCACGAGCTTCTCGCGCAGGGTCGTCAGCGACCAATGCTCGACCTCCTCGGGCAAGGCCAACCGCGTCATAATCAGCTTCCGCCCACCCCGGCGCTGACGGCGAATCAGGTCTCGGATCGTAAGGCTCCGATCTCCGCTGGGCCTCGGCTTAGAGCCCTACTGCCGCGTGCCATCGAGGTCGCTCTTAAGCTCGTGGCGGCACGAGAGCAGACCCGGATGGTCATCAGCGCCACCATGAGGTCCTCCAGAAAAAGCAGGCGGCAGCGTCAGCACGGCGACGGAAGAGCTCGAAGGCAACAGGTGGCGCCCACGAGCTGTGGATGATGGTCGGCGCCCTGCTCCGCATGCTGACCGTGCTCGCGCCCGAGCGCGACTGGACGACGCTGGGCCGGGTCTACAACCATCTCAAGCAGACCGCGACGCCGTCACGGGACAAGCTGTCCCGGCTGGTCCGCGCCTCGGACCTGTTCGAGGTGGGGCTGCGGCTCATGAACACCTGCGAGGAGGCTGATCGGCCGCAATATGTGCCCATCCGCTACCGCGACGGCCTGCTCATCGCCTTTCTGATTGGCTGCCCACTGCGGCTCAAGAACCTCTCCGACCTCGTCATCGGCCAGCACCTAGTCTTCGACGGGCGCGCGTACCGGCTGAAGCTCGGCGCAGCGGAAAACAAGAGCGGGCGCCCTTAAGTCGCCGCCGTCCCGGACGAGCTGACCCCGTACATGGACCTCTGGTTGGAGGTCCACCGCGTGCAGTTGATTGCACAGGCTGGAGACCCGATCGGCGGCATTGGGGCCCCCCTCTGGGTCGACCGCGTGGGCCGTCCGATGAGCAGCGGCGCCATCCGTGCCCAGATCGAGCGACGCACCCGGCAGGCGTTCGGGAAGGCGATCTGGCCGCATTTGTTCCGCGACTGCGCCGTCACCGAACTGGTCGACTGCGCGCCCGAGGAGATCGGTATCGCGCCCGACCTCCTGGGCCACACCGACTTGCAGACCACCCGCAAGCACTACATCCAGGCAGTCGGGATGAAGGCGCCCGCCCGCGTCCAGGAGGTGATCGCCGCCCGACGCGCCGCGGCAGCGCGGGGGAGGCTCGTTGCCTGACGTGGCCTTAGCCCCAGGCCAGTACCTGCCGGTCTCGCCCAGCATTCGCTGGACTTGCCCATGCGGCTGCATGAAACTCATCTCGATTCAACCGGGACGCCGGCGATGGACGTCTCGATCTGGCTGCGGGAACTTGGGCTCGAGGAATACGCCCAGGCTTTCCGGGCCAATGACATCGATGCCGAGGTCCTGCCACGGCTGACCGCCGAGGACCTGATCGCCCTCGGCATCAGCTCGATCGGCCACCGGCGCAAGCTCCTCGACGCCATTGCCGCGCTCGACCAGGGAAGGGTCCCGTTTGCCGCGGAGCCGCCCGCACCGACCCGGCCGCTCGAGGCCGAGCGTCGCCAGCTGACCGTAATGTTCGTCGACCTGGTCGGCTCGACGGCGCTCTCGGGCCGTCTCGATCCCGAGGACATGGGCGCCGTGCTCCGGACCTATCAGGACGCCTGCGCCGGCGTGATCACCCGCTTTGAGGGGCACGTCGCCAAGTTCATGGGGGATGGCGTGCTGGCCTATTTCGGCTGGCCGCGGGCGCACGAGGATGAGGCCGAGCGGGCGGTCCGGGCCGGGCTCGCAATCATCGGAGCCGTCGCGGGCCTGGAGAACCCCGGTGGGGCGCCGCTCGCGGCCAGAGTCGGGATCGCGACCGGCCTGGTGCTGGTCGGCGAGCTGATCGGCGAGGGCGCGGCCAAGGAGCAGACGGTGGTCGGCGAGACGCCGAACCTCGCCGCGCGGCTTCAGGCGCTGACCGAGCCCGGCACCTTGGTGATCAGCCAGGCGACGCGCAATCTGGTCGGCGGTCTGTTCGAGCTGGCTGACCTCGGGCCGCAGCGCCTCAAGGGCTTCGCGGGACCGATCCGGGCCTGGCAGGTCGAGGGGGAGGGTCTAGCCGAGGGCCGGTTCGAGGCCATGCACGGCGAGCGCCTCACCCCGCTGGTCGGCCGTGAGCACGAGCTCGGCATGCTGCTCGAGCGCTGGGCCTGGGCCAAGGACGGCGACGGCCAGGTGGTACTCCTGTCCGGCGAGCCCGGCATCGGCAAGTCGCGCGTGCTCCGGGCGCTGCGCGAGCGCGTCGCGGGCGAGCCCTACATGCCGCTCAGCCACTATTGCTCGCCCTACCATACCAACAGCGCGCTGCACCCGGTCATCGGCCTGCTGGAGCGGGCGGCGCGCTTCGAGCGCGATGACCCGCCCGAGGAGCGGCTTTCCAAGCTCGAGGCGGTGCTCGCCCGCTCGAGCGACCGGCTGGAGGAGGTCGTGCCCCTGCTCGCCGCCCTGCTCGGGGTCCCGACCGGTAGGAAGTATCCGGCGCTGACGCTGACGCCGGAGGTGCAGAAGCGCCGGACGTTGCAGGCGCTGGTCGGCCAGCTCGCGGGCCTGGCGGGGCAGCAGCCGGTGCTGGCGCTCTATGAGGACGTGCACTGGATCGACCCGTCGACGCTCGAGCTCCTGGGCCTCGTGATCGAGCGCATCCGGGAGCTGCCGGTGCTGGTGCTGATAACCTTCCGGCCGGAGTTCCAGCCGCCCTGGATCGGGCAGGCGCACGTCATCACGCTGACCATGAGCCGCCTGGGCCGGCGGCAGGGGGCCGATCTGGTGGCGCGGGTCACGGGCGACAAGCCGCTGCCAGCAGAGATCGTCGAGCAGATCGTGGTGCGCACGGACGGCGTGCCGCTGTTCGTCGAGGAGCTGACCAAGACGGTGCTCGAATCGGGGCTCATGCGGGATGCCGGCGACCGCTACGAGCTGTCCGGCCCGGTGCCGCCGCTTGCCATCCCGGCGACCCTGCACGACTCGTTGATGGCCCGCCTCGACCGCATCGCCCCGGTCAAGGAGGTGGCGCAGATCGGGGCGGTGATCGGCCGCAAGTTCTCGCACGAACTGCTCGCGGCGGTGGCGCCGATGTCCGCCGACCAGCTCGGCGACGCGTTGGAAGAGCTCGTCGGCTCGGGGCTGGTCTTCCGCCGCGGGACGCCACCCGAGGCGACGTACAGCTTCAAGCACGCCCTGGTGCAGGACGCCGCCTACTCCAGCCTGCTCAAGAGCCGGCGCCAGCAGCTGCATGGCAGCATCGCCCAGGTTCTGGAGGAGGGGTTTCCTGAGACCGCCGCGACCCAACCGGAACTGCTGGCGCATCACTTCACGGAAGCGCGCCAGATCGAACGTGCCACCGCCTACTGGCTGAAGGCTGGCGAGCGTTCCGCCGCCCGCTCGGCCAATCTCGAAGCGATCCGACATCTTGAGCGAGGCTTGGAGGCACTGACGTCGCTTCCCGAGAGCCCCGAGCGGGATCGTCAGGAACTGAGGTTTCAGATCGCGATCGGGACGCCCCTGATCGCCGTGCAGGGCTATTCCGCTCCGCAGACCGGCGCCGCCTTCAGCCGGGCCCGCTTTCTCTGCGAGCGGCTCGGTGAGGCGGAGCCACTGGTCGCAGCGCTCAGTGGCGAGTTTGTGTATCATTTCGTGCGTGGCAATTATCCGACGATGCGGCGGCTTACCGATGAGGCTCGGCAAGTATCTGAACGCCTGCCGGACCCGCTGATTCGCCTTGCCGCTCACCGGCTGGCCGGGATCACGGCCATGCATTTCGGAGCGTTCGACGAGGCACGCTCCGAGTTCGAGGCGATCCTGCGCCTGTATGAGGCGGACCGACATCGATCTCAGCCGGTGCATTACGTTCACGACCCGAAGGTTTCGGCTCTGACGTACCTAGCTCCGGTTCTCTGGATTCTGGGCTTTCCCGAACAGGCGCGTCGCTCGAGCACCGCCGCCTTCCGCTGCGCCGCGGAACTGAACCAGGCGAACCTCACGGCTCACGTGCACAATTTCGCGGGCGCCGGGCTCGGCGAGCTCCTCGGCAACGTATCGACCGTGCGAGCCCACGCTGACGCCATTGTCGGGCTGGCGGATCGCCACGACCTGGGGTACTGGCGCCTGAACGGCCTGATCCTTCGGGGTTGGACCATGGTGCAGGAGGGGAACACGGAGGCGGGCATCGCCCTCATGCACCAAAGTGCTGCGGACCGTGCGGCGCAGGGCGTGGGTTGGTACCAGGCCCGCTATCTCTGCATGCTCGCCGCGGCTTATGCGCAGGCGGGCCGGGCCGACCCAGGGCTGCGCGTCATTGCCGAGGCGGAAGCGCTGGCCGCCCGCAATGACGAGCACATGTGGGAGAGCGAGCTCGACCGCAACCACGGTGAGCTGCTTAAGGTCGCGGGGGCGCCAGTTCCGGACATCGAGGCCTGCTTCGCGCGGGCTCTCGCGACCACCGTGCAGCAGGGCGCGAAGTCAGTTGAACTGCGCGCCGCGACCAGCCTCGCCCGGCTGTGGACCGATCAGGGCAGGCGCGCCGAGGCGCACGACCTCCTCGCTCCGGTCTATGGCTGGTTCACCGAGGGCTTCGACACTGCTGACCTGAAGGACGCCAAGGTACTACTCGACGAACTCGGCTGACCACGCGGATCTAGCGTCGGAGACCAGGCCACTGCCCCCATGCGCGCGGCTCCGAGCCCCGGCAGGCTGCCTCTTTTTGCCCCAGGTCGAAAGCGTTCTCCGGCGCCCGAACGTTACTATGGCGTTCGCTTCAGAGGAGGAGGTCGGCGCCGTGCCGAAGGGCTACATCATGGGCGTGACGGGCATCCCTGGCCCTGATCGACGGCCTGAACATACGCTCACGCCTCGCCCGGCAGATGCGGGCTGAGGCGGTGGTGGCGCGTCCGACGAGGGCGACCTGAGGCCGGAAGCGGCCAGTACCGCATGCCTCCGCTCGGCCTTGTCCTCGATCTATTCGGGATCGCCACGGCGCTGCTCGCGGCCTGGCTCTGGTACATGGCGGGGCGTCGCCGCCTGCGCCGCATCTCCAGGTTCGAGGAGCTCGATGCGGCGGACATCAACCGCATCGTGACCGCGATCAACCGCAGCAATCTTCTGAACGGCCGTGCGGCGCTCGCTGCCGCAGCCTCTGCCCTCAGCCTGGCCGTGCGGTTCGCCGCCGACCTCCTTGCCCGTCTGTAGTGGATCTGCGCATCGAAGCCGCGCGGCGGCAGCGCGCGATGGAGTTCAGGCTTGACGCCAGATGTGCACCGGGGGATACGTTCAACCTGCCAAGGAGGGCATCAGGATGCTTCATGACCAGTGGAGGTTGGATGCCCTCAGATCCCAAGAACGCCTCGTCGGCGGCCATCTACGCCCGGTTCAGCTCCGAGAACCAGAGCGACGACTCGATCGATGACCAGGTCCGGGTGTGCCGGCGCTACGCCGAGCTCCAGGGCTTCCATGTCGCTGCCGTCTATGCCGATCCTAAGATCAGCGGCGCCTCGACGCTCCGGCCTGGGTACCAGAAGCTCCTGGAAGGTGCCCGGAACCGAGCCTTCGATGTCATCGTCGCCGAGGGCCTCGACCGGCTGTCCCGCGACCTCGCGGACGTGGCCCTGCTCTACAAGCACCTCAGCTACCTCGGCATACGCCTCGTCACCGTTGCCGAGGGCCTGGTGAACGAGCTGCATGTCGGGCTCAAGGGCACGATGAACGCTCTGTACCTGAAGGACCTCGCCCAGAAGACCCACCGTGGTCTCGAGGGGCGGGTCCGCAATGGCATGTCGGGCGGCGGCAACTGCTATGGGTACGACCTGGTACCCGGGCAGCCGGGGGCGCGGAAGATCAATGAGTCCCAAGCCGCGATCGTAGTGCGGATCATGGAGGAGTACGCCGCCGGCCGGAGCCCCCGGGCGATCGCCGCGCAGCTCAACGAGGAGAAGGTACCCGGTCCTCGCGGGGGACCCTGGCGGGACACCACGATCCGGGGCCACTTCACCCGGGGCATCGGCATCCTGAACAACGAGGCATACATCGGCCGGCGGGTATGGAACCGGCAGGGGTTCAGGAAGGACCCGGCGACCGGCCGACGCCGGTCACGCAGGAACGCCCCCGAGCACGTCATCAAGAAGGAGGTCCCGGACCTGCGCATCGTGAGCGACGACCTCTGGGCGGCCGTCAAAGCCCGCCAGACCGCGATTCGCGAGAGCGAAGGCGTGACCAAAGCGCGCGCGACCCGTTTCTGGGAACGCCGGCGCGCCCAGCACCTGCTCACCGGGCTGGTGCACTGCGGCAGCTGCGGCAGCCGGATGGCCTCGGTGGGCCGCGACTACCTGGCCTGCTCCGCCGCCCGTGGGCGGGGCACGTGCGAGAACCGGGCCAGCATTCGCCGGGGTCCGCTCGAGGAGCTGATCCTGAAGGGCCTGCGGAAGCGCCTGATGATGCCGGAGATGGTCGAGGAGTTCGTCGCCGCGTTCCACGAGGAGGTCAACCGGGCGCGCCGGGACGAGACCGCCGCTCGGGCAGGAAGGGAGCGTGAGCTCGCCGAGGTCAGGCGCAAGCTCGACGGCCTCATCGACGCGATCGCCGATGGGCTACGGGCGCCGGGGCTGCAGCAGAAGCTCGACGACCTCGAGGCCCGCAAGGCAGCCCTGGAGCAGGTAATGGCTGACGAGCCACCGCCGACCGTGCGGCTGCACCCGAACCTCGCCCAGGTCTATCGGGCCAAGGTCGAGCGGCTGCACCTGGCGCTGGCGGACCCGGCGCTGCGGGACGACGCGCTCGGCATCCTGCGCGGGCTGATTGAGAAGGTGGTCCTGCACCGCACCGAGGAGGGGCTGCAGGTGGAGATCGTGGGCGAGATCGTGCGGATGGTCGAGCTGGGGCTGGACGCAAAACAGGCCGCGCTCCCGAAGGAGGCGGCCTGTTCGGTCAAGGTGGTTGCGGGGGCAGGATTCGAACCTGCGACCTTCAGGTTATGAGCCTGACGAGCTACCGGGCTGCTCCACCCCGCGAAGAGCCTGCCCTCGGACATCGACCCGGGGGTCAGATGACAGAGAACAGAGGTCAGAGGACAGACCGGAGGGGAGGTCCGTGCCTCTGCTTTCAGAAGCGAGTCGTGAAGGAGGAGTCAGATGGCCTGCCCGTCGGGTCGCGGCCCGAGGGCAGGCCATCTGACCTCTGACATCTGAACTCCTGGCCAGACCTGGCGGCGACCCGCTCTCCCACCCTTAGGAGGGCAGTACCCTGGGCGCTGCGGAGTTTCACGGCCGGGTTCGGAATGGAGCCGGGTGGGGCCTCCGCGCTGTGACCACCAGGTCGAGCCAGGAGTTCAGATATCAGAGATCAGATGTCAGAAGGCGCAGCGGCAAGTCTGCCGTCGCCGCCTGCCGATCCGAAGCATCGGACCTGACGCATCCGTCGTGAAGCGAAGGGCATGGGGTTCAGAGAACAGAGATCGGAGATCAGGTCAGAAGAGAGGCGCCGGCTCGGAGGCCGGGCACTTCACGTTCTGACATCTGATCTCTGACATCTGGAGCGAAGCCCAAAGCACGCGAGGCGTGCTTGGGGCTGAGCGTAGGGAGCGCGTTCGAGCGATTAGGACCGCTTGGCTGCACGCGTTACCGCGCTTCCACCTGCGGCCTATCGACGTGGTGGTCGACCACGGCTCTTAGACGAGACCTGGTCTTGAGGCGGGTTTCCCGCTTAGATGCCTTCAGCGGTTATCCCTGCCGAACGTAGCTACCCGGCGGTGCGGCTGGCGCCACAACCGGTCCACCAGAGGTTCGTCCACCCCGGTCCTCTCGTACTAGGGGCAGGGCCTCGCAAGTCTCGAACACCCACGGCAGATAGGGACCGAACTGTCTCACGACGTTCTAAACCCAGCTCACGTACCACTTTAATCGGCGAACAGCCGAACCCTTGGGACCGGCTTCAGCCCCAGGATGTGATGAGCCGACATCGAGGTGCCAAACCGCCCCGTCGATATGGACTCTTGGGGGCGATCAGCCTGTTATCCCCGGCGTACCTTTTATCCGTTGAGCGATGGCCCTTCCACGCGGGACCACCGGATCACTAGGGCCGACTTTCGTCTCTGCTCGGCCCGTCGGCCTCGC
>Ga0299914_10000972_pt1 | contig 18201 bp, 13 predicted proteins | sample RVTome_10_FD_201361 | JGI IMG/M metagenome (GOLD analysis project Ga0299914, IMG submission 201361) | Soil microbial communities from uranium-contaminated site in the Upper Colorado River Basin, Wyoming, United States - RVT153D57 (version 2) ...
TGTCGCTGGCTGAGGGCAACGACACCCAGGAGGAAAATGAGCAGCAGCAGCCAGGGGGAAAAGAAAATCGTAAAGGGGATGATGTTGTCTGCCAGGAACATGGTAAGCGGCCTCCTTTGCCTGTAATCTGAAGCACGATAGTACAGGAACGGCCGTCATCAACACGACGCTTCCCTGACGAAGAGGCAACGACCGTTCCCCTATCAGCTTACGGCAGATCAACAAGTATTGACCACGGCCCGTCAATTTGCAGGCCAACCCCGTTGAGTTGGATGTGGTAGATTCCGGTGGTGGCACTGTCGCCCAGCTCTACACTCAAAGTAGCCCGGTAAGTATGCGGTGGTTCCAGTCCATTGGCAGCAGACCCATCGCTGGTAACAATTCTCACGATACCAGGCGGGTCAAACAGCCCGGCTGACCCTCGCGTCCAATCCGAAGCTGGCAGCAGTCCATTAGGACCAGTCACTTGACCGACATGCAGTTGGCGCAGCCAACGGCCGTTTTGTGGCCATGGCAGTTCTTCTGACTCCAGAATGAGCAGCACCTGGCCCGGATTGATTTCTTGCAGCCATGCCTGGCTGAAGAGCAGGTCATAACCAGCGATGTAGAGAGGAATGTTGATAGGCCACATGTCACTGCGCGGCGGCAGCATAGGATTCTCATCTGGGTACAGGGTGATAGCTGCGGGGAGGGTGAGTTCAAGAACGGCCGTTTCCTTCACAGTCACCATCACCGCTGGCACACTTAACGTCACCTGTCTAGCCAGCGGGTTCAGTGGTGTAAACATGACCCAGTTCGGATCGTCTATCTCGCTCGGGCGCGTTCCATCCGGATGCCACTGCACCGTCCAGTCCGCAATTTGGTAGCGACGGCCACTTTGATCCGTCAGGGATAGATTGCGTTCCATGCTGTCAAGGCCAGCATAGTTACGGATTTCGCCGCTGCCGTGATTGCTTGTTACATGGAATTGAACGGCCGTGACTCGATCCGTCAACGTCATATCCGCCACACTGACCGTCACATTGTTCTGGGTGCTGGCTGCATCGGGGTGTAGCGTAAGCGGTTGCATACCAGATTCAGCCGAACCGGGTAGCGTCCAGCTCACCTGCCACGGCCCTGGCAACTGGATGCTAGCTCGTGTTACCTGCACGTCTACCACGCCCCTGGGGATGGGGCTGCCTTCGTTCAGCAGCAACGCTAAACGAAGTTGGTTTTCATCAAATGAGTAACCAGTGCTGCTGCCATTAAAGCCATTTGCCTCAAGGCGCAGACTATACAAAACGCGCTGAGCGCTCTCAGCCATAGGCGCAATGGTAAAAACAAGGTGCAGGGGTCTCTCAATACGGCCAGGGTGGTAGCGTTCTACAACTTCTGCTATCCGTGCTTCCGTCAGATGAACGGGAAAGCCGGCCACATTCAGCCTCACATCCAGCGGAAAAATGTCTCCAACCTGTGGATTGAGTCCCAAATCAACTGTAAAAGCATCGTTGGTTAGGATGTCAAACTCAAGGGCATCTAGCACCAGTGTCAGTTCGTGAGCAACCGGTGAAACGGGGGCAAAGGTAATCGTTTCCTCTCTTGTGCGTTCCGGCAGCGATGGCTTATCAGTTTCTTCAACGACACGCATCACCGCTACACTGCTACTATTCTCGTGTGTTTGCCGGTAGATGTGACCTAAATCGTCACGTAAGATAGGCAGATAACGGCCGCCTATGAGATCATAATGCTGCCAGGTTGGATCAGCCCATCTCACCTGTGTGCGGACAGCAGTATTGCCGGCCGCATGGGCAACCCCGATTATCCGTAAAGTCACGTCATTATGGGTCACTTCAGCCCCAACTGGTTGGTAGGGCTGTGGAAAGAGGTCTGCTACCCATTCGCCATCGGCAGGCCGCAAGACGAGAGGCACCTCCCAGTTTTCGGGGGCTATACTCACAGGGACGAGGGGGAGTCGTGGCAGCAGCAGCGTGATGCGATAGACATCGGTTGGCAGCGGCGGAAAGATGTAGTGGCCCCGGCCATAGCTGAGGTAGCTTTCGGAACCCATCAGGGTAGTCCCGCCGGGCAATCGCAGTTGCGGTTCGGGCAGGTCTTCGGCGTCGTATCCAGTTTCGGCCAATGGGGACAGTCCGGCACTGCTGAAGAGGAGAACTGTTTCGTCTGGTTTGGCAATGAGCTGCTCGACCCGGAGCGTGATGCCATCACGGGTTTGACCGATGGGTGTGGTTAGCAGACGGGTGTTTTCCAAGTCCACAAAGCCGATACCCGGAACGTAGCCAATCCAATTTTGAAGGGCGGCCAGGGCACGGCCCGGTCCGATGATACTTAGGGTGACAACGAGCAGCAAGGTTATAAGCAATATGGCCGCAGCCAGTCGTGAGGGGGGAAACGGCTGTCTACGGCCCATCCCAATCCCTGTCAGCCAATGACGTAGCCTGGTAGGACGGTCACTATCCACCGCCGTGCGTACCTGCTGCTGAGACAGAAGCTGCGCTTCCAACCTGGTTACAAAATCGGTGGCAGGTTCGGAGGTTGTATATAAGGCTTCTAATGCTGTTTCAATTGTTTGTTGGTTCATGGGCTTATGCATGATCAACCTCCCAGCTCTCTTCTAGTTGCCGCAGAAGGCGGTGAATAGCCATTTTTGTGGCTGCTTCGCTGCGACCTACGAGACGGCCGATTTCAGCATAAGTTAGATCCGCGGCAAAGCGTAGGCGCAATAGTTCTTGTTTATCGTCATCCAGATGAGCCACTAGGCTGGCTAGGTGCGTCAACGCTTCGTTGTGGGCTACCTGTCCTAGGGGCGAAGGGTCAGCAGCAGATTGATTAATCACACGGCTTAAAGGCTGCTGTGGGGGAAACTGGCGGTAATGGTCAATCAGCCGCCGGCGGGCAATGGTAAAAAGCCAGGCAGCGAACCGTCCCTGCTCTCGATAACTTGCCAGGCCAGTCAATGCTTCAATAAAGACTTGCGATGTTAAGTCTTCAGCATCGTCGCTGTTGCCCACGCGGCTATAGAGATAGCGGTAAACAGGGTTGACGTAGCGCCGATAAAGTGGAACGAATGCCGACGAATCATGCCGGGCGGCCTGGACTATAACGGCATCTAGCGCTTCATTATCGTCACAGGTTTCGCTATTGGCTCGGTTCAAAAATGTGACCATCTATTGGTCTCCCACGTCTGCCTGTTTATTCTTCACTACTTATATCTATCGCAGATTTGGGCCAAAGGTAACAAACTTTCCCTGAACTTTACTATCTTCTTACGAGACAGCTCGATCACCAGGGGGGTTTTACCTGCCAGCAACGGTTGTTTTGTCCGATTTGTGTTGCTAATTTTAGGTGTACAGGATCTGCTAGCGCAGACTGTCAAACTGGGTTTTGATCATGTCGCGTTCGGCCGTTTTGCGGGCGATTTTCTTTTTCAAATTTTCGGCCATTTCGGCCATCAGGTCGCGCCCTTTGCGCCGGGCTAACTTCACTTCCAGGCTGAGGCGGACGCTCGATTCATTGTGTAAGCCTTGCAGAGTAAAGCGCACTTTTTGCAGCCGGTGTTCGGTGCGGTGCAGCTCCTCTTTCAGTTTTTTGATCACTTCTGGGGGGCTGAGTTCGGGTTCAGGTGCCGGCCGCTGCTGAAACTGGCGGCTTTCCAAATCACTCACCAGCATTTGTAAAGTGGCTGCGTCCTGGCTCTTATAAGCCTCATTAACCTTTACCATCATTTGCGTCCGATAATCGCGATCTTCATCGTCCTCCGCCAGATCGGGATGGTACTGCTTGGTCAAGGTGCGGTACACTTTTTTCATAGCCGCCGCTTCCATTTTAACCGGCTCCGGTTTGGCTTCCGCTTTAGGTTTGGCTCCAGTGGCCGATGTTGGCGGCTTGGCCCAGCGCTGGCGAAATTGTTCTTCGACGGGAATGTAACCGGAACCAAAGGTCTTATCTTCGCGGCGCAGTTGGATGCGCTCCAGATATTGTTCCACCTGGGTTTCGATGGTGGCTAATTCATCCACGAGATGGCCGACCCGCGCTTCAAATTCTCGCTCAAATACGGCCACTTCGGCCAGTTGATCGGCCAGTTCGTCTTCGGCTTCGGCCAGTTTTTCCTGGGCAGCCGCCAACTCTGTTTGCAGACGGCCGATTTGTTCTTCGGGGGTTTCAAATAGCCAGTCCATACTTGGCGTGGGTGGTGCAAGGCACGGAAGACCGTGCCACGCACCGCTCAGGTGAGTTGGTGTTTAAGGATGCGCAGCCAGCCCCGGGCCTGGATACCGGCCAGGACGAGGGCTGTAATCAGAGGCGAGTATTGGCGGCGATAAAATTTACGGTAGAAGATTTTCATGGCGCGGACAGATTCTTTGGCCACTTTAATGCGGGTAGCTTTGGGTGGGCGAGCAATACCGGCCGATTCCTTGCGCAGTCCCGAACTCGCCCCCTTATAGTGCAGCACTGTCACATGCGGGTAGTAGATAATCTGGTGCCCTGCCTGGTGAATCCGGTAACAAAAATCAATGTCTTCGCCATAAAAAAAGTAGGTTTCATCCCAACCGCCTAACTGTTGAGAGAGGGCAGCAGGCATCATCATGAAGGAGCCGGCAATGACCTCAACGCCATGAGTTTGATTGAAGTCGGCATAACTTTGGAAATAGCCGTTGAATTGGGGTTTGTGGGGCAAGAGACGGCCGAGTCCTGTGAAGTGGCACAGGGCATTCCAGGGAGTGGGAAAGCCACGATGGTTGTCGGGATCGCGCTGGCCGTCAGGATAGATGAGTTTGACGGTGATGGCCCCGACTTCGGGATGGCTTTGCAGATAATGAAAGGGTTCGATGAGGGCCTGGGGGCTGACAACGGTGTCGGAGTTGAGGAAGAGGAGGGTGTGTCCCTGGGCAACGGCCGCGCCTCGATTATTAGCCGCAGCAAAACCTAGATTGTCGTCTAAGGCCAGCAGGCGAACATCGGGGTACTTAGCCTGCACCATGGCCCCGCTGCCATCAGACGAGGCATTGTCTACGACGATGATTTGGATGCCGTGAAAAGGCCGTTGCGCGGCCACCACGGAAGCCAGGCAGGCATCCAGCAAATCACGGGTGTTGTAATTGACGATGATGACGGATAAGTCGGTCATAAGTCAGAAAATTGTAACACAATCCTTTAATTGACTCATCATACAACGAATAGTTCTGAATCCTTACCCATTCAGCCTGATTGTAAACAGAGCGGGGCGGGCTTTCTTCGTATTGTGCCCGCACGACCCTTTGCAGATTTGCGGCCGTGCCATCACAACAATGGCCCACTATCTCTTTTTTCGTCCACTCTCCGTTTGGTCTCATCCCATGTTCTGTGGCCGGTAAATGGAGCAGTTGGCTCCGAACCGATTGGTACAAAGTGGCTGTTGCCCGGATACAGGCTTCTGCTTCTTGTTCTTCAAACTTCATCTGTTTTCCTCGCTTTTTAAACTTACCTGCCATTTCGGCAAGCCCATTGCAAGCTCTGAGTGTAACCGAAGGTATGGAATGACAACTTTATTATCCACTATGTCTTTGACTTATACGAGAGTATAAGGACAAATTGGATCAGATCTTTCCCTAGAATTTGAAACTCGGATTGACAAAACGGGCGCATCTTTTTACCAGAGGCGTTTCAACATGCCTATGGGAAATCTGTTCGCCCGCTTGTGCTTCTTCCAGAGCAGGCCGAGTTGCCCCAAAAACGGCGACAGTCCGGCAGTGCCAAAGGAATCCTTAAGATATTGTTTGAAGACGACGAACACTTGGATGACTTCAAGGCGTACATGGCATGAACCTGTTACTGGACACACAGGCACTGCTACGGATTTACCCTATCATCACCGCGACCCGTTTGACCGTCTGATCATTGCCCAGTCGCTGGTGGAAAAGATTCCCGTCGTTAGCAGCGATGAACTGTTTGCTCGTTATGGTGTCGAGCGGATTTGGTAGGAGGAGGTATGCTGCTGGGAAACGGCCGTCCACCAGCGCTTCATCTGGGGTTGGCATAGACAACAATATCACCAGATTGGTAAACGAGGGGCCAGTTGGTTTCGATCTCTTGGGTAATGGCAGCCAGGGTGGGAACGTTGGGGAGGCCCCAGTTGCGCCACAGGTTGTCTATGATGATGAAACTGGCGTTTTGGTAGCCGGGATCGAAGGCGTAGCGGTCGGGCGGGATGTTGGCCGGGAGGTGGGGGGTGGCTTGACCGTTGGCGGCAACGGCGAGCTGGAAATCGGCCGTTTGCGACGGCAGCAGCCAGCCTATGGTGGGGGAAGCGATCACCATGTCGTTGGCCGTCAGGTGAGGTTGGAGGAATGCGGCCGTTCGGCGGGCATCTTGGGGATTAATGAGGAAGGGGTCAATGGGGAGAACGAAACGATCTTGTATCTGCCGGTTGAGGCTTTGGATGGTGATGATGAAGGGGATGAGTAGAAGGGTGAGGAGGGCAGTGAAGGCAACGGCCGTCTGCCAGCGAGCCAACCCCGCCGATGCAGTGCGCCATACCAGCGGCCAGCTTTGGTGGAATAGGTGCGCCATTCCCCAGGCGATTAAGGGCTGCACCGGGATCAGATAGTAGCTGCTGAGGCCATATAGGGCGGCGGTGCGGCCGATAATAACCAGAGGCAGGAGGAGAAAGAGCAGGCACAAGCGGCGCAAGGGCAGTGAGGGCATGAGAAAAAGGCCGATGAGACCCAGCGTGAACCAGACATCTTGGGTCAGAATCGTGGTCACGTTGTGGGCAAGGGTGTGCATTTGGGCCGGTAGAGATATGGCGTTGGCCCGGAAGAGGCTGAATTGCAGGTCGAAGATGAAGGCGGCCGGATAGGTGAGGAGAGAAACGGCCGTATACACCCCAAAAGGCAGCAGGGCTAACGGCAAACTCCACCACAAATCACGTGGCTGTCTGGACCAGACAATCAAGAAAAGCACTGGCAGCAGCGTGATCGCCCATAAATCGCAAAGCGTAGCAAAACCGGCAGTCAGGGAAAAAGCAATGAGGTAACCTGGTTGGCTGGTCTGCCAATAGTGCCAGCCAGCAGCGAGGGCTATCAGGAATAAGGGTGTGAGAAGGTGGTAGCTGAAGCTGAAACGGCCATAAATTACTGCCTGGGGATAGATGGCAAACAGGAGGGCCGTTAACAGGGCTAACGAGCGACACCGGCTGGTGCGCCAGACGATGAGGGTGAGGAGAGTGAGGGTGAGGAGGGTGAGAACGGCCGTAAACAGTCGCAAGGTTAGCATATTGAGGCCAAAGCGTGAACCAACGCCTGCCAGCAGCCACTCAAACAGAGGCAGTCGGGCAAAGAGGAGAGTGGATTGGTTAATGGCCAGGTATTGGGAACGGCCCTTGAGTAACTGCTGACCAATCAATAAATGAGTGGCCTCATCTGTATACCAGCCAGGATTATGGCCGATATGGGCCAGCCGTAAATAGGCAGCCAGCCCGAGCACAGCCATCAACATTAGTATTGTAAACCAGGGGGACAACGACCAGTTTGGTAGGGTTTTTGACAATCTATACACATTTTAATTCTACCCCTTGCTTCTCTGGTCAACCTTCACGAATGCCCTACGATTTTGTGACAAAACCGGTCACAATTAATTGACTCGAGAAGGATAACTACTACAATTGCTGGCAATGGATGTGAGGTTTAGCCCTTTTGCTCCATTCCTCCCTCACCCAGGTAACTGTTATCCGTAATCAGGAATCACTTTTCGGTGACCGTTCTGCCAGAAGGTGGGCATACTGATAACTGGATACTGTTTACTGAAAACTGATTCGATGTTGACCAAATATGATGTAGTTGTAATCGGGGCCGGCATTTTCGGCATCACAGCAGCGATTGAGATGAACAATCGCGGTTATAGTGTTGCTGTGCTTGATCCCGGCCCTCTACCCAATCCCCTGGCTGCTTCTAATGACATTAGCAAAGCCATCCGCCTGGAACATGGCGCGGATGAGGCAGCGATGATCATGATGGAGAGGGCCTTGGCAGGCTGGGAACGTTGGAATTCGGAATCGGCCGAAAAACTATACCACCAGACTGGCACATTGTCCCTGAGCCGTGAGCCGATGGCTCCTGACAGCTTTGCCTTTGAAAGCTACCAGATGCTCCTCCGGCGCGATCACCAACCCATTCGTTTGAGCAGCGATGATATTGCCCGCCGTTTTCCGGCCTGGAAAGCTGGGGCATTTAGTGATGGTTATTTCTATCCGGCAGGCGGTTATGTGGAAAGTGGGCGAGCCTTGGCCTGGCTGGTGCAGATGGCCGAGATAGAAGGAGTCGCCTTGTATGTGGGACAAACGGCCACAGCACTGGCAATGGCCAATGGCCGTGTTACCGTTATCCACACCCAAGAAGGGCAAAGCTTTAACGCCGATCATGTCATCATTGCGGCGGGGGCCTGGACGCCGCTGCTGGTTCCCGAACTCTCGCCGGTGATGCAGGCTTGGGGATATCCTCTGTTTTATCTGAAAACGGCCGATACTACCCTCTTCACCCCGCCTCATTTCGCTATCTTCGCCGCCGATATCAATCAGAATGGCTGGTGCGGTTTCCCTATTCACCCTCGAGAAGGCCTCATCAAAATCGCCCAGCACCAACTGGGACAACGTCTGCATCCCAGCCACGATTCCCGGGCGGTGAACGACGTAGATATTCGCAATTTGCATACCTTTCTGGACAGTGCCTTACCTGGCCTCAAGGAGGCCACCATCACCTACACCCGCCGCTGCCTCGCCTGCACCACGCTGGATGGGCAGCTATGGATCGGGAACCATCCCACCCGACCAGGGCTGACGGTTGCCGCCGGCGGCGGTAATCATAGCTTCCAGTTTGCCCCCATTCTGGGAGAGATAATTGCCGACACAGTCGAGGGCTTACCGTTTGCCAGGTTTAAGTGGCGCGAAGTGGTGGAGGAAACGGCCGTTTAAGCGTACATTCAAAGCTAAATATGATACACCTTGCCTTCTTGGAGGCTCGTCAACGTAGTCAATAGGCCAGAGTAAATATATCTAAGGAGAAATTCATGATTCAGTGGCGTAATGGAATGAAAAAGTGGCAGCGTATTAGCCTGCCAATCCTTGCCGGCACCTTCATCATCGGCATCACACTTTTTGTCCTATGGACTAACGCTCATGCCGGTTATTGGGTGGGAGGCGCGGGTAACTGCGGCAATTTTGTTGAGGCCATCGCCCTGGCAGAGAATGGCGATGTGGTAGCGCAAATGGTGCCGGCCAGGGACTCAGGCAGCCCGGTTATCACCAAGAACCTGCGCCTCAGCGGCGGCTGGCTGCCCACGGAAAATTGCCAGGAAAATAATCAATTTTATACAGAGACTAGCGATTATCTGGCTTATGGTTTTCAATATGGTGCTCCTTTCACCCGCTCCGAACTTTTTTCTAACAATGGCCCTGTTTTGAACCTGGAAGATACGGCCGATCCCGGCTTCCCCAATCTCGATCAATTGATCATTGAACATCTGATTTTGGCCAATACTTTTGATTTCCCGGATAACGGGGGCGGGATCAATGGCACTATTAGCGGCAGTGCCGAGATATTGCTAGATAATGTCTGGCTGCGTGATAACCACGTATCGGTCAATGGCGGCGGCATTAATCTGGCAGTGAACGGGGGGTCGCACCTGGTTATTGAAGAGAGCGCGTTCTACACCAATACGGCCGATAACTATGGCGGCGGGCTGTCTATAGAATTGCGCCAGGGTTCTTATTTAACCATTGAAAACACGGATGTCATCAGCAACCAGGCTTTATTCGCCGGGGGGATCCAGCTTGTCGTTTATGACACCAGCCAGGTATTTATCCGCAATTCTCATTTTGCCGCCAATAGTACCACCAGCATCAATGGTTACGGTGGCGGTGGCCAGATCATTATGCACGGGGGACAGGTGACCTTAGACAACGTGACCTTTGAGGGAAACGAGGCCGGCAGCAATGAGGGACGGGGTGGTGGTCTTTTTATACAGATGGATGGGGGACAGGTGACTATTAAGAACAGCCGTTTTCTAAACAATTCGGCCGGTGATGGTGGCGGTCTCTACCTGGAAAGCGTGGGCAGCCAACCGGCCACAGTAGAGATGATCAATACCCGCTTTGAAGGCAACTCACCCAATCCATACCAGCTCGTGCCAACAGGGACCGGTGGTTTGAACGAAGTGATACTGGACCAATCTATTTACCTGCCCCATCTCTTGAACCCCTCACCCTCACCCATTCAAAGTGCGTGGATTAACCAGATTACATTAGACGAGGCGTTTAACTTCGTTGTAGATTTTGACACCTTCAACTTTACGCCGGAACTGCCAGGTACACACGTCCACTTTTTCTTTGACACAGTGGCCCCCGAAGATGCCGGAGTGCCCGGGCCAGGCCCCTGGTTTGTGTACGGGGGAACCAGCCCATTCACCGGCTACGACTTTACGGAACGGCCGTTTGGCCCGGATGGTGCTGAAAAGATCTGTGTGCTGGTCGCCAACCCCAACCATACCGTGCGCCTGGGCAGCGGTAACTGTGTCAAATTGCCCTGATGTATTGTTACAGGTGACAGTCGCCATCTAAAGCGACTGTCACCTGTAACGAATATTCTTAAACTTGATGTTGTTATCGCGGATGATTTTTCCGCTGTCGGCAATATGGAAAGGAGGGCGTAACAGGCCATGCGCCTGTAAATAATAGAGGGGAACAACGGCCGTTTCCGTTTGCACCAACACCTTATCCGCTTCGTGGTACAGTTCAAAGCGCTGCCTGGAACTTGTCATCCTTTGCGCCTGATCGAGGAGTTCGTCAAAAAGAGGATTGGACCAGTTAAAGACATTATGCTGGCTTTTGCCATAAAAGATGCCCCGTAAGACATCATCAGGATCTGGGAAAGCAGCATACCAGCCTGACAAAGCCATCTGTCCCTGGCCCTGTCTCATATGGTCCATAAACTCCTCATTGGTTAGCTTATCCTCTATTTGCACCCGTACATTTAGAATCCGCCGCCACTCCTGTTGTAGGTAGGCAGGCATACCGGCAAAACCGGGCAAAGCCAGCAGTGTAAGGGGCGGTAGGTCGCCCCCATCCCTGTAGCCTGCCTCATGGAGCAAAAATCTGGCCCGTTCCGGATCGAAGGGCAAACCAATCTCCGGGGAGTGCCCTGGCATGCCCGGCGGCACAAAACCACCGGTGGCTGGTTTTTGGACATTGGCCCAAATAAGGCGTACCAGTTCCTGTCTGTCAACCGCACAGGCAAAGGCCTGGCGCAAGAATTTATTATCAAACGGCGGTGTGTGACAGGCAAAACCAAGAAAAAAGGTGACAAAGCCCTGTACTAAAAAAGCGGATTCTGGGTAACGCACCGCCAAATCAGATCTGTCATCCACCCGGCACCAATCCACTTCATCCTGTTGGTAATGCTGCCAGTTTGGTTCCTGGAAATGCAAGGCCACCTGATTCAGGTTGCCCCCACGCAAACCACGATAGAATGGGTTTCGGTTCAGGTACAGGGCCGAACGTTCAGGATCAAATTGGGGCCGGAAAGGGCCGTTACAGACCAGGTTGTCTGGCGTGGCCCATGTTTCTGGGTGCTGCCGGACGTGGTGGGCGGGCTGGGGCAGCATGACAGAGTAGGCCAACAGGTAGAGGAAGTAGTTGATGGGTGTGTCCAGCACAATTTCTAAGAGCCAATCATCAAGGGCATGAATGCCTACGGCCGCTGCCTCTGCCACCTCTCCCTGATGAAAAGCGGCCGCCCCCTGAATGACATATAATTGGTGGGCCATACCCGTGTTGGTTTGTGGAGTCAGGTTGCGCCGCCAGGCAAAGACGAAATCATGGGCAGTTACCGGCAGGCCGTCGCTCCAGTGCCAATCTTGGCGCAGCTCAAAACGGTAGCGCCGCCCCCCGTCCAACACCTGCCAGCGACGGGCCAACAAGGGAATGACATTCCACTCATCGTCCAGTTCCACCAATCCTTCAAAGAGGTTAATAATTAATTGTAATGCTTCCCCAGTTTCCACATGGGCCGGATCAAGGTCGTGGATGAACTGTTCCGGGATACCCCAGCGGAATGGGGGTATCTCCTCATCTCCCTCCTGGCCATCTGCCTGCTTCTGCTCCTCTTCCAGCCGCTCCAGCCGCTCAAAGGCAAGCTCATAATATGTTTGGGCCTGGCCAAAGTCCAGCGTGTTCATTTTTACCTGGGCGATTTTTAAGTAGGTTTTGGCCTGATGGTCCAACCTGACACGATCGGCCGGTAATTTTTCTAACAAGGTAAGAATACGCCCGTAAAGTAGATCCGCCTCTTCATGGGCATACAGCAAGCGGGCCTGGTCGGCCGTCTGGTTGAGGTAATAGATGGCTTTGTTCAGCTCTTCGGCCTGTTCATAATGATAAGCCAGAAAGGCGGCTTGTTCGGCGATGGCAGCGGGGAAGAGGCGTTCCAAAGCTTCGGCCGTTTGCCGGTGGTAGTCGCGGCGGCGTTCATGCAATAAGGTATTGTAAGCGCTCTCCTGGATCAGAATGTGGCGAAACGTATGGGCTGCACCTAAATCATCTCGATCTGGTTGGATATAGTCACGCCGTTCCAACTCAGCCAACTGATTTTGCACCTGTTGTTCCGCGCCGGCAATTGTTTCCAGCACTTTATGCAGAAAGGTCTTGCCAATAACGGCCGCCATCTGTAATGTATGCCGGGCCTCCACTGCCAGCCTATCCAACTGCGCCAGCAGCAATCCCTGCACCGAATTGGGCAAATCCAGCGCATCCAGGGCGATAGTTTGTAAATCCACTTCACCGGAAAGCAGCCCTTTGGCGGCCAACGTGCGCACCATCTCCACCAAAAAGAGGGGATTGCCGCCTCCCTTTTCCACCAGATAGGTCATTAACCGCTGGGGTAGATTAGGCGAATGATGGGAAATCACCTGAGCCGCAGCCCACTCATCCAACTCCGCCAGAGTAACCGTGAGACTCGAGACAGTCAATTTTGAATCGCCCCTCGTCCCCCTCTCCTCTCTCCTCGCCCCTCTCCCCTCTGCCAGAATAAACTCCGCCAACTGATGCTGGGCCAAGGCCCATGCCTGGCTGTCGGCTTCGGGGCGCATAGCCAGGATAATGAAAATGGGTACATCGGCCAGCAAGGGCAGGAGGGTTTCTACCAGTTGCAAGGAAGTCGGGTCGGCCCACTGCAAATCGTCCAGGGTAAGGATAATAGGGTGACGGCCGCTTAATACGCGCAACATCTCTGGCACCAATTCAAATACCTGCCAGCGTAAACTCTCTCCGGCCAGCCCCTCAATACGTTGGGCATAATCCCCCGTTAAGGGCAGCCCCATGAACTTCGCCAGATAGGGGTAGGTAGATTCTAATCGGGCCTCGCCGAAGACATCCTGGCAGTGACGCAGAAGATATTGGCTGGTCTGGTCGGGCGTGGCATCGGCCGGCAAATTGAGAAGATCACGCAGTAAATCAATAAAAAGGTAGCCGCTAAAAAGCTGCCCATAGGCCAGACTGATGCCACCGGCCCATATACCGGCCGTTTCCGGATTCTCAACCCACTGCCCTTCTGTCTCGGCGCGGAGAACATCGAAAATGAGGGTCTTGCCCATACCCACATCGCCCACAAGGGTCATCATGCTGCCCTGGCCGTGAGCCAGATTCTCGATCCGGTGGCGCAGAGCAGCCATTTCCGCCTCACGACCGAATACAGGCTGAATTTGCTTCGCTTGACGACGCACCCGTTGTGCCCGCACACCCTCAACTGAGAAGATATGGATAGGCTCAGCTTTACCTTTCACTTGAATGGTGCCTAAATCAGTGAGTTTGAATTCAGGGCCAAGCTGCTGGCGCACGGCCGTTTCCAGCAACACCTGATCATCAGCCGCCTGTTGCATCAGGCGTGCCGACAGGTTAATCGAGTCACCCATGGTGGTGTAATCATGACGCACCGGCGACCCTACCGGCCCAGCAAACACCCGCCCCAAAGATATGCCGATACGCTGCATGGTAATGAAAGGCAGGCCGCCACACTCGGCTTGTAAATCAAGAGCACAACGAACAGCCCGCTCCTCTTGTTCCTCTACCGTGCGCGGCGCGCCAAAGATGATGTGCAGCAAACTGCCTTTGTCGCCGGTAATGAGGCGATTGAGACGGCCGTTATAGCGAGCCACCACCCGCTGCGCCGTCACGAAATAGCTCTGCAGCTTCTCCCGGATGGCCGGGTCGGCATCATAATCTAGCCCATGAAACTGAATAAAGAGGCTGACCACCGGCTTCAACTCTGCTACCTGGGCCTGTCCGGAGAGTAGTGCCTCGTAAATGGGGCGCGGTAGGTAGGGGGCTAATTCCTTGCTCAATGATTCTTGCCTGTTGGGAAGCGGCCGCATAAGCGGCCAGGGCAAACGCCGGGCAGGGCGGAATAAGCTACCGACGACAGCAAAGCGGCCCCGCCACTGGCTCACGGTGAAGGTATGGGGCAGACGAACGGCCGTGGCTTGGGGCAAAACAATTTCACCTGGCTCGGCCTGATGTTCCGCCTCGGCCATCAAATCCAGGGTGGCCCCGGCCAGCACATCTTCATAGCCATACTCGGCCAGCCCCAGGTTGAAGCGTTTAACAGGGCCATAGGCCAGGCCAATTTTCATCTTGAGGGTTACAACGCCAATGGGGGTGGGAATTTCTCCGTCAATTTGGATGCGCTGCTGCATCTGCCAGGCACAGGTGAGGGCGCGACGAATAACGGCCGAGCGATGACCCCGTTTCGGCCGGCCAAACCAGATGATCAGGGCATCGCCGCTAAACTTGATGACTGTGCCGCGAAAGGCATGGATTTCGGCAATGAGTGGGGTGAAAACGGCCGTTAAAGTCCGTGTCAACTCCTCGGCACCTTGCCCTTCGCTCAGGCCCTGGGTCAAGGCCTCCGTTAACGGGGTAAAGCCGGAAATATCGGCAATCATGGCCACGCCATCTTCGGCCAAAGGATGGCGCGGATTCAAAATAGCTTCAACACGGTCCCGGGGAATGTAAGCAGCTAAGGCTGCAAAAAGGTTGAAGGTCATAAGAGACTGGAGACTAGAGAGTGGAGGTTAGCCGTCTCTGCTGCTAATCTCCAGTTTGTTTGGCCAAAAGTTGCTGTAAGGTTGCCCGGTTGAGGGCTTCCTCGAAAATAGCGCGTATCGGTATTTCAAAATGGGGTACAGCGCGGCTGACAATCTGGCCTGTTTGGGCTTTGATTACTAACTCATAAGCCTGATTTTGCAACGTGTATTGCTCGACAGTTTCGGTTACCGGGTCAATTAGCCAATATTCAGCTACCCCGTGGGCGGCATAATCATCAAACTTCACCCCGCGATCGGCGCCGGCCGTGCTGGCAGACAGCACTTCGACAATGAAATCAGGGGCAGGAAAGTGCATTTGGTCAGGCTTAAAGGCGGCCGCTCTGGCTTTGACAAAGAAGCAAATATCTGGCTCGTAATCATTGCGTGTTAGTGAGATCATGATTTTTTCATAACCAACAAAACCCAAATCATGCTGCATCACAAATGTACTTAATAAGCGATAAAGGTGACCAGATGCCAGATTATGGCGTAGTTTTACAGGTGAGTGGAAGATGATTTCACCGTTGATAAATTCGGCCTTGTCCTGTTCAGTTATTTGATCGTAGAAACGCTGCCGTTTTTGCGCTTCATCTGCCAGGACAGCCTGGATTTCCTGTACGTAAATAGGCAGGCGAGGAGAATGTAACAGCTTATCGAGCAGGGAACGTTCTTGTTGAATCGTCATCGCGTTTACCTCAAGCCCATTGTAGCAGAATTATGACCACAGGGCATTGAGGAAACGGATCTTTTCCAGGCTGTGGTGGTTGCCGCCGCCTTCGTGGTTGTTATAGGTGTAGGCCCTGATCTCTTTTGGTCCGGCGTAATGGTTGTAGGCAGCGTAGACCGTAGAAGGTGGACAGATGGTGTCCATGAGGCCAGCGGAGAAGAGGGCGTTGGCGACGGCCCGGCTGGCGAAGTTGACCCCATCAAAGTAGGAGAGGGTGTTGAAGACGGTCTCGATTTTGTCGCGGTGGGCAGCGCAAAAGATGGCGATTTCGTTGTAGGGCATGGTCTCGACAATTTCGGTGGCCTGGCGGTAGTGGCAGAGGAAAGGCACTTCGGGCATGGCGGCTTTGACAGTTTGGGTCAGAAGACCGGCCACAGCGATGGTGATGCCCCCACCCTGGCTGCCACCGGTGACGGCGATGCGCTCGGGATCAACGGCCGTATGTCCCAGCACTGCCTCCACCGCCCGCACCCCATCCATGAATACCCGCCGGTAATAGTAAGTTTCGGGGTCTAATACGCCCAACGTCATGAAGCCAGGCACATGGGGACTGGAGCCATGGGTGGGTAAATCGGCCGTATCACCCTGCCGCCAGCGCGAACCTTGCCCCCGTGTGTCCATGACCAGATGGGCGTAACCGGCCGTGCTCCACAGCAGCCAGTCGGTGGGGAAGCCGCGCCCACCGCCGTAGCCGATATACTCGACGACGCAGGGCAATGGTCCACTGCGCTCTTTGGGCAGCAGCAGCCAACCCTTGACAGGCTGGCCGTCATAACCGGCAAAGGTCACGTCGTAGGTCTCGATCAGTTTGAGGCCGAAATCGGCCGATTCAAAGCGTGCCTTCAGGTCATGCTGCCGCGTTTCGTCCAGGGTATGCTGCCAGAAGGCATCAAAATCGGCCGTTTCCTGGCGTTCCGGCTTATATTGTTCTAAAAGCTCGAGGGGCATATCGAAAAAAGGCATGGGGAAACTCCTTGAGTAATTGAGTAATTGGGTAATTGGGTAATTGAGATACCAATTACCTGATTACCTGATTACCTAATTACCTGATTACCAATGATTGATTTTATACTGGCTCAGGTGTACCTGCCGTTTTGCCAAACAAGCCTACCACCCGCATCATCAACCAGATGATCAAGGCCAGGACAAAGACCGAGCCATATTCGATCACCGGAATACGCACGATTTCATTAAGCTGGGCCCAGCCGCGTGAACTGTAAACGACGAGAACGGCCGCCACGTAAGCGGCGATAAAGGCCCAACGCTGCCAGCGCTGTAGACCCAGGCCATACATTTGAGTGACGATAAACAAGGCGGCAAAACCAAAGAGAAACATGGGCCAGATGTCGCTGTTCTGCGTCAGGTAGGCCACCAACGTGCCGTGAATGAGTACCGCTACCTCCAACAGGAAGGTCCACCAACGATTGAGATGGGCGCGGGTAAAGAAGAGGCTGGATTGGAGTAAGAGGAAAAAGGTGTACAGAAAGCCGATCAGATGGCCGCTGGTGGTCTCCATCGGGTGAAACCAGAAAGTGTAGATGATAGCCCAGGCGAAGATATAGCCATGATATTTGCGGGCTGCCCGACCAGATTCTTTTAGGAAGCCAATCTTCTTACCAAAGAAAAGACCACGCCGCTGGTTTTCCATGAGCAGCACCATCACTAACAAGAGGATGACAGAACCTTGGGAACTAAAAATAGAGACATCCTGCGCCAGGCCATCGTACCAGATATGACTCTGGATAAGGTGGAGAACAATGAAAAAGGCATTGGTCGCCAGGGCTACAATATTGAGGCGGTGTAAGCCGTCGGTGTATTTGAGCCTCTGGCTTTGCGCCCGGAAAATGAGCCACCAGAGGGCAACCTGATGCAGCAAATAACCGCCCCAGGCGGTGGCCCGGCTCCAAAAGGTGGGTTCGGGCAGCTTCCAGTAATACCAGGAGGCACCGCTGTCGGGTAGAAAATCAATTGGGGGCAAGTAAGGCCCCAGCATCCAGATGAGGCCCGTAAAGGCGAAGGAAAAGATGATACCAGCCCAGAGGGTTGTGAATGCGCTCTTCGACTTTTCTTGTATTTGCCGATAACTTGTCGTAGTCATGATTCAACTCCTATAAAGTTTTGTCATTATTGGAATGTATTGCACATATTTTGTCCGTATTTTGTTAGTATACTAACAGCTATTTCAAGTCGCTTAAAAATTTGTTATCATCCACCCTGCTATGACCATTCTTACAGCTACCGGCCTCAGCCAATCTTTTGGCGAGAACGATCTTTTCAGCGATCTGAACCTTACCCTGAATGACAAAGATCGCGTCGGGTTGGTCGGGCCGAACGGTGTGGGTAAAACCACTCTGCTCCTTATTTTATCG
>Ga0299914_10000973_pt1 | contig 18197 bp, 15 predicted proteins | sample RVTome_10_FD_201361 | JGI IMG/M metagenome (GOLD analysis project Ga0299914, IMG submission 201361) | Soil microbial communities from uranium-contaminated site in the Upper Colorado River Basin, Wyoming, United States - RVT153D57 (version 2) ...
TGGCTTGCAGCCATAGGACGGAAAGGGAGAATGTTGTGATGGTAAAAATGAAGAGCAGGGCCAGGCTTTTTTTCACGAGAACACCTCCATGTCTGAGATTGGCGGGCGGTAAAGTATAAAAGTGTTGCAGACATTGTAGCAGAGGAGGTGGAGCGTGTATAGATCGGATTAGCTACCGTATGGCAACCGGGCAGCGACGATTGGCCTACAGTAAGGCGTTAAACATGCGGCTAATAGACATGTTTAACGCCTTTTGTTTTGCGCTTTAGGGCTGTTTATGAGGTGGAATAGGATCTTCTTCGCTCTCACCGGCCGTCAGTGTAGTGTAATCTTCGCTGCCATTGAGCGCATGGATGACAATCAACCCCAAACCGAAAAAGGTGGGCAGCAACCCGACGACCATCCAGGGGCCGAAGAAGCCTAAGGGCAAGCGGCCAGGTTCGTAGACGAGAAAGCCGATGGGCATGAGACCACAGGAGAGGGCCAGGCCCACGGCCGTGACAATTACCCCCGTGCGTAGGGTATTGCGATTCCTCTGCTGCCGTGATTCGCGCAGTAACCCCTTTTCCGCCAGGGCCACCGTTTCCTTATAACGAAAGTAGCGCATCAGAGTGGCAAAACCGAAGATGATGAAGAAGATGAGGGCCACTACTGCGCCGGGAACAACGACTTCAGCAATATCTCTAGCCATCGTTTGGCTCCTTTTCGGCGAGACGGCCGTTGGCCTCGGCAATTGCCTTCCGTTCCTTATATCTGAAATAGCGCATTGCCAGGACAAAGCCAAATATAATCATAAACAAACTGACTACCGTAAATCCGGCAACGACTGCTTCTAAAATATCAGCCATGATAGAACTCTCCTTTCCGTTGATTTATTAGTTAGACAGCAGCCACAACAAAAAGTTTCAGCAAAACGTAATGGGTTTAAGTTTGAAACTTTTTTAGGGAAGTCTGGTCTAACCTATTAAGGAGATTTGGTGATTAGGGCTGACGATTAAGTTGGGTGCGGAATTGAATCGTCAGCTTTAAGGAGCGGGATTGTTGGTATTTGTTCAAGTTATAAAATTCCCGCTCCTTAGGGCTCATCCGTTTATAAATATGGAATTGACGGATGAGCTTTAAGGGTTCTTATGTATCAAAACTCAAAAGTTATTTTTGAGGGAACCCTTAGTGAAGAGAGGGAGCTTATCCGCCGCGCCCAACAGGGAGAAACGGCCGCTTTCGAGACATTGGTTCAGGAACATGCCTCCTTCGTCTACAATTTGGCCCTCCGTACTTTGAATGATGCCCATGAAGCGGAAGATGTTGCCCAAGAAGCCTTTGTGCGTGCCTGGCAAGCCTTGCCCCAATTTCGGGCGACGGCGCAGTTTCGCACCTGGCTCTATCGGATCGTCACCAACCTATGTTACAATCGGCTGCCACAGTTAAAAAGAGAATTGGCTGCCCTTGATCCGGCTGAAGAGGTGGTTTTGTCTGATGGCCGGCAGGCAGTAGAGCGGGCATTGCTCACGGCCGAATTACGCCAGCAGATATTTATGGCCATTGACAATTTGCCTCAAAGTTACCGCCTGCTGGTTACCTTGCGCCATTTGCAGGAGTTGAGCTATCAAGAAATTGCCGAGGTAACAGAGATGCCTTTGGGGACGGTCAAGACCGGGATTTTCCGCGCCCGGCAGATGTTGCAGGAGAGATTGAGGGAGTGGCGAGTGGGAGATTGAAGACATGGATGAATTGTACGAACAACAAAGTGAAGTTATTGTTGAGACGGCCTTAAATGAGTTTCCGTTAGCACCGCTGCCACCCTATTTTGTGGCTCAGGTGATGGCCCGGGTGGCTCAACTGCCCCAGTGGTCGCCAGAACCATTCCGCTTAAATTGGCGTGACGGTATCGTGCCGGCGATCACGACCGTCTTCAGCTACTTGCTCCTTACACTCACCCTATGGTTGTTGGGTCGGGATGTGGCCTGGCTGCCTGATACACCTGCTTTATTCTCGTCAGGTTTAGATTCATTAACGACTGTGGGCTGGCTTTGCATTGCTATGATGATCCTGGTCGGGGAGATAGGTCTGCTATTATGGGTGGGGATAGGCTCTTGGTGGGATCACCCGTTTCTGATGAGCAATGACGGGTAAGCGGTTGTTCGTAATTTGCTTGTAACTACTCAGGCTCACGAGAAGAAGTTCAACTTTTAGCCGACAAATCGTTTGGTCAGCCAGAGAAAAAGTTGAACTTCTGGCTTAGTATTACATTTGCTTACTCTATTTGGACGGGGTAAAGCGTGCCGCTAAATCGGATAACTTCCGGCTTAGCCAGCGCAGGCTCGTAGCAGCTCCCTCTTTCGATACTTCCTTCCAATCCGTTTCTTGCAGACGTTCCTGAACGGCCGCTGCCCGTTGGCGGGCCTGGCGTTCAGCCGTTCTGACGACAACATCGGTCATTGCCTGACTACCTTTCTTCACCACCTTCTTGGCGCCACGTCCCACACTCCGTGTCAACTTCTTACGTGTATCACTTTGCCAGGCTTTTTTAGCCGCAGCGGCTGCCTGCTCACGAGCGTGTTGGGTTGAGTCCGCTGCCTTGTCCTTCAAACCCCGCTTTGGTGGATTTTCTGGCACCAGGGGGGCTGCCTCCTCCGTCAAAATCTTGATTTCTACATCATCGTTGCTCATGGTTTGTCTCCTTACACGCCCCTTTACGTAGGGATGTGCTTTCTGTTTCAGAAGCGTAGCACGTTCATAATAGAGAGGGGGCAGTTGTTTAATCGGGCGCATAGCTCCATTGTATGTTATTTAAAGGCAGCATCAAAGGAAAGATAGGCCGTAAGTTTGGTAAGTTAAACTTATTGCTAATCATCTGTTTGCAAGATTAGGAGTAATGTGTAATGACTCAGGCCACAACAATCCGACACAATATCAAGCAGAATTCGGCCGTAAAAGTAATAAAAAAGCGAAAAATCGCTAGCAGCCGGGGTCAGACTAACCGGTTCGGTAACTTTTTGAAGCTATCGCTTGATTACTTAATTGTGATCCCAGGATTGTTGTTTATCACGCCGCTGCTCACCATCCTTGCCTTATTAATTAAGCTGGAGTCGCCAGGCCCAATAATTTATCGTTATCGAGTTGTTGGGCGCAACGGCCGGGAATTTAACGCCTTCAAATTCCGTACCATGTACATCAACGCTGAGGACATACTCGCTTCTTATCCCCACCTAGAAGCCGAACTGAAGGAAAATTATAATTTGAAATGTGACCCCCGCGTGACCCGGGCCGGCTATTTTTTACGCAAGTTTGGTTTAGATGATTTACCACAATTATTTAATATTTTGAAGCAAGATATGTCCCTGGTGGGTCCCCGTATTGTGAACTACAGCGAACTGGCGAAATATGGCGAATACCGCCACTGCCTGCTGACTGTTTTACCCGGTTTGACCGGTATATGGCAAGTCAACGGCCGGGCCGATCTCAGCTTTGACGATCGGATAAAAATGGATATGGAATATATTCAAAACTGGTCTATTGCCAACGACATCAAAATCATTCTCCAGACAGTCCCCGCCGTCCTCAAGGGAGATAGAGCTTACTAACTTTCCCCTAAGAAGTCAGGCTTTTTAACCTCGTTAAGGGGGATCCTTTTGAGTGAAAAGCCTGACTTCTGGTGAACAAATCTTCATAAAAGCCCTCCGCAGCTTGATCTGCGGAGGGCTTTTATGTTTTACGCTGCCCTGACTTTTTGTTACACTGGCAAAAATGTTTGAACTTATCTTCCTTGGCACCTCATCCTCGGCCCCATCCGTCCATCGTGGCCTATCGGCGCATATTATCTTGCACCGGCAATACCGATTCCTGCTCGATTGTGGCGAAGGGACGCAGCGGCAAATCTTGAAAAGTGGCCTGGGCTTCAAACGTCTGGACAAAGTGCTGCTGACACATGGACATCTTGATCATATTTTGGGGCTGGGTGGCCTGGTTTCTACCTTGAGCCGCTGGGAAAACCTGGAGAGGCTGGATATTTACGGCGGCCGTTCTACGCTAAAACGAGTTGGCAATTTGCTCTTCAAAGTGGTGCTGCCCGACAATCCACCGGTTGAGATTAACCTCATCCCCCTCAAACCCGGTCTCATTATGCAGGATAACAAATTTAGTCTCTCCGCTTTTCCTGTTACCCATCGTGGCCCAGGCTGTTTTGGCTTTGTCTTTGAGGAGCAGGCGCACCGGCCGTTTTTGGCCGAAAAAGCGCAAGTCCTGGGCATTCCCTTTGGCCCAGAACGCTCCCATTTAGTACGAGGGGAGACGGTGACATTGGCCGACGGCCGCCTCATTCACCCGGACCAGGTTCTTGGCGATCCCATCCCCGGTATTAAGTACATTCATATCGGCGATGTGGGCCGCACTGAGAGCTTAATCGGCATATGCCGTAATGCCGATGCTCTGGTCATTGAATCGACCTATGTGGAAGAAGATGCCGAGATGGCCCACCAGTTTGGGCATCTGACGGCGGCCCAGGCCGCTCACCTGGCCCGGGCGGCCAACGTCAAAAGTCTTATCCTCACCCATCTCTCCCGCCGTTACTTCGAGCGCGACATCCGCCACGAAGCCCAGGCTATCTTCCCCAACACCACCATCGCCCGTGACTTTGACCATTACCAGATCACCCGTGAAGGAGCAAAATTAATCACCAAGGACAAGATAGGGATTGGAGACTAGAGATTGGAAATTTTGGGTCTCCAGTCTCTAGGCTTCAGTCTCCCCAATAGACATAAGGTCACTTATAAAGAGTGGATCATGAGCAATAAAACGGCTGATATCGTTATCTGTGGCGCAGGCGTAGCGGGCCTTGCGACGGCCTATCACCTGGCTGTGCGCCAGGGGATCAAACAGATTGTCATCGTGGACGAACGCCACCCCTTGTCTTTAACCAGTGACAAATCCAGCGAATGTTACCGCAACTGGTGGCCTGGCCCAGGGCCTGAAATGGTACGCCTGATGAACCGGAGTATTGATTTGCTGGAGGAGTTAGCCGTGGAGAGTGATAACTTCTTCGATATGAACCGGCGCGGCTATGTCTTCTTAACGGCCGATCCTGATTATGCCCAACAGATGAAAGACCGGGCCGAAACTATTAGCCAACTCGGTGCTGGCCCGCTTCGTACCGGCAGCTACCAGCCTGCGCCTGCTGAAGGATACAGCGACCAACCCACCGGCGCTGATTTTATGGCAGACACGGCCGGTATTCATCATATTTTCCCCTTTTTGACAGAAGACGTGTGCGGGATGCTGCACCCCCGTCGCTGTGGCTGGCTGAGTGCCCAACAGTTGGGAATGTACCTGCTGCGGCAGGCCCAGGCACAGGGAGCGGAACTGGTCAAGGGGCGCGTGATGGAGATAGAGATAGTAGACGGCCGTATCCACACCATCCACATCCAGACCAGCAGCGGCTTACAGGCTATCCAGACCCGTCACTTCGTCAATGCCGCTGGCCCACTACAAAGACAGGTCGGCCAGATGATGGGCTTAGACATCCCCGTCTTCTGCGAAATGCACCACAAAATCGCCTTCGCCGATCACCTGAACATAGTGCCCCGCCACGTGCCCATGATGATTTGGGAAGACCCCATTGCCCTGCCCTGGTCAGAGGCAGAGCAGACAGTATTGGCCGAAGATGAATCCACTCGCTATCTGCTGCAGCCCTTCCCCGGTGGTGTCCACTTCCGGCCCGAAGGTGGTCGGGACAGCGCCACGTTGATTGCCCTGTGGACCTACCACTTAGACCACTTGGAAGTCCCCGTCTGGCCGCCGCCAAGACCCGATCCCAACTTCACCGATATAGTCCTGCGCGGCCTGGCCCGGATGATTCCCGGCCTGTCGGTTTATTTTGAGCGCATGAACAAGCCCTTCATTGATGGCGGCTATTATTGCAAAACTCGTGAGAACCGGCCGTTGGCCTGCCCTTTGCCCGTCGAGGGTGCCTATTTAACAGGAGCCTTGTCCGGCTTTGGCATTATGGCCTGTTTGGCAGTGGCAGAATTAACGGCCGCTTACATCAGCCATACTTCCCTACCCGGCTACGCTCCCGCCTTCCATCTGGATCGCTACCAGGACGCTGCCTACCAAAAGTTGTTGGCAACCTGGGAGGCCACATCGGGGCAATTGTAATGGATCGCACAATTCATCATTTACCGTAACTACTCAGGCTCACGAGAAGAAGTTCAACTTTTAGCCGACATATCGTTTGGTCAGCCAGAGAAAAAGTTGAACTTCTGGCTTAGTAGTTACCATTTACCAATATATCTTACCGGTGTCAGGCATTATGCACAGGACTCGTTTAATTGTATAATGTGTCTGTTCATGGCACAATAAAGTCTACCGTCGTAACAACAACCCTGCAGTATCTAGAGGGTGTAGTGGATTCAATTGAAGTCCGTATAAGGAGTAAAGCAGTTATGAAGCATTTTTGGTCAAGAAACGGCCGGTTCTATACCCTGTTCATTGCCATCCTCAGTCTGGCAATCCTCCCTAGTTTCTCAGTCACTCCCCGATCCGTTCACCTGGTTTTGGCAGCGCCCTGTACCGGTTCTGGCACCGACATTACCGGTACTGTCTTCCGCGATTATAATGCTGATGGGCAAAATAGTGTCGGCAACATTGAGCCGGGTATAGGGGGCATCACCATCACAGCTTATGACGTAGGTAATAACGTCGTAGCTAGTTGTGAAACAGGTGCCAATGGTGCTTATGATCTCACTATTGGTGCCGCTAGCTTCCCTGTCCGCCTGGAACTGAGCAACATTCCCGCTTACTTACGGCCTGGCCCAGCCGGGCCTGATTCGGCGACCACTGTCACCTTCGTCGGCGGCAGCGGCGGCAGCGTGGATTTTGGCCTGGCTAACCCCGCCCAATATTGCGATCCGAATACTGCCAATCTGGCCACTACCTGCTTTGTCAACGGCAGTGCTGTCAATTCTGCTGGCGGCCCCAACGACACTCTGGTGGGTTGGCCCTATGCTAACCGTGGTGACACCCCCGTCCCTATGCACATCTCTGAGCGCGACCACATTGGCAGCGCCTGGGGTTTGGCCTATGATACCGAGAATGAAGATTTGTATACTTCTGCTTTTCTGAAGCGGCATGTGGGCCTTAGAAATGGCCTGGGTGCCATTTTCATCACCGATCCCTTCTCTGCTACCGCCAACGGCAATCTCTTTGTAGATGTTGCTGCCCCGCCCTTTAATCTGGATATCGGCGAAATTGGCACCGATGCCCAGCGTGGCCTCGTGCCAGATCCTGCTGCTCAAAACAATGACCCGGCCGCTTTCTACGCCCTTGGCAAAGTCGGCCTGGCTGATCTTGCCATAAGCGAAGACAACCAATCCTTGTGGTTCCTCAACCTCTTTAACAAAACGCTCTATTCCCTGGAAATTGACAGCGACGATAACCCTGGCACGCCACCTGCTCTTGCTGATTTGCAAGCCTTCCCCATCCCCACCAGCCAGTGCAACAGCTACTCGAGTCTTTATCTCAATGCCGGTGGCACCAATTTCAATACGCTGGTTAACCCGGCCTGGGATGGCGACGGCTTCCATGTCGGTGGCGTGGCTGGTGCTACCGGTGCCGCTGCTGCACCCTACAACACCAGCCGCACTGATCCTACGACCTTTGGCTATATTGTGCCCATGCCCGACGGGAACTATAACGTAACCCTCCATGTGTACAGTGGCAGTGCCGCTACCTTTGATGCCACTATCGAAGGTGTGACCCAGCCTATTTCTGTAGGTGCCAACACACCATTCTCTACACTCCGTAATGTCACCATCACGGATGGGATGATGGATTTTACCTTCGACAACGCCACTGTTGGCGTACCAATCATCAATGGCATCCAAATAACGGCCGCTAGTGGACAAGTACTTAACGAAACGGCCGCTTTTGCCCTCAAAATCCACGATGGCGACATGTATCTGGGCCTTATCTGCACGGCCGAATATTCACAAAATAGTGATGACCTCGATGCCTACATCTACCGCCTGGCCGGTGGAACCTTCACCCAGGTCGCCACTTTTCCGCTCAATTACCCGAAAGGGCCGGCTTCCGATTTCGGAAATTGCGCTGTTGTGAGTGATTGGCACCCCTGGGCGACCAGCATGCCGCCGATCTGCACACCCCCTACTGGTGAACGAGTCGTCTGGCCTCAGCCTATGCTCTCCGGCATTGAATTTGATGTAGATGGTTCTCTCGTTCTCACCTTTATGGATCGTCTGGGCCACCAGCTAGGCAACTTTAATTGGGTATTGGCCGGGACTGAGATACGTGAAGGTGTCATTGGTGGCGACATCTTGCGCCTGGATCTGGATAGTGCTACTGGCACCTACGTGTTGGAGGGCAATGGCATACTGCCTGACCGGCAAGCCGATTGGCTGACAATAGCTACCAGTAATGGTATAGGCAATAACGAAGGGCCGGGCGGTGGCGAATTCTACCAGGATGATGCCTCGCCGCCTCGTTCCCACCGTGAAACCCCGGTGGGTGGTCTGGCTCACATCTACGGCAGCGGCGAGGTTGTGGCCACCACCATGGACCCCATCGGCACGGCTCAATCGGGTGGTGTGCTGTTTTTTGACAACTTGAGCGGTTCCAGCACTACCGGTACTGACGAACAGTCCTTTGACGGCTATCAGATCTATGTGTCTGAGCCTATACTTCCACACACTTTTGGTAAATCCAATGGGTTGGGTGATCTGGTACTGCTCTGCGCGGCCTCTCCCATCGTCATTGGCAACCGTGTCTGGTTTGATGATGATGCCGATGGCGTTCAAGATGCCGCTGCCAGCGAGTATGGCTTTGATGGGGTCACGGTTGGCTTGTATAATGCCAATGGTGTGCTCCTGGCTTCTATGGAGACCATCACAGACCCTCAAGGCAATCCTGGTTTCTATCAATTTATCGGCGATGGTTTGGATGGGGCCAACTGGGTCACACCTGGTAATGTGGTCCAGCCCCATACAGCCTATACTGTGGCTATTTTTGACAGTGAATTTACGGTCGGTGAGCAGCTAGAGGGCCTGACCATGACCATCAATGATCAAAACCCGGATGGCTTGCCCACCCCCGATATTCGTGATTCGGATGGCGTGGCTGTGAGTGTGGGTACGGGAGCGAATACGGCCGTGCGCGGTGTCTCCCTTATCACCGGCGCGCCTGGAGACAATGATCACACCTTTGACTTTGGCTTTATACTAAAGCCAACGGCCGTTACCCTGCAATCGGCCATCATTACGCCGGCAATGACCAATTGGCTATGCATTCTTGTCATCTTCATAGCCCTAACCCTGATCACGGTTATATTGTTCCCTAACCGGCGCCGGATCGGTATAAGGTAAAACAGCAGGGATCTGGTTGCTCGAAGCGGCCGCTTCGAGCAACCAGATCCCTCAAACCTTAACCCCAGCGCCAACTGCGATCCTGTTTGCGCTTGCCATGCTTCTTCTTCTCCGCCAACCGTGCTTCTTGGGCTGCCTTACTGGGCTTCGTTTTGCGCCGCTTTTTCCGTTTTTTCAGCGCATCGGCCAGCAGTGCCTGAAACCGTTCAACGGCTAACTCCCGATTCTGTACCTGGCTGCGTGACTCCTGGGCCTGAATTTGCAGCACCCCCTCCTTATCCAACCGGCTGGCTAATTTCTGCAATAAGCGGGCCCGCACCTCCTCCGTCAGGCTAGGTGACTGGGCCACATCAAAGGACAGCACGGCTCGCGTGGCCGAGCGGTTGGCATGTTGGCCGCCCGGCCCACTGCTGGTGGTAAAGCGGAAAGTCAACTCTGCCAGAGGAATGGCTACCTCATCGTTGATAGGAATCAGTTTCTCTTCATCCATCTACCAACAGTAAAAGAGATAGTCAGGAAAAGCAAATTCTGACGCAGCGCAAAAACCCAAGACACCCGAGTCGTAAACCATGCTTGACATGAATCAGGCAAAACGTTAGCATCCCCAATTATGGCAGCACGCCTTTTCGCTTTATCTTGAGCGAAGTTTTAGATATCCTGCGCGAGCGCATGGAGAGATTGGAGAAAGCTGAATGAGCAGCGAACAGAACACTATTTACCTGGAAATTGGCCAGAAGAAAGTTTTTGCCGGGGCCATCGAGTGGCCGGGTTGGTGCCGGGCTGGCGGAGATGAAGCAGCGGCGATCCAGGCCCTGCTGGAATATGGGCCTCGTTACGGCCGTATTCTCCAGGCAGATAACATCTCTTTTCAAGCGCCAACGGATACGGCTGCTTTTAACATAGTCGAACGACTGGCGGGCAATGCTACCACCGATTTTGGTGCGCCTGATGCCGTGCCCACCAGTGATATAGCCCCTTTTGGTGAGAATGATTTGCAGCGTTATGAGATGTTGCTGCCAGCCTATTGGCAGGGATTTGATACGGCCGTTCAATCAGCTATGGGTAAAGAACTGCGCAAAGGACCACGTGGCGGTGGCCGTGACCTGGAGAAAATAATGGAGCATGTGCTGGGAGCGGAGGCCAGCTATTTGCGGCAGTTGGGCTGGAAGCACAAAGTCAATTCAGAGGCAAGCCCCCCTGATGAACTCAAGCGCATCCGGCCAGCGATCCTGGAAGCGTTGGCAGCGGCCGCAGACGGCGAACTGCCGCAGCAAGGGCCGCGTGGCGGGACTCGCTGGCAGCCGCGCTATTTTATTCGCCGTTCTGTCTGGCACCTGCTCGACCATGCCTGGGAGATAGAGGATCGGATCATGGAGGGGGGAGAGTAGAGAGAGGAGTTGGGCAGGCACAAGGCCCTGCCCCTACCGTGAATGATTGAGATGATATTGAAGTTATTGATAAACGATTGCCAGGAAGCGTGATGGCCAACAAGCCTTCAAGTATTGCTGACCGATTAGCTGCAGTGCGACACGGCCGTTTCGTCGGTCGTCGCTCTGAATTGGAGCTGTTCCACTTAGCTCTAACCGCCGACGAGCCAGCCTTCCTCGTCCTGCACATCTATGGCCCTGGCGGCGTAGGCAAAACTGCCCTCTTGCGCCAATTTGAACGAATGGCTGTGGAAAACGGCCGTTCCGTCATCCGCATAGACGGCCGCCACCTCGATCCCTCCCCGACCAACTTCCTGCTTGCCCTTGGTTCAGTCATCAGTTATCAGTCATCAGTCATCAGTGATCCGATTACCGATCAGCGATCACTGATTACTGATCACCGATTACTGATTACTGATCACCGAATAGTGATTACTGATCCCACTGTCCTCTTCATAGACACCTACGAAACGATCACTGTTCTTGATAACTGGCTGCGCGAGACACTCCTGCCCCAATTGCCAGCCCAAACGCTCATCGTCATTGCCGGCCGGCAAAAGCCTGCACCTGCCTGGCACAGTGATTGGGGCGATCTTGTGCGCATCATCTCCCTGCGTAACCTGCCGCCGGAAGACGGCCGTTCCTATCTGGTCACCCGCAATATTCCCCCTGACCAGCACGACAATGTCCTCAACTTTACCCACGGCCATCCTTTAGCCCTCTCCCTCGTCGCCGATGTGCTGCACCAGATTGAAACCCCCTTCGCTCCCCAGACGGACCCAGACGTTGTCCGCACTCTGCTCGATCGCTTTATTCACGACATTCCCGAGGCCGGGCACCGGCTGGCCCTTGAAGCCTGCGCCGTCGCCTGGTCACTCAGCGAATCGCTGCTGGCGGCCGTGCTGGGCGATGAGGCTGCCCCCGAGGCCTTCCAATGGCTGCGCCAGCTTTCCTTCATTGAGCAAGGTCCCTATGGCCTCTTTCCACACGACCTGGCCCGTGATGTTATCGAGGCTGACCTGCACTGGCGTAATCCCCAGACTTACCGCCATCTGCAAAAGAAGCTGCTTCTTGGCCTTTATGCCCAATTTAAGCGCAGTAACAGCTTCGGACAGCAGCGTACCCGGCTTGATTTGCTTTATGTCAACCGTCGTAAACCTTTCCTGGCACCTTTCTTTGATTGGGAGGCTATGGACCGCGCCTATGCGGAACCTATCACTGCGGCCGATGCGCCGCTCATTGTGGATATGGTGCGGCAGCATGAAGGGGAAGCTTCGGCCGGAATTGTTGCCCACTGGCTGCGTTGCCAGCCTGAAGCTTTCCAGGTTTGCCGTACTGGCAGCAATGAGGTCATAGGCTTCATGGCGTTGTTGGCTCTACACCAGTCTACGCCAGAAGATGATGCTGTTGATCCGGCCGTTTCTGCCATGCTCACCTTTGTCGAGCAGCATGGCCCCTTGCGGCCGGGTGAAGAGATTGTCTGTTTGCGCTTTTGGATGGATCGAGAGAAGTACCAGGCGGTTACGCCGGTCATTAATTTGACTGCTGCTAACAATGTCTCCTACTGGTTGACTCATCCCAAATTGGCCTGGAACTTCATTGTTATGGCTGACCCCGATTTTTGGCTGCCCCACTTCACTGGTATTCGGATGCCTCGTGTCCCGGAGGCCGATTTTATGGTCGGGGAGCAGGCCTACGGTGTCTTTGCTCACGATTGGCGCGTGGAGCCAGGTGACGCCTGGCAGTTCAACATCCACCTGGCCGACGAGAAGCCACTGGCTAAACCTGTCGCTCAAATGACACCATCGCTGGTTCTCTCCCAATCCGAATTCGCCGAAGCGGTGCGCCAGGCTTTGCGCGACTTTAGCCGTCCCGACTTGTTGGTCAATAATCCTTTGCTGCGGTCTAAGGTTGTTCTGGAAGCGGCCGATCTTGCTGACCCTATTGCCACCTTACAAAGCCTGCTGCAACAAGCTGTTCTGAGCCTTAAGGCCAACCCCAAAGATGCCAAATTCCACCGCGCCCTCTGGCACACCTACATTGAACCCGCGCCGACCCAGGAACGGGCCGCCGAACGGCTTGACCTCCCCTTCAACACCTATCGCTATCACCTCAGCAACGGCCTGGATCGCGTCGCCGCCTGGCTCTGGCAGAAAGAAGTGCAGTAATCTAAGGGGCCCAGCCTCCAACCTCTAGTTCCTCATCTCCCTGCTCCATTTCAACAAAAATTCGGCATCTTTTCGGCTGTTAAATCGGCATTAATTCCGGTTATCCTCCCCTCATCAATTACCCAATTACCCATAAGGAGAAATGATGAACCACAAATTATTAGGGAACACGGCCGTTGTTATTGGCGGTAGTATGGCCGGTTTGTTGACAGCCCGGGTCTTGTCCGATTTTTACGCCCAGGTGACCGTTTTGGAGCGGGATGCGCTGCCGGAAACGGCCGTGCCCCGCAAAGGTGTGCCCCAAGGCCGCCATGCTCATGCCCTGCTGGGGCGGGGGCATACGATTATGGAAGAGATGTTCCCAGGTTTGACAAAAGCTTTATTAGAGCAGGGGGTCGTGACGGGGCACGGCCGATTTTACTCCGGCGGTGGCCTGCTTTGCCGCCATCCGCAGACACCACCGGCCCTCTTTGCCAGCCGTCCCTGCCTGGAAACTGAAGTCCGCGGCCGTTTGCTGGCCCTGCCCAATGTGCGCCTGATAGATAGCTGCGATGTACTGGGCATGACCACTTCTGCAGACTACGGTCGTGTCACGGGCGTGTGTTTCATCCGCCGCCAGTCGGGTGCGGCCGAAGAGACCCTGGCGGCCGATCTCGTCGTAGACGCCAGTGGGCGCGGCTCGCGTACTCCCGCCTGGCTGAAGAGCTTCGGCTATGATCGGCCAGAGGTGGAACTGGTCGAGGTGAATATGGGCTACGCCACCCGCTTCTACCAGCGGGAACCGGAGCACCTGGACGGTGACTTGATGATTAATGTCGCGCCTACATTGGACAACAGACGGGCTTGTGGCTTGCTGGCCCAAGAAGGGGATCGCTGGATCGTCACCCTGGCCGGCTACTTTGGCGACTATCCACCCACCGATGAGGAGGGCTATATGGAGTATGCCCGCTGTCTGCCGGTGCCCGCTGTGTATGAGCTTATCCGCGGCGCAAGGCCCCTTAGCGAACCGGTGGCCTTTAAATTCCCCTCTAACCAGTGGCGGCACTACGAGCGGCTGGATCGTTTCCCGGTTGGTTTGTTGGTGGTGGGTGATGCCTTGTGCAGCTTCACGCCTATCTACGGCCAGGGTATGACGGTAGCGGCGATGGAAGTTGAGGCGCTACGTGACTGCCTGGCGGTTGGTCCGGACAATCTGGCACAGCGATTCTTCAAACGAACCAGCCAGGTGGTGGCTGTTCCCTGGAGTATTACGGTAGGCAATGATAAGCAGTTGGCGGGAACGGCCGCGCCCCCACCGGCCCGCTTCATCAACTGGTATCTGGGCAAATTGCAGCAGGTCGCCCGGCATGATCCTAAAGTCTCATTGGCCTTCATGAAAGTGGCCAACCTGCTGGCCGCCCCTCCCAGCCTCCTCCATCCCCGTCTGGCCCTGCGCATCCTGCGCGGCAGCCTGCGCCGTCCACCTGAGCCACAGCCAGCTAAACGGCCGGAGTTAATGTCACAACCTTTATAGGCGTATAGATCTGCGAATGATAGGCGACATTGATATGCCAATGTCGCCTTTTTAGGTTGGGCGGGAAAACGGCCATTAACAAACATCTGGAGGGGCGTTTGAAAGCGTGTCCCTAATTTGCGGCTATACAAGAGCGGAGGATAATATCATCCATTATGACTCAATCGCCCCTCGCTCCTCCCTTCTCCCGCCATGTCCATCTTTTTTTCATGGATGGGGTGGGTATGGGCGATGATGATCCGGAGGTAAATCCTTTCGTAACGGCCGTGCTGCCCCACCTTACCCAGTTACTTGGTGACGACTGGTACTTGAAGGGGAACGGCCGGCTCACTACTCCCCGTGCTTCCCTCATCCCCACCGATGCCAACCTGACCATGCCCCTTAAGCCACAAAGTGCGACCGGACAGGCTACTATTTTGACCGGGCGCAATGTACCTCAACTCGTCGGCGAACATTATGGGCCAAAACCCAACCGGGCTGTTACTGAAATCATCCAGCAAGGGACACTGTTTAGTGAAATTGTGGCCGCCGGCGGGCAGGCTGCCCTAATCACGCCCTATCCGCAGCGCTTTTTTGATGGCATAAACAGCGGCAAGCGATTACTGTCTTCGGTGCCCTTAGCGGCTACCAGTGCCGGGTTGTCCTTGATGGGGGCGGAGGAGCTGCGCAACGGCCGGGCCGTCAGCCCCGGCTTTACCAATGAAGCCTGGCGCACCTACCTGGGCTATAACGATATGCCGGAGTTGAGCCTGTTTGCTGCCGGGCAGCGTATCGCGGCCATCGCCCGCACTTATCACTTCAGCTTCTTCGAGCATTGGCCCAGTGATCGTGCCGGCCATCGTGGCTCCCTGGCTGAGGCTGTGAAACACCTGGAGATGATTGACGAGGCCGTCGGCGGTCTGCTCGCTGCCTGGGATGACGAACATGGCTTGTTGATTATCACCAGCGATCATGGCAACATTGAAGACAAGAGCCAGCGCCAGCACACCATCAACCCCGTCCCTACTATTTTAGTGGGACAGAGCCACACTACTTTGGCTGAGCAAATTAATAATTTGGCCGATATTGCCAATGTAGTACGATGCTATTTAGGTTTGGCAATTCCAATTTACAATGGGAAGATAGGGGAATGAAAAACTTGATGTATTAGAACAAATGCGCTTAAATTCAGGGGGATGAACCGGAAGTTGAAGTGAGATTAAGGAAAAAGCATGAGCATTATCTTTGAGGAAAGATCATCGGACTCCCCTTATATTGAAACGGTTACCTGTGGTTATACGGCGAGCGATGGCTCTACTATCCGTCCGGCCGAGGTTCACTGGCACATGGTTTTCGTGAGAGAGAAGGGCCGGGTCCATTCATTGGTTGTCGGACCCTGGAAGACATCGGGCGTTGTCTCTTGGGGGGAGGGGGCTGAGATTCTTTGGATCAAATATAAACTAGGCACATTTATGCCCCATATGCCCGCCAGGAATTTCCTTGACGCGGAGATAATCCTGCCTAAAGCGGCCGACCAGGCCTTCTGGCTGCATAGTGCTACCTGGCAGTTTCCTGATTTCGCCAACGTGGAGACGTTTGTGGCCAGGCTGGTGCGCGATGAAGTGCTGGTGCGTGATCCGGTCATAAAGGATGTGATGCAAGGCTACTCGCCAGAAATATCATCCCGGACAGTGCGCCATCGTTTTCTGCAAGCCACCGGATTGACGCAAAGCCACATTCACCAATTTGAACGCGCCCAACAAGCAGCCGCACTCTTAAAACAAGGCGTTTCTATCCAGGATACTATTTACGAAGCCGGTTATTTCGATCAGCCCCATCTGACTCGATCCTTGAAGCAGTTCATCGGGCACACACCCTCGCAAATCGCTCGCTTGCTCCAACCGGGGTAGGCTGCCATTCAGTGCATTGTCACTATTGGCCGTATCTATCATTTCACCCCCACGATGCACTAAGGGTTCGCTCAAAAATAACTTTGGAGTTTCTACTAAGTACGAACCCTTAAAGCTCACCCGTCAATTCCATACTTATAAACGGGTGAGCCCTAATTCTTTGAGCTGTCCTATTGATGAACCTCATTAACAGGCTTTTTCTCAAACATCGCCGTTTGTCCCCTCTTGAGCAAGCCAGCTTGTACCTGGCTATCATCTTAGCGGGTGTCGGGCTATTCCTGGGCTGGCGTCTATTTTGGTTCTTAACAGATGATGCCTTCATCGCTTTCCGCTACATCAGCAATAGCATGCGTGGGTTGGGATATACCTGGAATGGGCCTCCTTTTCGCCCAGTGGAAGGCTACACGAGCTTTTTATGGGTTGTTTTACTGGAAGCCATTTGGCGATTGAGCGGGCAAGAACCACCGGCTACAGCCAATATTGTCTCTTTGTGTTTCGCTGCCGGCACAATGGGAATAGGTATCATGATGCTCGGCCGATTACCTCTACGGGAATCACTGGATCGGATACGCCTACCAATTTTGTTTCTGGTTCTGATAGCTGTTTTGACAAACCGCACATTCTTAACCTGGTCTAGTTCGGGGTTAGAGACAGCTATGTTCAATTTTTGGGTAATGGCCTGGTTATTTTGTGCCCTATTCCTCAAGGCACACAGGCCCAAATGGTTGTTGAGCATGGCCTTAACTGCGGCGGCGGCGACGCTTACTCGCCCCGATGGACTTTTGCTAACGGCCGCTACTCTCTTGTTGTCCATTATGACCGTAGTGCCTTTAGTCTACTCAAAAAAAACATATCTCTGGCACTTGCTGGCGCTTTCTCCCTTTTGGCTCATTGTGGCTCACTTTGTCTGGCGTAAAATCAAATATGGTGAGTGGCTGCCAAATACCTTTGCCGCCAAATATATCGGTATCTGGCCGGAAAGTGGTTGGCGCTACTTTCTCTCTTTCACCATAGAATATGCCTTATGGTTCTGGTTATTTCTGGGCATTTTGTTTCTTCTGAAGGGATATCAAAGCCCCAAGCGTCTGTGGTTGCAGTTAAGGCAGCAACTGGTTCCGCCATCTTATCCGCTGATCATCACTGTCGTTTGTCTGACGTTGGCGGCCCATTTCGTCTATTACACCTTTGTTATCGGTGGGGATCACTTTGAGTACCGGGTATACAGCCACTTGATTTGGCCTATTTTTATATCGGCCGTCTGGTGGCTCAACCAGCTCGGGGCCACCGCCAGGCAGACCCTCACTTTCCTCAGCCTGTTTATCTTATTCGCGCTGCCCGTTCAATGGGTCCACTGGCAGGCGACACAAGCCTATCAAAGCCGAGAAGAAACATTTGGCCTACATGTAGCCGTCGCTGACCGCTTTCCCAGTCCGATGCGCCCCTACGTCGCTCTATTCGATCAGACACAATTATGGTTGATTGATCACGCTGTCGGTGTCAGACATCAGGAGCACAAAATTTTTTATGAATACCAGACCCGGATTTTCCCCCTGCGCCATGTTGGCGAAGCTTTAGCGGCCGGTGAGTATCCTGTGGCTGCTCACGGTACAGTGGGCGTGCCAGCCTGGGTCTTGCCCGACGTTAATATCATTGATGTATGGGGCTTAAATGATTACGTCATCGCTCGCAATCCGCTCATTGTGACCGATGAGCGAGTAATGGCCCATTCTCGTTACGCTCCAGAAGGTTACGTAGCTTGTTTCAAGCCCAACGTGAATGTGATCAGCAGCCAGAAAATTGTGATGGCCCAGAGAGAACTGACTGCA
>Ga0299914_10000974_pt1 | contig 18191 bp, 14 predicted proteins | sample RVTome_10_FD_201361 | JGI IMG/M metagenome (GOLD analysis project Ga0299914, IMG submission 201361) | Soil microbial communities from uranium-contaminated site in the Upper Colorado River Basin, Wyoming, United States - RVT153D57 (version 2) ...
TCGAGCGCCGCGCCGTGCTCCACACGCTCGTGACCCAGAACGTCGACGGGCTTCACCAGGCTGCCGGGCTCGCGCCCGAGCTCGTCGTCGAGGTCCACGGCACGATCCACGAGGCCGCTTGTCTGTCGTGCGGAATCCGGGGGCCGATCGAGGCGACCCTCGATCGCGTTCGGTCCGGCGAGGACGACCCGGCCTGTCTGGAATGTGGCGGCATGCTCAAGTCGGCCACGGTCTCGTTCGGGCAGTCCCTCGATCCCAGCGACCTGCTGCGGGCCGAGCAGGCGGCCGAGCAGTGCGATCTACTGCTCGCCGTCGGCTCGACGCTGAGCGTCTACCCCGTGGCCGCCATGGTGCCGCTCGCCCAGCGTGCGGACGCCCGGATCGTCATCGTCAACGCCGAACCGACCGAGATGGACGACCTGGCCGACGTGGTCGTCCGCGGCTCGATCAGCGCCGTTCTCCCGGAGATCCTCGCGGCTCGCTGAGCCGAGTTCTCCTGGGAGACCGGAGCGGAATGCCGGTCCTGGCGTAAATGTTGACCGACTAGGTAGCATTTTGGGTGACGCTTCGTAGGCCACCCGTGGAAGGAATCCCGTGGCGACGTACCGAGATCTGCTCAAGCAGACGAAATCCCAGATCCGTGAGGTCGAGACCGCCGACGTCGACAGCCGGCGCGAGACCCCTGGCACCGTGGTGCTCGACGTGCGCGAGCCCGAGGAGCACGAGCAGGGCACCATTCCGGGCTCGGTGTTCATTCCTCGAGGTCAGCTCGAGTCGAACGTAGAGAACCGCATCGCCGACAAGTCGACCCCGGTGCTCGTCTACTGCGCGGGTGGGAATCGGTCGGCGTTCGCCGCCAAGACGCTCGAGGACCTCGGGTACACCGACGTCGTATCGATGAAGGGCGGCTTCAACCGCTGGAAGGACGAGGGCCGCGAGTGGAAGACACCGCGCGTGCTCACGCCCGAACAGCGCAACCGCTACACCCGCCATCTCCTGCTGTCAGAGGTCGGCGAGCAAGGCCAGCTGAAGTTGCTCGACGCCAAGGTTCTGCTGCTGGGGGCCGGGGGCCTCGGATCTCCCGCCGCGCTGTATCTCGCCGCGGCGGGCGTCGGCACCATCGGCATCATCGACATGGACGTCGTCGACGAGTCGAATCTCCAGCGTCAGATCCTGCACAACATGGATCGCATCGGCGAGCGCAAGGTCGATTCCGCCAAGAAGACGCTCACGGCGATGAACCCCGACGTCAACGTCGTCGCGTACGACACCCGCCTCGGTGCCGACAACGTCGTCGAGCTGCTCTCGCAGTACGACCTGGTCGTCGACGGGGCGGACAACTTCCCGAGCCGGTACCTGCTGAACGACGCCTCGCTGAAGACCGGCACGCCGGTGGTCCACGGCTCGATCTTCCGTTTCGAGGGGCAGGCCACCGTGTTCACCCCCTACGACGGGCCGTGCTACCGGTGCTTCATTCCCGAGCCGCCTCCTGCCGAGCTGGCCCCGTCGTGTGCCGAGGCCGGCGTGCTCGGGGTGTTGCCCGGCATCATCGGGTCGATCCAGGCCATGGAAGCGATCAAGCTGATCCTCGACCTCGGCGACTCGCTGTCGGGGCGGCTGCTCGTCTACGACGCCATGGAAGAGGACTTCCGTACCTACAAGATCAACCGTGACCCGAATTGCCCTGCGTGCAGCCTGGACCCCGACGACGTCGTGATCGCCGAGTACGACGAGTACTGCATGCCCCACCCTCCAACCACGAGCTGAGGGCCACACCGGCCTACCGGGGTTCCTGCCCTGCTGCTCGACACCAGTAGATTCGGGTGTCTCCAGGGAGGGCCCGGACCATCAGCCTGATCACCCGCGTTCGTCGCGAGAACCCGCTGCCCGAAGGGGCCATCCCGGTGGCGGTTGGGATCGCGGTCAATGGCGTGGCTCTCGTCGGCTTCCTGGCCATCGCCTCGCGACGGCTCACGGCCGCCGATTACAGCGCCCTGGTCGTGCTCATGGCCCTCTTGTTCGGGCTGGGCAATGGGATCATGCAGCCCCTCGAACAAGAGCTGGCGCGAGCTGTCTCGAGTCGGCGCGCCCACGGCATCGGCCCAGGTCCCGTGATCCGACGTGCGGTGGTGCTGGGCGTGATCTTCGCCGCCGCGGTGTGTGCGCTCGTGGCGGTCGGGCAGTTCTTCGTGCAACGCGACTCGATCAACGGCTGGCTCGTCGTCGCGCTGGTAGTTGGGTTGCTCGGATTCTGTGCGGGCCATCTCACGCGAGGCGTTCTGTCCTCGCATCATCGCTTTGGTGCCTACGCCGTGTTCTTCGGCGCCGACGGAATCAGCCGCATGGCGTTGGCCGCCGTGTTCGGCGCGGTGGGTGTGGCCGCCGTCGGTGTGTACGGGATGGTCTTCGCCGCCACGCCCTTCATCGGTGTGGTCATTGCGCTCGCTCGTCAACGCGGGCTGCTCGCCGACGGCCCCGAAGCGCCGTGGGCCGAGCTGACCAAGGCCTTGGGCTGGCTGTTGCTCGGCACCGTGTCGTTGTCGTTGTTGCTGCAGAGCGGCACGATCGCCGTCGATTGGTTGGCGAGCCCTTCGCAGTCCGAAGCCGCCGGTGTGTTCATGAATGGGCTGCAGACGGCGCGCATCCCACTCTTCCTGTTCCAGGCCGTTCTCGCTGCACTGCTCCCAAAGCTGTCGCGCCTCGCGACCACCCGGGACTACGCCGCCTTCATCGTCGCGCTCCGTCGCCTCGTGATCGCGATCCTTCTGGTTGGTGCCGTCGCGACACTCGTGGCCGCGGCGATCGGGCCATACTTCATCGAGATCGCGTTCGAGTCCGACTATCAGCTCGGCGCGCGCGACCTAGCGCTCCTGTCGGCCTCGTTCGTGTTGATCATGGCGACGATCTGCATCGACCAGGCACTGATTGCGCTGAGCGCGCATCCGCGTATGGCCCTCGGCTGGTTCATCGCCCTGATCACGTTCATCGTGGTGACGTCGCTGGGTAGCGATCTGTTCCTGCGGGTCGAGCTCGGCCTGCTGGCTGCGAGCCTCGCGGGATTGGTGTGGATGAGCGTCAATCTGATCGAGCGACTTCGCCACCACGGGAGCGTGCAACCGCTCGATCTCAGCGAGGCGGTCGCGGAGCTGCCGATCCAGCAGTAGTCGCGCGACGTGGGTCCGGGTGTTCGGTCCGCCGGGTGTCCTCCAACTACTCTCGAATGAGCCATGGCCAGCCCTCGTTCCGTGTTCGTCGTCGTTGCCGCGCCCGTGCTGTTCGCGTTGGCGTGCGGCTCGGACTCCGACGAGCGGGCTCAGCCGACGACCTCGTTGTCGGTGTCGACCACGACGGCGCCGGCATCGACGACCCCGACTTCCGACCCGACGATCCCCGACGGTGACACGACAACGACCACCGCCGAGTCCGCCCCACCGTCGATTTCGGTCGCGGTGTACTGGACCCGCCCGTTTGGCCAGGCTCGGCCGATCGACATCCCGGGTTACCGCGACGGCGTCACCGATTCCTACCCGTACGTGCTCTATGGCTCCGCAACCAACACCGGCGACGAGTCGATCGCACAACCACAGGTGAGCGTCGAATGGTCAGCCGATGGTGAGACCGTCCACACGGCCGTGGCCGCCGTCCGCGATCCCGAGGGCGGCGTGGCAACCGAGCTCGCATCGGGCGCTTCGGCCGATGTCGTCGTTGTGGTCGACGACGAGACCGTTGCCAGCCGATTGGCCGACGCGGTGCCTTCGTTCGAGGTGTACGGATGAGGCCGAGCCGCGTCATCGTCGCGCTCTTGCTCGTTGTGGTGACTGCAGTGGGCATCGCACCGCGACCAGTTGAAGCGCGCGGCATGGGCAGTACGCCCCTCGACGACATCCGTTTCTGGGCCGCCCACAAGAAGGCGTGTGGACTGAGCACCGATCAACTTGCTGCCATGATGATGGCGGTCACCTATCCCGAAGCCGGCGCCCACGGCGAGGATGCACCCTCACCGATGACGCTGAGTCGGTACGACACGGCGTCGGGCCTGTATGCGTTTGGTGACAGGAACACGCTGTGGCAACGGGCGTTCTGGCATCCCGGTGTCGGTATGTGGGCGTTCGACTCGGCCGGTGGATGGAATCTGACCGGCGCCGGTGCGATCAGCACGTTCTTCTCCGCCGAGCAGGCGGCGACCGTCATGGCATCTCGATGGTGCGCGAACCCCACACGAAGCTACGTCTGGGCACCGTGGTTCGCCTGCGCGAGCACGACGGTCTGTCACGACATCTACAACCACATCTTCGACGGTTCTTCTTTGCGGAACGTCACGCTGCACCCCGGCGTCGGTCGCGATGGCGGGATGGAGACGCGTTCGTGCACCCTGTCCGGCTCGCCGGTGACCTGTTGGTATGTCGATCCCGCGCGTGCACAGGGCGCAAACTGGTGGGTGAATCCCGGTGCCGGTCCGAGCCCGATCTCCGTGCCGTTCTACGTCGTGTCGGTGAACGGGCGTGAGGCTCGGTACTGGTTGACGCCGGACACCGGGTTGTCCCTTTCGTTGAAAGCTGACAAGCCCGTCACCGCCAACGCGCGCAACAGCCTCTCGTGGTCTTTCGCCACCGAGCTGTGCGACGTCACGGCAGGCCGAGGGGACTGCGGGCCGGGCGCGCGAGTGGCCACGACACCCTGGGGGCCCCGGACCGCTGTGCCCTTCGGGTCGCTCGACGTGGTCAGCCCGAGCGTCGGATCGATCGACGTCAACGGGTGGGTCATCGATCCCGACACCAACGATGCGATCGATGTGCACGTCTACATCGACGGCCAAATCGCCGGGGCCGTGACCGCGAGCGGTTCACGTCCCGATGTCGCGGCCGCCGTACCGGGATATGGCGACCGTCATGGATTCAGCGCTCGTTTGGGTCGGATCAGCGGTGGGAACCATCAGGTCTGCGTCTTCGCCATCAACGCTGGGCCGCTGGGCGACGACAATCCGGTGCTCGGGTGTCGCACGGTCCACGTTTCACCCAACCCGACGGGTTCGTTCGACGGCTGGGTCACGTCGAGCCCCGGTATTCGCGTGTCGGGGTGGGCGGTCGACGCGGACGTCACCGCGCAGATCGGTGTGCACGTCTACGTCGACGATCAGTTTGCCGGTCAGGGCACGGCCAACACATCGAGACCCGACGTCGGCCACGTGCTCGCTTGGGTTGGCGCCCACCGTGGATACGAGGTCGAGGTTGCGGCGTTGCCCGGTCGCCACACCGTGTGCACATACGGCATCAATGCAGGACCGGGCGGAAACGCGCTGCTCGGTTGCAAGGTCGTCGACGTGCCCGATCGGGCCCCGTTCGGCTCGTTCGACGGTGCCAGTCGGGGTGTGGGCGGAGGCGTTCGGGTGTCGGGATGGACGATCGACCCTGATTCGGTCCTTCCGGCGGACGTGCACGTCTACCTGAACGGAGCGTTTGCCGGCGCGCTCTCGGCCAACACCAATCGACCCGACGTCGGCGCGGCCTTCCCCCTTTTCGGGGCGCACCACGGTTTCGACGTGACGCTCGCCGCTCCGTCGGTGCCCCTACAGGCGTGCGTGTATGCGATCAACTGGGGCCCCGGTTGGGGCAACCCGCTGCTCGGCTGCCGTACCGTCGCCTGAGCAGGTCGGCTCAACCCATCCGATGGTTCAGTGGTAGACACATCGGCCGTGAAGGGGTTGATCCTGTCCGGTGGTTCTGGCACGCGCCTGCGTCCGATCACTCACACCAGCGCGAAGCAGTTGGTGCCCATCGCGAACAAGCCGATCCTGTTCTACGGCATCGAGGACATGGTTGCGGCGGGTGTCACGGAGATCGGCATCGTCATCGGGGACGACAGCACCGGTGAGGAGATCCAGGCCGCGGTAGGTGACGGCTCACAATTCGGCGTCACCATCACCTACATCCCTCAGGACGCACCCCGAGGTCTCGCGCATTGTGTGCTGATCGCTCACGAGTTTCTCGGAGACGAGGACTTCGTCATGTACCTCGGCGACAACATGCTCGAGCAGGGACTGGCGGAATTCGTCGACCGGTTCGAAGCCGAACGTCACGCGGCGAACTCGCCGACGCTGCACGACGACGCGAAAGCTCCCAACGCCCAGATTCTGTTGACCAAGGTCGACGACCCGAGTCGGTTCGGTGTCGCGGTCGTCGACGAGGTCGGCCATATCGTCACGCTGATCGAGAAGCCAGCTGATCCACCGTCAGATCTCGCGCTCGTCGGTGTGTATCTGTTCGACGCTCGTATCCACGACGCCGTGCGCGCCATCGAGCCGTCGGCTCGCGGGGAGCTCGAGATCACCGACGCCATTCAGTGGTTGATCGATCAAGGCCTGACCGTACGCCATGAGGTGCTGCACGGCTGGTGGATAGACACCGGCAAGAAGGACCCACTGCTCGACTGCAACCGTGTGGTTCTCGACACGCTCGAGCCTCTGATCGCCGGTTCGGTCGACGCCACGTCTCGAGTGGCCGGGCGTGTCGTGGTGGAGGAAGACGCAGAGCTGATCAACTCTACGGTGCGCGGGCCCGCGATCATCGGCAAGCGGACCGTGCTGCGTAACAGCTATGTCGGTCCCTACACGTCGATCGATCGTGACTGTGAGTTGCTCGATACCGAGATCGAGCACTCGGTTGTCTTGAGCGACAGTCGCATCACCGGCATCCACCGCATCCAGGACTCGCTGATCGGTAAGCAGGTCGAGGTCGAGCGCTCGGGTACACGTCCGCGGGCCACCCGGCTGATGTTGGGCGATCACTCGGTGGTCGATCTCGAATAGCCAGATTGGGTTGCCGCGAGCTGCCTCTTTCAAGGCTCGACGGCGACCGGTCGATGCAAACAGGGCTGACTGAGGCATGAGCGAGGGGAATCGGCCGTGATTTCGTTGAGGCGCGCGGGTGCGGGGATGATCGGCGCCCTGCTTGTTTCGACGTTGGTGCTCGCGGGCGCGTCTGCGAACGCCGCCACGGGACCGGACGTCGCATCGTGGCAGCATCCGAACGGTGCTCCGATCGACTGGAATCAGGTGCGCGCGGCCGGGCACGACTTCGCGTTCGTGAAGGCCGACGAGGGGCCGAGCTCGATCGGCCGGAACTACTACACGAACCCGTACTTCCGGCAGGACTGGGACGGTGCCGGCGCGGTCGGGCTGTATCGGGGCGCGTACCACTACGCCCGGCCGAAGCTCCCGCTGTCGACGGCGATCGAGGACGCCAGACATTTCGTGTCGGTCACCGGGACGATGCAGGGCGGTCGGGATCTGCCGCCCGTACTCGATCTCGAGGAGACCGGGGGGCTCGCGCCGTGGGACGTCGCCCAATGGGCGCGGACATGGCTTCACGAAGTCGAACGTCTCACCGGCCGACCGCCGATCATCTACACGGGTCACTTCTTCTGGCGCGACAGAGTCGGCGCGCCGACGGACTTCGGTCGGTACCCCCTGTGGATCGCCAATTGGACCACGGCCGCCGCGCCGACACCGATACCGAGCAGCTGGAACACCTGGACGTTCTGGCAGCACACCGCCACGGGCTCGTCGCCGGGCATCCCGTGGACGGTCGACCTGAATCGCTTCTGCTGCCCCGACAGCCATCTGGGCTTGCTCGCAGGTGGCGGGAACGCCGCGTTCAGCAACCCGTTCGGCTCGATCGACGGGGCCACCAGAGGTCCGACGAGTATCAGCATCGCGGGTTGGACGATCGATCCCGACACAACTGCCTCGGTCCCCGTTCACGTCTATGTCGACGGCGCCATCGCGGGGTCGACACTCGCCGGCGCGAACCGTCCGGACGTGGGCGCCGCTTACCCCGGGTTCGGTGCCGCGCACGGCTTCTCGTTCACCACGCCGGTCGGGCCCGGCGCGCACACGGTCTGTGCCTACGCGATCAACGCCGGCGCAGGCAACGCGAACACGCAGCTGGGTTGCCGCACGCTCGTCGGTGATCCGATCGGCAGCGTCGATGGGGTGACACGAGAGCCCGGCGGCGCGGTTCGGGTGTCGGGATGGGCCTTCGACCCCGACACGAGCGGATCCATCGATGTTGGCGTCTTCGTGAACGGACTGCCGTGGGCATCGAGCCGAGCCGACAACGATCGACCCGACCTGACGATCGGAGCGGGAATCTCGACGAACCACCACGGATTTGCGGTCGCCCTGCAAGGGCTGACCACGGCGCCGGTCGATGTGTGCGTGCTCGCGATCAACGTGGGCTCCGGATCGAACAGAAGCCTTGGCTGTCGCACGATCGACGCCCGCCGCAACCCGTTCGGTGTGCTCGACGCCGTGCAAGTCGGTCAGACCGGCGTCAGGGTGCAGGGCTGGGCGATCGATCCCGACACCGCATCGTCGATCCCGGTGCATGTGTACGTGGATGGCAAGTCGCATGTCGCGGCGACAGCGTCGGCGAACCGACCCGACGTCGGCGCGGCGTTCGAGGGCTGGGGGAGCCCACACGGCTTCGACGTGTTCCTGTCGGACCTGTGGGTCGGCGAACACGAGATCTGTGTGTACGGGATCAACGTCGGGCTCGGTGGTGAGAACCCACGGTTGGGCTGCAAGAGGGTGAGCCCACGGGGCGAGCCTTTCGGGTCGGTCGACGACCTGTCGCGTAGCGGAGGCGGCATCCGCGCCGCCGGTTGGGTGATCGACCCTGACACTACGGAGCCCACCGACGTGCACGTGTATGTCGATGGAGTAGGTCACGTCCTCCACGGTGATCGCAGTCGTCCTGATGTTGCCAACGCCTACCCAGGCGCGGGGCACCGTCACGGATTCGACGCGATCGTCCCGGCGTCGCCCGGTCGGCATTCGGTATGCGTCTGGGGCATCAACGTGGCTCGGGGTATGAACCATCGCTTGATCACCTGCCGCACGATCACGGTCTGATCGCAGCCCGCTAGCCTCGCGCCTTCATGGCGACAGTGACCGAATCAAAGATGATCAAGGACGTGTACCTCGTCGACCCCGACGTTCATGGGGATGAGCGAGGCATCTTCGTGGAGACGTACCGGCGGCAGTGGTTCCCGCACGGCCGCGAGATGGTGCAGGCGAACCGGGCCGATCGTCAGGCCGGCGCGATCGTCGGGCTCCACTACCACCTGCACCAGGCCGACTACTGGTACGTCCCCTTCGGCACCGCCCGGGTCGTGCTCCATGATCTGCGGCAGGGGTCACCGACCGATGGCGCGACCCTGACTGTCGACCTCGGGCGTCAATCCGACGGCACCCACTCCCACCGCGGGGTGTTCATACCACCAGGTGTCGCCCACGGCTTCGGCGCTCTCACCGAGATGACGATCACCTACTTGGTCGACAGCTACTACAACGCGGCCGACGAGCTCGGTGTGGCGTGGGATGATCCCGACGTCGCCGCCGACTGGGGACTGACCGGCCCTGTTCTCTCGGATCGCGACCAGAAGAACCCTCGTCGGGCTGACATCGAGCCGCAGTGGCAGCCGCACTTCAGTCTGCGCACCTGACACGCGCGACTGCCGTCACCCGGCCCGACGGCTGAACACGCGGTGCGCCAGGACGAGAACCAACGGGAACGTCGCCAAGGCGGCGCAGTACACCGCGATCCATTGATCGAGCTCGCGCACCACCAGATACACAAGGGTCACGAGACCGACCGTCATCGGCAGGACGAACCAAAGGGGAAGGAAGCCCAGGCCCCGCAGCCAGGGCGGCAGCCGGTCGAGTGGAGACGTCCGCCGTGACGCTTGGAAGTCGTGGGCGGCGCGCAGATGGCCGGCCAGCGCCGGACCTTCCTGGAACAGCTCGCTGCAGAACGGACACGGCACGGCCAGGCGGGTGCCGCCTCGTGCCGGTGGAAGCGGCTCGCCGAACCAGTCGAGCTCTTCATCTTCTGCCATCAGCTGAACGAGAGTACCCGCCACCGCCGAAATCGGAGCCGAGAACGACACATGCTGTGCTGGTCTGCGAGGATGGTTGGCCTATGAAGCTGTTCGTCACCGGCGCGGCCGGGTTCATCGGGTCGAACTATGTCCGCCGCGTGCTGGCCACGACGGACGACCAGATCACCGTCTACGACGCCTTGACCTACGCCGGCAACGAGGCGACGTTGCGCGATCTCGAATCCGACGCCCGGTACCTTTTCGTCAAGGGCGACATACGCGACCGAGACGCGGTCACCCGAGCGATGGAGGGTCACGACGCCGTCGTGCACTTCGCGGCCGAGAGTCACGTCGACCGATCGATCGTCAACCCCGACGACTTCGTGAGCACGAACTGCCTTGGCACGAACGTCATGTGCGATGTGGCGCACCGTGTCGGTGTAGAGCGCTTCGTGCACATCTCCACCGACGAGGTGTACGGCTCGATCGAGCAGGGCTCGTTCAGCGAGCAGGACCGTCTGTGTCCCCGATCGCCCTACAGCGCGTCGAAAGCCGGCTCGGACTTGATTGCTCTGTCCTACCTAGAGACGTACGGTCTGCCCGTCATCGTGACGCGCTCGTCGAACAACTTCGGCCCGTTCCAGTTTCCCGAGAAGGTCATCCCCCTGTTCGTCACGAACCTGATCGAAGGCACGAAGGTGCCCCTCTACGGGGACGGGCTCAACGTCCGCGACTGGTGCTACGTCGACGACAACTGCGATGGGGTCGACCTCGTGCTCAGGAAGGGCACGGTTGGCGAGATCTACAACATCGGTGCGGGGAACGAAATCACCAACCGCGAGCTGACAGATCGGATCCTGGCGTCGCTCGGCGCGGGGCACGACATGATCGAGTACGTCGAGGATCGGTTGGGCCACGATCGTCGGTACTCGATCGACTGCGCGAAAGTGCGCGCACTCGGTTGGCAGCCGGCGCACGAGCTCAGTGAGGCTCTGCAGGCCACCGTGGCGTGGTACCGGGACAACCGCTGGTGGTGGGAGCCGCTGAAGGCGACTCAAGAGTCGACCGAATAGATGCGCGCTCCTCTCGACGAACGGTTCGTCTCGGCAGCTCCGCGGCCGAAACAGGGGGGCTGTGCCTATTGGAACGGCGCCTGCCGGCGCACGTCCTAGCCGAGGCCGAGGCGATGCGAGTTCTCATCACCGGGTCGGCGGGGCAGCTGGGCAGTGAGCTGACCAGCGTGTTCGGGCGCGACGGCCATCACGAGGTCATCGCCGCGACCCACGAACATCTCGACGTCGCGGACCGCGACTCGGTGCTGGGCCTGATCACGGCCACTCAGCCCGATGCCGTCGTGCACCCCGCGGCTTGGACAGCGGTCGATGCATGTGAGAGCGATCCCGGTCGCGCCTTCGCCGTCAACATGCTCGGCGTCCGTCATGTCGCCGAAGGAGCGAGACGGGTGAGGGCACAGATGCTCTATGTCTCGACCGATTACGTCTTCGACGGCGCCAAAGCGACGCCGTACGTCGAGTGGGACGACCCGAACCCGCAGTCGACCTATGGCCGTTCAAAACTGGCGGGGGAGCGCGAGCTCGACCCGGGCTCGACGATCGTGCGCACGTCCTGGGTGTGTGGATACAACGGCGGCAACATGGTGAAGACGATCCTGCGACTTTCGAACGAGCGCGACCAGTTGGCATTTGTCGACGACCAGCATGGTCACCCGAGTTTCGCGGACGACCTTGCTCTGGTGATCAAGCAACTCGTGGTCGAACGTCGACCGGGCCTGTTCCACGTCACGAACCAAGGCGCGGTGTCGTGGTACGAGTTCGCGCGCGAGGTGCTGCGGCTGTCCGGCCAGGATCCCGAACGCGTCAAGCCGATCAGCACCGCAGATCTCGACCCGCCCCGGCCTGCGCCCCGGCCGGCGAACTCCGTGCTCGGGAACGAGGCACTGCGGTGCTCGGGTCTGCCTTTGCTACCCGACTTTCGTGAGCCGCTCGAGCGCTTGGTGAAGCGGCTCCTCGAGGACTGAGACCACGGGCCGAGCACTAGGGTGCAGAGCGTGACGGACGGTCCACGCGTGCGACTCGTGGTGCTCACCTACAACGGCAGGGCGAACATCGAGCAGTGCTTCGACCACCTCGAGGCGCTCGATTGGCCCAAGAATCGGCTCGATCTCGTGCTGGTCGACAACGGCTCCCGCGACGGCAGCGCCGATCTGGTGGCCGATCGTCACCCCGACGTGCACATCATCCGCCTTCCGAAGAACGTCGGCTTTCCGGCGAACAATCATGCTCTGCGCGATGTGGAGTCCTTCGACTATGTCGGTCTCATCAACGACGACGCGTTCGTCGAGCCCGGATACCTGCGACCATTGGTCGATGCGCTCGAGCGCGACGTAGCGCTGGGCGCGGCGTCGCCCCGCATGCTCTTCCACTCAAAGTTCATCGACCTCGGGGTCGAGACGACCGCAACGCCCGCGGGTCGTGGCGACCCTCGTCCACTCGGCGTTCGCATCAGCGGCCTGTCGGTGGACGATCACAACGTGTGGCGTCGCGCGCACTTGGCCGAGGGTGGTCACGGCGCGGAGATCTCACGTTCGGGCGCGTACGAATGGACTGCCGAGAAGGCGTTGGTGCGGGTTCCTGTCGATCGCGACGGCCCCGTCCCTGACCGTGTGGAGATCCTGTTGTCGGCACCAGGCCCGAAGGAGGTGACCCTCCGTAGCGGCTCCCATTCCGTCGCGGTACCGGTGGACGCGGAATCGGTGTGGTGCGCGGCACCGTTGGCTGGCGTGCCCTACGACGTCGTGAACAACGCGGGCTCGATCGTGCTCAGGGATGGACACGGAGCCGATCGAGGCTTCGGCGCGCCCAACGGGCCGGCGTTCGATCAACCCCGGGACGTGTTCGCGTGGTGCGGTGGTGCTGTGCTGCTTCGACCGGCCTACATCGCTGATGTCGGGCTGTTCGACGAGCGGTTCTTCCTGTACTACGAGGACACCGACCTGTCGTGGCGGGGGCGAGCCAGAGGTTGGCGCCATCGCTATGTGCCCGAGGCGGTCGTCCACCACGTTCACGCGGCCACGACAGTCGGGGGTTCGGCGTCGTTCGCCTATTTCACCGAACGCAACCGGTTGCTCATGCTGCTCAAGAACGCTCCGCGGTCGATGATTCGAGAAGTGCTCGGCGACTATCTCGGCCAGATCTATGACGCCGGTCGCCGTGACGTAGCCGGCGCGATCGCACAAGGTCGTCGGCCCAACGCGTTGCCAGTGGTGCGCCGGTTGCGCGCTCTCGGAGGATTCTCACGGCTGGCGCCCAGTGTCCTGCTCGACCGGCCGGCCGTCCGAAGCCGCCAGCGAGTCGAGGACGGGGAGTTGCTCGGGCAGCTGTCGTCCTCGGCCGGTGTCGGCCATCAGGACCGCACTCAGTCCGATCAGGCTGGCTAACGCTGTGAACAACAGGATCGCGCCGTGGACAGGCGGCGACCATGCGGGTTCGAACGCGAACAGGAGCACCCCGTCGACGCCGACCGTGTAGCGCTGGAGGAATTCGGCGAAGGCCAGGAACTGTGCGAGCGTGAAGGTGAAGCCGAACACCACCAGCACCCGCCGGCGCGAGAACAGGTCGGACGCAGGACGCGAAGCGATCGCGATACCGGCCAGGATCGGTAGGCCGGCGATGAGCGGAATGGTGTAACGACCCTGCCACGCATACGTGAATCGATCGGCCTGGCTCACATCGGCTGTGATGGGCATCACGATGGCGATGGCCAGGACGCCGGCCATGACGAGTAGGACGCGACGCCGAGCAACGGTCACGGCGGCGAAGAGGAGTCCGCCCAGCAAGAGTGACCAGAGGATGATCGTGAAGGTGTTGACCGAGAACTCGGGCGCGCCGAACACGCCGATCGCCTGTTGGTAGTAGCCGATCGTCTTCCCGGTCGCGAACCTGATGACGTCGCTGCGCGGAACAACGTCGGGAATCGGCGTCCCGTAGTAGTTGGGCTGTACGAGTTGGTTCCAACCGACCTGGAACGCGGCCGCGATCGCGATGGCGGCCGCGGCGAGCTGTGCCGACCTTGCCCGTACGAGCGCGCGCACGCCGGAGCGATTGGCGAGCGCGAGCAGAGCCACCCCTATGAGCAGCCCGAACACTGGCGACGCGGGGCGCGTGAGCACCAAAACGACGCCGGCGACTCCCGCCCGAATGACCAATCGTGGATCGGTGGAGTCCGGTGCTTCTCTGATGAGGATCGCGCCGGACGCCCACAGCGCTATCGCCGCTCCGATCTCGACGCCGCTCGGGTTCACTGAGGCCGCCAGGTGTAGCGCCATGGGCGTGAGCGCGACGAGCAATCCGAGAAGCGCCGGCTTCGGCCGCGAGAGTCGACGAAGGCTCGAGGCTGCCGACGCGACGAACGCGGCGAACACCGCGACAGAGATCAGGCGCATGACGCGCACCGCGTTCGGGCCGTCGGGAACGAGTCGGGTCGGCAGACCGACGGCCAGGTAGTACGCCGGCGGATAGCGAGGATCGAGGCTGGCGATCTCCGCAGATTCGGTCGAGCCCGAGAAGCTGAAGCAGTTCGCCGGCTCCGAGATGTGATCGGCGCCGCGGAAGCAACGACTGGCCTCCTCCGCCTCGCCGTAGATCTCGGGAACCTTGAAGGTCGCCCAGCCGTTCCGGTAGACGGCATCGGCCGGGATCTGATCCTCCGCGAGCATGTCGCCGACCCATTGGCCCCGGGCGATCGAGACGGCCTTGATGACGTGGAGAGGCTCGTCGACCGCCGAGTAGGGTGGCGAGGCCAATGCCCAGCACGTGCCCACCACTCCGACCAGCACGAACGTGATCCACCACGAGGCGCGTGGGGACGAGAGCCGGTTCAGAGACGACACCGTGTCATCCTGCCAGCACGCGTTGCGACGTGGGCGAACCGTGCGTGCACTGAACCCATTCACCCTGGACTCTGAGCTGACGTGACCGCCGCCACTGAAATCTGGAGCTACCGAAACCTGATCTACAACCTCGCTCAGCGCGAGCTGCGGTCGAGGTACAAGAAGAGCCTGCTCGGTTGGCTCTGGTCGTTGATCAACCCGGCATCCATGCTGGCCATCTACACGGTGGTCTTCGGGGTCTTCTTCAATGCACAACCCCCGACCGCGGGCAACGGTCGGACCGAGAGCTACGGGCTCTACCTGTTCGCCGGACTGGTCGTGTGGAACTTCTTCAGCGGCACGGTCAACGGGGCCATCATCGCCTTGCAGACCTCGGGCGGTTTGTTGAACAAGGTCTACTTCCCACCGTCGGCCCCCGCGATCGCCAACATGATCACGGTCGTCCTGCAAGCTCTCATCGAAACGGCGATCCTGGCGGCGATCATGCTTGCTCTCGGAAACGGGAGCGTGACCTATCTGCTGTTCCCCGTCTTGCTCGTCTTCCTGTCGATGTTCTCACTCGGTTTCGGACTTTTCGTCAGCGTGTTCAACGTCTTCTATCGCGATGTCGGCTATCTCGTGGGCATCGGCATGCAGGTGCTGTTCTACGCGACGCCCATCATCTACCCACTCAGCATCGTCCCGAGCTGGGCGCTACCGGTCATCAGGCTCAACCCGCTCACACAGCTCGTCGAATGGTCACGCGACGCCTTTTACAACCTGTCGTGGCCGAGCCTCGGCCCGTTTCTGGCGACTGCCCTGGCCTGCACTGCGACCTTTGTTGTCGGATGGGCGGTCTTCAGCGTAAAGGCGCGCAACATCGCGGAGGAATTGTGAGCGAGCCCGCGATCATCGCCGAAGACATCTGGAAGCGCTTTCGCGTGTACCAGGAGCGCCCGAGCAGCCTGAAGGAACGGGTGACGAAGCTCAGCCGTGATCGATATGAGGAGTTCTGGGCGCTGAAGGGCGTCTCGGTCACGGTTCCGCAGGGCACGATGTACGGCCTCGTGGGTCACAACGGCTCGGGCAAGTCCAGCCTGTTGCGGATCATGGCGGGGATCCACCGGCCGACGAAGGGAACCGTCACCACGCATGGTCGAATCTCGGCCTTGCTCGAGCTCGGTGCCGGCTTTCATCCCGATCTCAGCGGACGCGAGAACGTCTACTTGAACGCCGCCATCCTCGGGCTCTCGAAGAAGGAGACCGACAACCTCTACGGCCGCATCGTTGAATTCTCGGGTTTGAGCGAGTTCATCGATACTCCGGTGAAGCACTACTCGAGTGGGATGTATGTGCGTCTCGGATTCTCGGTCGCCGTGCATGTCGACCCGCAGATACTGATCGTCGATGAGGTTGTGGCCGTAGGCGACGAGGAGTTCCAGCGGCGTTGCTTCGAGCATCTCAACCGCTTGCGATCCAAGGGAACGACCATCGTGCTGGTTACGCACAGCCTCGATCTCGTGCAAACCATGTGCGACGACGCCACGTGGCTCGATCACGGCGACGCCAAAGCCCAAGGCCCGGCGAGCGAGGTCGCGCGCCGCTACCTGAACCAGGTGAACGAGCACGAGACCGAACGCATCGAGCGCGAGGCGGCTGCCGGCAACGAAGATGCGGTGCCTCACGGGACGACGATGTCGATCGACGGCGTGGAGTTCCTGGACGGTTCGGGAAACGCCACGCCGGTCGGTACGCCTCTGGAACCGCTGACCATTCGTGTCCACTGGCGAGCTGACGAGCCGGTGGAGTCGCCCGTCCTGTCGTTCGTGGTTTGGAACGAGAACGGAGTACCCATCGCCCACCCGTCCATGATCCCAATCCACGAGTCGGGAGGGCCGGTCTACGAGGGCGCTGGGTTCGTCGACTACCGAATCGAGAAACTGTCCCTTTCCCCGGGCGTCTACAACATCACCGCGGCCGCCCACGACCGCGCGGGAATGACCGCGTTCGATCGGGTGGACAACGCCGCAACGCTTCACGTGCAGCCCGGTTCGGTCCTGGTGCGCGGTGTCGTCGATCTGGTCGGTAGCTGGCGCCCGCTCGAGCGGAAAGTGACGGACGGGCCGACCGACCGCTTGAGGCCGGCGGTGACACCACCACAGGACCTGATGGTTCCCGGGGATACGCCGTGAGCGACCTTGCGGCCGAGGGGGGTCGGAGCGAGTTCGAGCCGAACACCTCACAGGCCAATGCGGTTGCGCTGCTCGACAAGGCCGAGGCGAGGCACGGCCTGGTGCTCGACATCGGCTGCGGGAATGCGCCCGCGGCCGCACCTCTGGCCGAACGGGGTTTCGAATATGTGGCGTTGGACGACGACAAGGCCACGATCGATCGTCTGGCCGAGCGCGGGTTCGAATCGCATCGTCTCGACCTGGGTGTTCGTGCATCGACGCTGGCCAAGAATCTCAACGAGATAGTCGACGGGCGAGATCTCGTAGCGATCTTCGCGCTCGATGTCCTCGAGCGCGTGGTCGATCCCCGGTCGGTTGCACAAACGTTCGCCGGTGTGGCCCGCAAGCATCCCGAGTGCAGTCTGCTCGTCAGCGTTCCGAACGTCACCCATCGCGATGTCGCCATGCGCTTGCTCGTGGCGCGGTGGGACATGACTCCAGGGCTGCTCGCCGAAACTGACGTGCGCTTCTTCTCGGCCGAGGGAGTCGAGCGCTTGTTCGCTGGTACAGGCTGGCAGCAAGTCGACGCGCTCGACAGCACGGCTGAGTACACCGAGCAACACGCCTTGTTGCGCACGCCTGCCCTCCAGCCCGGATCACCCATAGGTGACTTCCTTCGACGCATCCGCGCCCAGGCTGCCGATCACGCGACGACGTACCAGTTCGTGCGCCGGCTCGTGCTCGAGGACACCCGTGCGTCCTCAGACGCCAACCGGGGTGAGTCGACCGCTGCGAGCCCGTTGCTCTCGGTCGTGGTCGTCGGGTCCGAGCCGACCGCGCTCGTGACAGATCTCGATCAGCAGAGTGACATGGACTTCGAGGTCCTGCGCGCGGGCGACACGTGGCACCTGGATGACGTCAACACCGCGGCGATGCTGGCCGCAGGGCACTACGTTTGCTTTCTCGACTCGGCTGATCGGGTCGGCCCAGATTTCGTGGCGTCGATACGTCGCGGCGGGAGCGATGCGGATGATCCGATAGCCGTCGACTGCGTGGTGCGGCTCGATGCTGTCACACTTCCGCGTACCGAGCTCGCGACCGCACGGTCATTCGTCGATCTCGTGGGCGACCGCGTTCCGATCGAGCCTGACGGGTTCGACCTGCTGCGCTCCGATGTGCTCGGGCAGACCGCGCTGTCGGCCTATGCCGTCCCGTCCTCGGCGATACGGACTCTCGGCCTGCGATTCGACCCG
>Ga0299914_10000975_pt1 | contig 18185 bp, 17 predicted proteins | sample RVTome_10_FD_201361 | JGI IMG/M metagenome (GOLD analysis project Ga0299914, IMG submission 201361) | Soil microbial communities from uranium-contaminated site in the Upper Colorado River Basin, Wyoming, United States - RVT153D57 (version 2) ...
CTATTTCAGTGATTATCATCGGAATCATAGGCTTTTTCATATACAAACGAAAATTTGGAGGAAGAGCCTTCAAACGCGGTCCTGGACGTTACCAAAGAACGACCCGTGAAGGAGAGCCACTTGAAGACTATAGAGGAGAAGGAGGGGGATTAATCTCTCGATCCTCAATCAGAGTCGTTATACCAGTCATCATAGGTTTCATTATACTTGTAGTAGTGCTAAGTGCTAGCGTCAAAATCGTAGAGGCTGGTCACAGAGGAGTTCTACTAAACTTTGGGGCTGTCGATACCTCTGCGTCTCTGAACGAAGGCATTCACTTTGTAGTACCATTTAGAGACAATGTAGTCCAGCTCGAGGTTAGAACACAAAAAATAGTTGAAAACGCAGCTTCTGCATCGAGGGACCTCCAGGATGTGAGTACGCAAGTCGCAGTTAACTATCACGTAAACCCGGATACTGCTCAAATCCTATTCCAGCAGCTTGGCTTTGATTATTCCAATAGAGTCATTGCCCCTGCAATACAGGAATCCGTAAAGCAAGTAACTGCTAGATATAACGCGGAGAACTTGATTACAAATAGAGAGACTGTAAAGGATGAAATTGAAAACCAGATATTGCTAAGGTTAGCGGCTTTCAACGTTGATGTAGAGGCGCTATCAATCACAGAATTCCAGTTCTCAGAGCAATTTAGAAGAGCAGTTGAAGCAAAAGTAGAAGCTGAACAGAGAGCGCTTCAGGCTACCAACGACCTTAGGAGAATCGAGATAGAGGCGCAGCAAGCAGAAGCAACGGCTGTAGGAGAGCAGCAAGCCAATATTGCTCGCGCAGAAGGAGTAAGGCAAGCGGCTGTACTGCAGGCACGAGGAGAGGCGGACGCGATAAACATAGTTGAGGCGCAGCTGAGGGAAAATCCGCGCTATCTAGAATGGCTCAAGACTCAAAGGTGGGATGGCGTATTGCCTCTTGTGACAGCCGGCTCTGAAGGAGCAACCCCATTCATAGAAATCCCATCATCAAGAGTAGGCGAGGTTCAAGAAGCTGGAACGGAAGAAGAAGGTTCTAATGGCACCGCTACTTCAACACCAACAACTGCAACAGCAGCAGGAAATTCAACACTAGCAGCTCGATAAAACGACAGTAGAGTAGGGCAAAGCAAAAGCAGCCTTATTCCTTATTTCCTTCTCTACTGCAATGCACTGCTCGAATGCCCCACCACCTTTTCATCTTTTGTAATCAGGCAGCATGAACATTTCTCCTCAAAACACATTCTTGCATCCTGATGTTTACAGATAGGACATACACAAGCCTGTTTTGATGAAATATTTCTTCGTTGCGCACTAAAATACTTAGCATCCATGTACAGCCAGAGTGTAACAAGGGGTAATCCAATGCCAAGAAGAATAGCGAGTGTCCGAATGTTGACTCGTAGGAGGAGGAATGAAATAGCAAATAGGCCAGTAGCAATTGCCATCATCAAAAGCCAGCGATGAGTAAAATCCATTGGGTTATAGTCTCCATGTAATTTATCTGATGCTAATATAATATAATTTCACTAACTCTCCTTCCCCTTCATCGATATGCAGTAGCACGTCCCCAATAGCTCTAGCAGTCAGCGCAGATCTTCCAAGTCGGTCTTGTCTCTAAAGTGCTCAGGATTTAGTCTGAACCCTTGGGTATTTTCCTGAGGAACATCGCTCAACTTTAGATGAAAATCCATTTTAGTCATCTTCTTTAGCTGCTTGTTCATCCAAAGTGCGAACCGCTCCTCCATGCTCCCGGCCTCTTGTTTCTCAATTTCCGGATATATATCACGTAATTTCTCTACGAATATTTCGTCCATCTCAAGCAAAAAGAAATCCCATCCTAAGGCTTTTTTGCCGTCGGAATAGCATTTGCATTTGCTTTGGCTTCGCGTTGCAGTTTCTAGCGTAGTTATAAAGTGCATTATCTTAGGTCTCTCCTTTTCAAACTCTATGCAAGAACCTGACAGGAAAAACATTGCTGCAGTGGAAGGAACGGCAGCGGCTGCAGTTGCTGTGTCTTGCCCTCCAGTTCCCACATCCTCACCGGATTCCGGCGGTGAAGCTACTGGTGCTTCGGCTTCCTCAGGTTGTATGCTTGAGGGTTTCTCGCCTGATACAGCAGCTTCCTCTGATATCTTCCTTATTGTAACAGTGTCGTCAATAGAAACACCTATCATCTTCCTCAGCGCAGGGTCAATCCTTGTGATACCTTGATCTTCATCTGACGGCAAGAGTTGATAACATCTTGCGTCTGCTCCATCTTTCTTGCCGATAATTTCGACTATGTCTCCATTTGCAATGCCTAGGATATCCATAGAACGGCTATCTATGCGTACAACCCCGCGGCCTATATCACGTGCGTAAGCAGCAAGCACCCTTAGTGAGACTACTTGAGGCTTCATTTTCAAGTAAGGATTACGCATTTGCTTCTAATAAGATTTACTTGTAAAGGCTGTGGTAGTGAATCTTATCATTCTTTTCCAACAATTATCAAAAAAGACAAATCGAATCTTAAGTTAGTGTGTGTGGCTACGTGCCTAATTAAAGATAAGGATTCCCTATTTTTCAATTTCTCGTTATAGTCAAAGTTTAAAAGAATGCAGATTCCGAGGGGGAAGTGTACTGAATGCAGTAGATCACGGGCAGTAACTTGCTGTATCGAAGATTCTAGCCTTAGTATATATGTAACTAGAATCTTTTACATGTTTGTTCTTCCAGACGGAGAAAGACCAAACATTGCAGGATGAAATTATATTCAATGCACAACAACTGGAACTCGCTTTAATGTGGGTGCTGTTTAGCATCTTTGTCGGCGTAGCTTTAGCCATTGACCTTGGAGTCATAGGCAAGATAAAGGGAATACTTGCCAAAGGAGAGAAGCAAAAAGCAGTATCTGATGTAAATAAAGTCCGTTCAACTAATGACGCCTTAGCTTGGACTATTGTCTGGATTTCTCTTGGCTTGATATTTGCTGGTGTAATCTATTTCAGCATGGGTTATGAAAAGATGCTTGAATACATTACAGGTTATACTCTTGAAAAGACGCTCAGTGTTGATAATATGTTTGTCTTTTTGCTGATTTTTACTTCCTTGGCTATCCCACATCAATACCAACACAAGGTCTTGTCAATTGGCATATTGAGTGCTATAGCCATGAGGATTCCACTGATAATTGCTGGAGTCTCTCTGCTTGAGACATTTCACTGGATGATTTACGTCTTTGGTGCATTTCTGATTTTTACAGCAATTAGGATGTTCGTGCAAAAGAAGGAAGAGAAAATCGAAGTAGAAAAGAACATTGCTGTACGCGCTTTGAAGAAAATTATCCCTGTTGATATAGAGCTAAAGACAGACAAGTTCCTGCTTCATAAGAACGGCATCCTTTATGCTACACCATTGCTAGTTGCCATTGTTGTTGTGGAAATGACGGACCTTGTCTTCGCACTCGATTCAATACCGGCTGTTTTGGCTATCACATCAGATCAGTTCATTGTCATAACATCAAACGTATTTGCAATATTTGGACTTAGAAGCCTATACTTTCTCTTATCAGGTTCTATGGAGAAATTCTATTATCTTAAACCAGCATTGACTGCATTATTATTCTTCATAGGATTCAAAATGCTCCTGTCGGAGTTCTACGAGATACCGATAGAAATGTCATTGGCCATAATCACGTCAATCCTAGGTATTGCAATTGCATTATCTTATGTGAAAACTCGCACAGAGAACCAACAACGGACACCAAGCAGAGATAGAATAGGATAAGATATAGAAGCGATTTCCTTGATCTATATTTTTTACGCTCTTCAGACCGAATCAGAAAATCAGCCAAATGCTATAATGATAGACTGAAGCCCGTCCGACATCTCGCATATAGGATCCTTCCAAATAATTAGCATCATGATTAATAGAGAACCATCTCTCTTGTGAATTCTTTCAATTTCATAGGTTCTGCTCTACCGCATACCCACTGGTCTTTTTGTTTCTATTCACAGCATTTGTATATACCTGATACAAGCAGCAATACTTAAAGAAGAACATAGTTGAATTCAAAGTTGTGAATAATGAGAGGATAGAAGCACTTGATTGGTCCGAATGGCTTGATTTTGATAGAAACAATATTGCCAATATTGCAGAAGCAGAAGGTGTTTACAAGATACATGCAGGTATGAAGATCTTATTTATCGGGGGTGGTCAAAACCTTAGAGAATCCATGCTTGGATGCTTGTCAGATCCTTGCCTAACTAAGGCAAAAAGGTTCAGTTATGCCATAATAGAATCCGCAGATAAAGCAAAAGAACAGCTCCTAAATGAATATCGTAATAATCACAACGGTAAATTACCTACCTGTATGGAATAGGAAAGCTAACTTTTGCAAATCAAGCATATAACTTATACATGATTTCCTGGATTATGCTTGACACGATAACGTGATTTTCTTCTCAAACTATTTGAGTAAGAGCCTATAATATGTTGATAATGAGGGTATAGCTAGATGCTAGTAAAGATAAATGATAGTAGTAGAAATAATGTTAAAGTTACCAAGCTTGATATAGACGACTTTGGTTCGGTTATTACTTTAAGAGAATTAGATCTTGAATTACCGCAAGGTGATGATTCCGTTAGGCAGACATTAAGGCATTCTTCATATGCTATCGTCTTTACTAAAGATGACAGCGAAGTTGACGGCAGTACAATAATCTTGGCAAAGGGTGTTACGACAGAAGAACTTAACAATGAGAAAGAAAGAACCGTGCGAGCCGTCCAGGATAAGAAAGAATCAAAATAAGGGGTACATACGCTCATAGCGAAGTACGGCAGCAGCAGCAGCAGCAGTAGTAGTAGTAGTAGTAGTAGCAACTAATCAATTATTTCATGAGAATATTAAAATAATGAGCCAATACATTCGTCGACGACGACGACGACTACTACTACAAGAATCAGGACTACTACAGGATTGACAGTGTGGCAACGGTGAACAATAGAGACGTACTACTACGATATGGAGGATAACCAGAGGCTTATCAAATTTACTTTAAAGAGAATCGTACTTTTTCATTTTGACAACTTTGATATCGGAACCAATATGAATAATGCTATTACAACTGCAGAGAATATCCAAGCCAGCTCATAGCTACTCTCGTCTGCAATATAAGAAAAAACGATAGGCATCCACAGTACCCCCATGAGTGATAGCCCATTAACCCAAGCAACCTTTAATGTATCATAATAAGAAGGATTATTAAGAAGATTATTATCCTTGTCGTGGATATTTCTTCTGTTGACCTCTAATGTTTTTCTTGAATTATTTCTATGATCTGGTATGCCCTCAATCAAAAGTGTTCGCGCTTTCTCATAAACTACAGTGAATGCGCCACCGGAGAAAAATCCTGTGAGGATGACTGATATGATGATTAGGTATAGGCTGCCAAGGGATAATCCTGTTATAGCCATGCTTGTTCCGATTCCACAAATGAGCAAGACTCTTCTTGTATCCCTTACTTTGTCATGGAATCCTCCAATTAATGGAGCAGAAATAATGGCAAGAATCAAAGGCAGACTTGCAATGATTCCAGCAAGTTCTGCAGAGAAGCCTAGATTCTCTAGATATATTACAATGAATGTCAACTCTACAGCCCACGCTGCTTGAATGCCTATGAGAACAACGCCAAGATAGAATAGAGTACGGTTTGATAATATTCTTAAAGCATCTGAAATTTTCAATTTTTCTCCTGTTCTTGCCGGTTGATAACCCTTATTTTCCATCCTAGCATCATAATCAAGAGATGTATTGTTTCGTGGGATGGTCATAATCATTAACAATGCAGTAATAAGACCCAATACACCACTCAGCACAAGGCTGAGCCTCCACCCAACCATTTGCGCAATGATTATCCAGACAAATATGCCGATAATGCCGCCCATTGAATGTGCAGAGTTCATAATACCTATAGAGAAGCCAGGAAATCCTCTCTTACCATATCTTGCAATAAGAATTACAGCGGAGCTAAAGAAGAATGCCATTCCAAATCCTACTATGAAGCGTAGCCAGATTAGCTGTGACGAGGAGAATACTAACCCACAGAGTAGAGCAGCCGTTGAAGATATTATTATTCCAACGATGGCAGAAATACGTGGATTGTACTTGGCAGCAAAGATGCCTGCAGGAATTTGCATTAAGCCTATTCCCATGAAAAATGCCGCAGATATTGAACCAAGCAGAGAGACATCCTTGTTAAACTCTACTGCAATGAGTGGGAATATGGCTGATATGTTAAACCAATTTATGCCATATACAATTCTAGCAATAATCAAAGAAAAGGATGCTTCAGCATCTGAACTCAATATCCTTTTGTTCTTCTTGTTCGGTCTCATATCCATTTCAGCACCAAATTTTTAGCTTAGTATCTTTAGATACAAGTATTTTCAATTAATAATGCTGTCCATCTGCACACATCTTAATGTGTAGAGGCGCCCAGCGAGACTTTCAAAACAGAGTCATAAATTCAAATATGATAATAAACTGCCGACTGATTATTTTAGCTCTTTTCTTATCATGCTAGACATATCTATGTGAAAAAATGTCTTAAGTATTCCAATGTATGTCTGTACTGGCGGTGGAACTTCATCTTCACATGCAACATTCATGTTCCAAGCGTTTATCCATATCACCATGCTCTGCAAGATGTTTACAAACCGCCTGTGCTCATCCGATGTGACTTCAAGGGCATCAATATATCTTTCTGCAAGGAGCCATGCTGCAGTAAAGTCGATGCAATCGGTTCCATAGATTGACTTTATCTGCTGCTGAATAGACCTTGCACGTTTGAATGGTTTTTTGTTAACAAAAAATGGAAACTCCACTTTGTCTGGAAGGGTCATGCCAAGAGGAGCCCATATAGTTATTACACTTGCACCATCCTTCAGCTCCTTCCGAAATCGTCTTGTTAGAGCGTCGACCAAGTCTGAGTCGCTGAACCAGAACAGCAAAACTGTTGCGTCTGAAATATCAGCCTTGCGTATGTCCTTATTTACTATGTAAGCATTTTTGATGTCGGCAACGTTCCTGCGAGCGTTGTCAGCTATAGTTTTATCAATTTCTATACCGATAGATTTCTTGACACCAAATTCTTTGGCCGCAATCGCTACAGCGTTGCCGTCCCCGCAGCCAAGGTGGCAAAATATATCGCTCTTTTTTAATTTGGCAAAATTGAATATCTTCCTGACGACATTATCGGTAAGCGAAACCCTCTCACCACTGAGCACTGATTGTGGCAGGGATGATAGGAAGTCGCCTAATTCCAACTGTATGTCACTTGGTTTTCTCCCTCTAATAAAAAGTAAGGTTTGACCTCAGCATCAGCGCGCTTGTGTGCGTGGCACTAACTGAAGCTGTAGTTTCGCATGATACTAGAAAGTTTGATGGTACATGTGCTGATCCGCAGACGCAATATTATCGCCCACCAAGCAGCCAACTCTCAGAACAATGGCCCATAATATATCTCCAATCAGTATAGACTAGGATGCTATAAAGCCCATTTACACTGTAGCAGAACAAGGAGTTGCTTTTTGATGACATTATGTAATGCTATCATCATGATGTTAGCGGTTACTATGAGATCACACTATTATCATGACTCAAGATGGTCTATAGAAATCTGCAATTCAAGCCTGCCATCATAGTGGAAAAAAGAAATGTAAATGTAAGCTATAGCTCTACGTACATTGTACCATTCTCAATCGTCACCTTGTAGTTGCCAAGCTCCCTCAGCTTTTGTGGGAACCAGATTTGATTGCCCGTGGTGACGTCCCACTTAGCACCATGCCATGGACAGATTAACTCTTTTCCATTCAGCTCACCTTCGTGAAGCTCAGCTCCAGCGTGACTGCAGGTGTTGCCTGTAGCGTAGTACTGACCTCCTACGTTTGCTATGAGTATCTCCTTGCCTCCCACCGTGAGATGGGTCATCTTGCCTTCGCCAATGTCCGATGTTTTGCCGACCATTACCTTTGCCATATGCATAATCTTTGAAATTATGCCACTATTTTAATTTCACTAGCCATGGGGCCGACGAAATTCTTTGAAGTTATCTTATTTCTTGGTGAGGGATCATTATCATTTACATTTACTTGCTCTACAACAAAGGTGGCGTTGCATTGACTATCTCTCTGCAATACATATAACGAACAGATCGCACAGAATGTTAACTTATATCGATTAGTGTGTTTTTCAACTTTTACTCGCCTTTATAAGGCCTAAGCTTTTCTTTTGCAAGAGGATGTACTGGAGTAAATCTAAGGTGGAGCCCGCAGCAAATGCAGTGACTATCGTTGCATTTGAAATATACCTCGCATCTGCGGCAGTATCTTAACCCTTTCCGGTAGGGGTTTTGCACCCTGCCTCCGTCTGGGACAAGCCTAATGCATAGATTCTTACAGGTCAATATTGTTAAAAAATAGGAGCCAGCTTATAACTGGGCAGGCACTTTGGGGAGGGGGAGGGGGAGAAGATCGTTTACAATGTACACCAAATATATGCCCTATACCAATAGGAGGTAGCAATGGGATTTGCTATGCTTGTGGCTCTTGCATCAGCTGGAATTTTGAGCGGCATACTTGACGCAATATCTGGCCTAATAGCAGAATATGGCTACCCCGCAGTCTTTGCAGCAGCTTTTCTTGAAATGATATTTCCTCCTATCCCAAGTGAAGTCATCTTTCCGCTGGTCGGGTTCATAGCCCAGAACAGAGGGCTTGGACTTGAAAATACAATTGGCATGGCTACAGTAGGTGCATTTGGCTCAACTGCAGGGGCAGTAGTGATCTATTTTGTTTCTGCGAAAGTCGGAAGAATCGCAATCGTGCGCTTTGGCAAAAGAGTCAGGATAAGAGAACAAGAGATAGAAAAGGCCGAGAAGTGGTTTGAAAAGTATGGGTCAATTGCAGTATTTACGGCAAGGATGATCCCCGGCATCCGCGAGATAATCTCAATACCTGCAGGCATAGGCCAGATGAATCTTGCAAAGTTTGTTGGCTACACATTTGCCGGCTCGCTCTTGTGGTGCACTCTCTTGACGCTTACTGGATATTACCTTGGCGAGGCATGGAGCAGCTTTTCAGAGCAGGCCTCATACGCATTTACTATTATCACTTTCATAGTTATTGCCGTAATAGTCGCAGGCGTTGGTTTGTGGTATAGTAGGCGCAAAAGAGCTTCTGCAAAACAGTGACTACAATGCTACTGCTTTCATGAGGAAGCAAAGGAGCGCCTTTTGTGTGTGCAGTCTGTTTTCAGCTTCTTGCCATACCACCGACTGCTTGCCATCAATAACATCGGTAGTCACTTCCATGCCGCGCTTTGCTGGCAAGCAGTGCATGAATATTGCATCCCTTTTCGCAATCTTCATGATGTCTGTATTCACTTGATAGTTTGGAAGAAAGGCCGCTTCCCTCGTTGCACGGTCACTTTCCTTACCGATCGAGATAAAAGTATCTGTGGCTATAATGTCGGCGTCTCTTACCGCTGAAGCTGGATCGTGAGTTATCGCAATATCTGCGCCTGTCATTTTGCCTTCGGCCTTGGCAAGCTCCACAATCTCTTCAAGTGGTTCGTAGCCCTTTGGGCAGGCGGCAGTCATGCTTATGCCTGTCTTAGCACAGCCAAGCATAAGGTCGTTACATACGTTGTCCCCGTCTCCAAGCCAAGCAAGTTGTAGTCCCTTTAGCTTTTTCTTGTGCTCCTGTATTGTCATAAGGTCGGCTAGAATTTGGCATGGGTGAAATGAGTCTGAAAGCCCATTTATTACTGGCACCCAAGCATATCTAGCCAAGGTCTGGACATCCTCGTGGTTATAGACCCGTGCCATTATGCAATCCAAATATAGTGAAAGGGTCTTGGCTGTGTCTCCGATCGTTTCGCCTCGCGACAGTTGGATATCGTTTGCACTAAGGTAAACTGCACCTCCTCCTAGCTGGTACATGCCAACTTCAAAACTGACTCTAGTTCGAGTCGACGGCTTTTGGAAGACCATACCAAGAGTTTTTCCGTGCAAAAGTGGCCGAGATTTGCCGCTCTTTTGCTCAAGCTTGAGCTTGCCTGCAAGCATCAGGATCAAATTGATCTCCTTCGTGCTCAGATCTGCGATGCTCAAGATGTCTTTCTTACTTGAGGAGATCTTCAATGTCTTCATCCGTAAGATAGACTACCTTGTCTTCTTCTTGTTCTTGCTCTTTATCGCCCTTATCTTGTTGGAGGTTCCTTTCCTTATCGCTTGTCTGCGCCTCTTCATGCTTCAGCCTTGTATTTTCTTCTTCTTCTTCTTCTCCTGCACGTTTTTCCTCTAGCTTGTGTTTCTCCTTATTGTCGCACTCTTCCTCCTCTTCCTTGCTGCGGTCTTCGTCACTTCTTTTCTTGCCAAAGAAAGCAAACCTGCTCTTTTTTTCTTTTCGATGCTCCTCAGATTTAGATTGTTCAGGCTGATGCAAAATAGGTTTTGGTGGAAGTTCCTTAATCTCTTGCTTTTCCTGAATGTTAAATCCGTCCCTAGGGCTCAACGGCGTGACTGGAGGATTGGACTGCAGCAGTATGTCTTTTTCCTCTTCCCTGATGGTTTGCGCATTTCCTGAATTGGTTTTTTCCACCGCTAGTTCTGAAATCTTTTGCATAGATGCCACCTCCTCAACCCTGACGCCTACCTGCCCCGCGCTTTCAAATAGCGACGCGATGAACTTGTTAGAGTCAAAAGGGATAATATCATCATAGCCCTGCCCGATGCCAATGTATACAATTGGCCTTGAAGTAATGTGCGCAATCGAAATCGCTGAGCCTCCCTTCGCATCTGCATCTACCTTGGTTAGTATGGCACCGTCAAAATTGGTATAGTGGAAAAACTCCCTTGCCTGGTTTATTGTGTCATTGCCAGCAAGCGCGTCGCCGATGAACAACTTGACATCGGGCTTGACGACTCTTACTATCTTTCCCATCTCATCCATTAAGTTCTTTGAAGTCTGCATCCTGCCAGCTGTGTCCATGAGAACTATGTCGATGTGGTTCTTTTTCGCGTGATCGTAGGCGTCACGGCCCACTGATGACGGATCGGCTCCATATCTCTGTTTGACTATTTTAAGAAATAACCTATTTGTATGCTGTTCTAGCTGCTCGATAGCTCCTGCCCTATGTGTGTCACCTGCAGCTACTACCACTGAAAAGCCAGCCTTTCGCAGGAGGTTTGCTATTTTTGCAACGGTGGTTGTTTTGCCCGTTCCATTAATGCCGAGGAAAACAACGACAAAGGGTCCACCTTTGGCTTCCTTTCTCATCTTTATCTTTTCAATCAAGTCAAACCTGTTAGTCCGTGCAAAAATTTCAGCCACTGCTGTTCGTAATTTTGACTGGACTATCTCTGTTGCTTCCTGCTCTTTTTCTACCTTGAGCCCAAGCAGCTCCTTTTTCAGTTTTTCAGATAGCTCGTCAACTACTTCCTGCGCTACATCGCTTTCCAAAAGCGCGATCTGGAGGTCAAGCAGTACGTCGTCGAGAACTTTTTCAGTAAGCTCTTTCTGAGCTACACTCTTCGCAGCTCTAGAAAAAGCCTTTTTCAGTTTGTCAAACATGATTTTGAACCAGAACGAGCATCAACCGGGTTGCTGGGCAGCCTGAATCATCTGGTTTATCTGCGATTGCAATTGGTTTATGCGCATCGCTATTTCCTGTCTTTGAGCCTCAAGCTGCCTTGCTGCAACTTCATACTCTTTTATCCTAGTTTCCACGTAGTTGAGGGCATCTTCTCTACTCTTTTCAATGGCGACGCCAGCGTCCAAGTTAATGAGCAACTTCTTTATAGGAGGCACCGTTGTCTTGACGTAAACGCCGATGCCGATAGGCATAAGCGACTCGACATCGGACTCGGAAGTGATGTTTTGAATCGTGTTTGAAGCCAGATGGGCCTCTTCAATTAGCTTGCCTACTGTCACTTGCCGTGTTATGACGTCATTCATATATGCTTCAAGAATCCTTGACTGCTGGACCAATTCATTTATCCTCTGCTCCATCGCAGCCAATTCCTGCTGCCGCGATTGATCACTAGCTGCGCTCATTAACTTCACTGCTCTTGATAGATTTTTAAAGCTTTAGATTCCCGATACCTTTAGCATATCGGTCATATTGACCTTCATGCCATAGCGCTCTTCTTCGCTCTTCATATGGCGGTATAATTTGAGCATGTCCATTCCATGCTTTATCATGTTGAACCTCCCTGTTATTTTCAGCTTGATGAACTTGAAGACAAGAGAATATATCTTGAATTTTTCAAGGACTGCCTGCCGGTACGCCGGCATATCATGAAGGTTCTGGACAAGAAGTTCGGCACACCAAGTCGATGGAATTATACCCTCCCCCAGTAGAGGATATACGGTACCTATCGACTCGCCTGCTCCTATCGACTTGCGACCGTCGGTAAATGGCTCGCAGTTTTCAGGCGGAGTCAGCCTGACAGGTCTTCCTACCTTTTTTATAACTTCGCAGTGGTACCTCTTCAAGAATTCATCTACAAAGTGATTGTGACTTTTTGAGAAGTCGCCTGCCCCTATGTGTGCCTGGCCGTTGCCAAGCGGAAAATACCAAAAGTAACCGGACATCGAGGGAAATGCTCTCAAATAAAAATCATCAAAGGGCTCCTTGCCCTGCTGGTAGCGAACCTTGTATTGCACGCAGGGAATCCATGTCTCATTTCCAACTCTTGGCAGATAGTTGCGGTGAAAACCAGTCGAATCGATAATGATATCATAGTCAGATTCTAGCTCGTCCTTTCGTGGAGCCCGCCCAAACTTTATTTCCGTGCCCCTTATCATGTCCTGGATCAGACGTAGCTTGTCATAACTCACCATTCCTCTGAGCTTGATGTCGACGCTGCCCTTCTCCTCCAAGTCCACCTGCATGTGCTGGCCATCATGCAAGATGTAGTCATCGAAATTAACGCCACACTTTCTTGTGAGGCCTGCCATCACGTTTTCACATGTGGCCCAAGCACATACAGCATCGTGCTCGTCCTTCGGCATCCGCTCAAACCCCACTACGTGGTTATTGTGATCATCGCTCAGCCTATTCATAAGATACGCACCTGCTACCCCGATTCCGACAACTGCTATCTTCAAGTCTTTGTCTCTATCTCCCCAAGGATGCAATAAAAACTATAACATTATCTACTCCTAAATATTAGCAGCAGCATTGTCGAAAAAGAAGAAGAAGATACAGATGCCCAATGCTGCACGTGCAGGCATTGGTCTTTTGATTATGGGTGCCCTGTTGGTCGCATTTGGGCAATACCTTGAGCGAGGCGCGCTGTCACTTTACGGTGTAATAATTGTAGCTTGTGGATTTATGCTGTACATGACGGCATCAATCGTTGCCAAACGAAGAGCCAAAATCTAGGATGCTATTCCTTTTCTCTTTTTGTAAGACGGTATCGTTGTTAGACGCATCAGTACCCTGATCATTTGTAATCTTGCCATTACTAACCTTCTTTTTCCTTGCTCATAAGATTGCGAATTTCTTGTAGTCAACTCCTGGACTCTTTCAGTAGGCAATATTTGAATTAGACAAAGCATTATCTAACTACCTAGCCAATTAGTTCATCCAGTGTCCCTCCGAAGATTGACGACATTGTTGCAAATCCTTGTGAGCTTCAAAGCAGATTACAGTATAACTTCTATCTATTCACATCTTGGGGTTTGCTGGGATCAAGTCATCGACCCAAAAATCATTCAAAGAATAGAGTCATGTGGGAAGTCTGATAGTGCAGAACCTGAGATGTAGTTAGGCAAGTAGCAATCGTGAAACCAGATGATTTAGTAAATGTTCTGGCATGAGTCAGCTCACCCGCGTCGCTGAGCATGAATCCCACTGATCCTCTATTTGTATTTGTCGTCTAGCATGTAGAAATGTTTGTGTAGCAAAAAGGCGTTGATTCAAACTTCATCTTCTGCTCTGAAATGGAAAGGTAATGGTTCTTATACGCTAGATCAAAATTATAAATAGATGGAGCTTGCAAGGGATGAGGAAAAAGCGCTTGACGGCAAATATGATGAAGCACTTGCTTCAGCATATAGGATTCTCGTTGCAATAGGCGAGGCCACAGACGCCCAAAAGCTTGTCCCGGTAAAATGGGCCCATATCTCTGGCGTGAACTACAACACCATTGGGGATGGCGGCATGCGATTCCTCGAAAAATTCAGCACAACTGCCAAGGTCGCGGTAAAGACTACAATAAACCCAATGGGATATGACAGGAGCAAACCTGAGGACATTTCTCCTAGTTTTCAAGAGAGACAGGAAAATATAGCCAGTTCGTATGAACGAATGGGCGCCACGGCATCATTTACGTGTACACCTTATGAGGTTTTTGACCTTCCGCAAAAAGGCACAGCGGTTAGCTTTGCAGAAAGCAATGCTGCAGTGTTTTCAAATTCGCTCTTAGGGCTAAAGACAAACAAAGAAAGCGCACTCTCTGCACTAGCCAGTTCTGTCACTGGCAAGACGCCGCTTTCTGACCTCCGGCTTGAAGAGGCAAGGAGCCCCAAAATCTCGATTGAAACCGACTTTGATTTTAGGACTGAGCTTGATTATGGGCTTTTAGGCTATTTTGCAGGCAAGTCGGTCAAAGACAGCTGTGTCGCACTTAACAGCATTAGCGGACTAGACACAATACAGGCAAAAGCACTTTGTGCAGCAATCGGCACATCAGGTTCCTGTGGCATGTTCACTTTTGGAGGGAAGTCAAAAGAAAAAATTTTGTTTGGAAAAAAAGAGGCCCAGTCGGTCATGGATGAGCTGAGTACTGCTGACGATGCGGACATCATCACCCTTGGCAGCCCTCAGCTTGGCATGAATGAGCTCGGGCTCCTTGCCAAGCTTACTGAATTCAAAAAATTCACAAAAAGGTGCATTGTCTTTTGTTCACGTGCAATTTATAATGATGCGATAAAGATAGGTCTTGCAAGCAAGATCGAAAAGTCAGGAGCGGATTTTAGGTGCGATTCGTGCACCTGTCTTACACCATACGTTACTAAAGACAAGTACGATGCAGTAATTACAAACAGCGTCAAGGGAGCGTACTACCTATCCAAGTCCAATAAAGTAAAAGTTGCTCTTAAGGACATCAAGACAATTGCTGAGGAATACACACAGTGATAATTTCTAATTGTCGCAGGATTGTGGGCGGTACTGGCGAAGGGAAAACACTGGTCACAATGCAGCCTATCAATTTTCTTGCAATGGTCAATGCCAAGACCGGCACAATAACGGATTCGCTGCACGAGCTGCACGACAAGTCACTCAGAGGATCGGTGCTCATACTTCCATATGCCATTGGAAGCAGTGTCGGTGCATATGCAATATACTCGTTGAAAGAATATGGGAATGCTCCAAGCGCAGTTGTGTGTTCCAAAGTGGATATCACGACCGCCTCTGGTTGTGCCCTAGCCGAAATCCCGGTTGTCGACCTGCCCGATGGAACACCAATATCTATATTAAAGCAGGGGTTGAAGGCAAGGGTCGAGGCTGATGCCAGAAGAATCGTGGTTGAGTTTTCATAGACAGTTTTTACTACAAATGGACTGAATATAGGCGAACTCCTGCGTGTCCTTGTTACCTCTGTCTACTTGAAAACCTTTTAATGGCGTAGCCGAAATAGGGCTACTAATTGGCAAGCTTTTGTCCTGAATGCGGAGGGGAACTAAAGTATGACCTTACTAGCAAGAACTTTATATGCAAAAGCTGTGGGCTCTTTGCTTCCTCTGAAAAGATAGACGAGTTGCGTGACAGAGCGAAGAGATCCAGAGAAGACCCTCGCAGAAAGCAGCATGACGAATACCTCGACTGGTGGCAATCTTCAAAAAAAGAGAAGCAGCAAAAGTGAATATTAATAGCTATGTAGCTTCTGCGCTTGCAGCATCTGCTATATCCTTTTTTAATGGAATCATCTGCTCCTCCTTGATAGTTTTTAGTACTGTCATCAATTCTGCTTCCGTTATTTGGGGAACTTTGCCGATCTTGTTCGCTACTATCTCCCTCATCTCTTCAAGGCTTTTTGCACGTATTTTCAAAAGCAGATCGAACTGTCCATAGATTTCGTGTAGCTCCAGTATTTCATCGAACTGTAATAAGCTGGCGATCACTTCGTCGGCCGAACCTTCGTTAATGTTTATGCCTATGAAGGCAAGATGATCATAGCCTAAGAGCACATTGTCAGTTGCGATTGTGAATTTACGAAGGATGCCAGCAGCTAGTAGTCTCCTTACCCGGATGTGTACTGTCGCATCGGAGATCTCAAGCTCCTTAGCTATCTCCACAAATGGACGGGATGCATCACGGCCTAAGATATCCAATATCCGAAGGTTGACCTCATCCAGCAACTCGGAGGGTAATAGCACGCAAAGAGTACAATCCTTCGATTTATTAACGATTCGTGCTCGAATGATTAATAACTCTTGGACTTCGCTAACAACCAAATATGCCTTGCTGTACCAAGTGTCAAAAAGCAGAGAGCATCTACTTCAGAGCATATTCTGGTGAATACCTATGTAAGAAATGCTTCTTGCGCTCGATTGAGAGCAAGGCCGCAAGGACGATTTCGAAGTATGCAATGATAGAATACGGTGACAAGATCGCGGTAGGAGTTTCTGGTGGCAAAGATAGTTTGTCGCTATTGTACGTCTTGAAGATGCTTTTTGATCAACACTCAAACAATGGCAATGAATTAGTCGCAGTCACAATAGATGAAGGTATCAAGGGTTATCGTGATGAGTCGCTGCAGATAGTGAAGGACTTTTGCGCGCAACTTGGTATAGAAAGCAAGGTCCTCAGCTACCAGTCTCTCTTTGGAGTGGACATGGATCAGGCGATGATCCAGCGATCATCACAAAAAGTATCATCCTGTTCTATATGTGGCACATTCCGCCGACGTGCAATAGATATTGCTGCAGAAGCAGTAGGAGCTGACATAGTTGCGACTGCGCATAATATGGACGATCAATTACAAACATTTATGATCAACTTGTTAGCTGGTGACGTAGAGCGCATAGGCTGGATTTATCCAGAGCCCGTTCAATACACGCAAAGCGGCATGAAAAAAGTCAAGCCCTTTGTAGAAATTTATGAATACGAGATCGCATTTTATGCACTCCAGCGCGACATACCGTTCCAGTCAGAAGAGTGTCCCTACATGAATGAAAGCATACGCACAGATTTGCGCGAATTTTTCAATAGACTTGAGAGGGATCATCCAGGCATCAAATACAATGGCTACAAATCGATGACTAAGGTCTCAAAAGTTCTCCGGAGCAGCATGCCGTCTTCTGGAATCAAGAAATGTTCAAGATGCGGACACGTTTCAACCGGCGATATCTGCTCAGTGTGTAAGACACTAAGTATCTTATAACATCCAACACGCAAATATAGTCATTTTACCAAGGGTATACAGAGGCAGGGAGGATCGGGGTGCCAGCCGTGCCCCATACTGGAAATCGGCTTTATGCCAGGATCAGTAACTGCCGGGTAAATCCGGTGGCAGGAGGTACCCGCTTGCCTTGCTGAAATGAAATCATGCCGTGCTGGATGGTTACGAGTGGCGATCTGCGCGAAGGCGCAGTCTTGACCGCAAATCGCCGAAATGGGTGAGGTCCGGGAGGGAGCAACCCTAAGGCGTCATAACCCTGCTGGCACGTCTACGTGGTGGATCTTGCGAGGCCTGAAATGGGACCTTTTGTCAACGGTGGTACCGGCAGGCTGCCTCCTTTCTTTTATAGCATGATTTAAATTGAGTTCGGCAAAATCTTTTTTCTCATATTGCCTATTGACCCCAACTTTCAGGCAAACAGAGTTCCAACAACCTATGATAGGCTTAAGGTGTGGAAGAATACGTCAAGCGGCCTTGGGATTTATGGCACTGACGTGGCAGTCGACTTTGATTCATGTATAGGCGATGGCGCGTGCATCGAAGTATGTCCTGTAAACGTGTTTGATTGGTATGGTGAGGGTGCGGACAGGAAAGCCATGCCAGCAAGAGAGCGGGACTGCATTTACTGCTTTGGATGCGAAGCAGTCTGCCCAAAATTTGCAATAAGGGTGACAAAGCGGCAATCATGACGATCAGAATAGACGAG
>Ga0299914_10000976_pt1 | contig 18182 bp, 18 predicted proteins | sample RVTome_10_FD_201361 | JGI IMG/M metagenome (GOLD analysis project Ga0299914, IMG submission 201361) | Soil microbial communities from uranium-contaminated site in the Upper Colorado River Basin, Wyoming, United States - RVT153D57 (version 2) ...
CAGCACAACGTCCAGCTGCGCGAGCGCGCGGTGGCGATGGGGCTGTCGGTGTCCGAGCACGGGATCACCGCGGTCGAGACGCAGGAGGTCGCGCGCTACGCCACCGAGGAGGAGGTGTACCGGCGCCTCGGACTCGACTACATCGAGCCCGAGCTGCGCGAGGCGAACGGCGAGATCAGGGCGGCTACCGACGGCTCGCTCCCCGAGCTCGTCGTCGCCGCCGACATCCGCGGCGACCTCCACTGCCACACGACGCTCTCCGATGGGCGCAACAGCCTCGCCGAGATGGTTGCGGGAGCGCGAGAGCGCGGCTACTCGTACCTCGCGGTCACCGATCACTCGGCGAGCCACGGCTTCGGAAACCACGTCACCGCCGACACGCTGGGCGGGCGGATAGAGGAAGTCGCCGAGCTCAACCGGGAGTTGCGCGGCAAGCGCTTTCGGGTCCTCGCCGGCTCCGAGGTGAACATCGGCACCGACGGCTCGCTCGACTACGACGACGATCTTCTCGGCGCCCTCGACTGGGTCATCGCCAGCGTCCACACGTCGTTCCGGATGTCGCCGAAAGCGATGACCGAGCGGGTGGTCGCCGCCTGCGAGCACCCGCTCGTCGACTGCATCGGGCACCTCACGGGGCGGCTGATCCTCAAGCGCGACCCCTACGACATCGACGTCGAGGGGGTGTTCGAGGCGGCCGCGCGCACGGGAACGATGATCGAGATCAACGGCAACCCCAACCGCCGCGACCTCTCCGAGGGCCACGCCCGCCTCGCGGCCGAGGCCGGAGTGCCGATCTGCCTCAACACCGACGCCCACGGCGTCGACACGCTCGCCAACATGCGCTACGCGCTGGCCACCGCGCGGCGGGCGTGGCTCACCTCCGACCAGGTCGCGAACACCCGCTCGTGGCGCGAGTTCGCGCGAATGCGCAAGCGGTCGCGGAGGTCGCAGAAGTCGCAGAAGTAGTTCGCTAAGCTAATTAGCGATGCTAACCAAAGCGTCGCCGACGACCGATCTGGCCGCCCGCCTCAGGCACGCGATCGCGCGCACCGCGAGGCGGCTTCGCCAGGAGGCGGCCCGCGAGGAGGGCGGCGGCGAGCTCGGGCCGACGCTGACGGCCGCGCTGGCGACGATCGAAGCGCACGGTCCGATCACCCCGAGCGAGCTCGCCGAGCGCGAACGCGTGAAGCGTCCGACGGCGACCCGGATCGTCAACCGGCTCTCGGACTCCGGACTCGTCGCGCGCAGCCCCGACCCCGGTGACGGACGCTCGTCGCTCGTCGCCACGAGCGCCGACGGCCGCGAGCTCCTGCGCCGCCTGCGACGTCGAAAGGACGAGTACCTGGCGCAGCGCCTCGACCGGCTCGACGCCGCCGATGTCGCTGCCCTCGAGCGCGCAACCGACGTCCTCGAGCGGCTTCTTGCCGACCAGGGTCGGGAGACCGAAACGGGACCCGGGGCGGGATGAGCAGGGCGCTTCACCGGACCTTCGGCGCGCTCGAGATCCCCAACTACCGCCGCTACTTCGCCGGCCAGCTCGTTTCGCTGAGCGGCAACTGGATGCAGATCGTCGCCGAGGTCTGGCTGATCCTCGCGCTCACCGGAAGCGGCGTCGCGGTCGGAGCGGTCGCCGGACTCCAGTTCCTGCCGATGCTGCTGTTCGGGCTCTGGGGCGGGGCGCTCGCCGACCGCCTGTCGAAGCGGCGGTTGCTGATCGCGACGCAGGCGCTGATGGCGGTGCCGGCGCTCGCCCTCTGGGCGCTGGCAGCGAGCGGCGCGGTCGAGCCGTGGATGGTCTACGGGCTCGTCTTCGCTCGCGGAGCGGTGAACGCGATCGACAACCCCGCCCGGCAGAGCTTCGTGATCGAGATGGTCGGCCCGGAGCGGGTGGTCAACGCGGTCGGGCTCAACAGCGTCTTGATCCACTCGGCCCGGATCGTCGGCCCGGCCGGTGCCGGGCTCGTGATCGTCACCCTCGGCGTAGCCACGTGCTTCCTGCTGAACGCGGCCTCGTTCCTGGCGATGCTCGTCGCGCTCGGGCGGATGGATCCCCGCCGGCTCGCGGCGGCCCCGCGCCCGGCCGACGGCGACGGCGGCGCCCGGGCCGCCCTCGGCTACGTCGCCCGCACCCCCGTGCTTGCGATCCCGCTGGCGATGATGGCGCTGGTCGGGACGCTCGGCTTCAACTTCCAGGTCGTGCTGCCGCTGCTGGCCCGGTTCGCCTTCGATGGGGGTCCGGGTGCGTACACGCTGCTGGCGGTGGCGATGGGCGTCGGCTCGGTCGCAGGAGCGCTGGCGACCGGAGCGCGGGGGCGCATCGGCCCCGGGCTGATCGTCGCCGCCGCCGCGGGCTTCGGAGCCTTCGCGCTCGTCGCGGCCGCGGCGCCGACCCTCGAGCTTGCGGCCCTCGCCCTGGTCCCGCTCGGGGCCGTGACGGTGACCTTCGCCGCCGGGATCAACTCGACGCTCCAGCTGGCGGCGACGCCCGAGATGCGCGGGCGGGTGCTCGCGCTGTACTCGGTCGTATTCCTCGGCTCGACCCCGATCGGCGGCCCCGTCTCCGGCTGGCTCTCGGGGCTCGCGGGACCGCGGGCGGCGCTCGCGATGGCCGCGATCGCGGCTTTCCTCGCCGCGGCCGGTGCGGCGCTCGCCTACCGCCGCGCCGGCGGCCGGTCAGCCGGTTGGGGGCGGGGGCTTCGCCGCCGGGAGCCGGTCGCGGTACAGGCCGGGGGTGCGCATCAGCCGGATCGGCTCCAGGGCGGACGTCGGCTCGACGTAGAAGCGGACGCCGTCGCGATCCTCGATCGCGGTCACCGCCGCCTCGCGGCGACGCCAGGCGAGCGCGACCAGGACCGCGTATCCGGCGCCGATCGCCGCCACCTGCGGCCAGACCCAGGCGATGCCGCCCGCCGCGAGAGCGAAGGCGCCGATCGGCCACAGCCGCAGGAAGGCCACCCGGCCAGGGCTCGTCGGTGGCAGGGTCGTCGTCGTGCGGGCGGTGGCGAGCATCCGCGCCATCGCGTCGGCGACCCGTGCGCTGCGGCCGAGCCAGAGGCCGATCGCGGCGGCGACCACGCCCCAGGCGACGCCGACGACGATCGGCGCCGAATCGCCGTCGCGGGTGGCGACGGCGACCGCGACCGCGGCTAGGAAGGTCGCCACCCCGGCGACCAGGAACACCGTCACTCGCAGCAGGTCGGCGAACAGCATCAGCCGGGGGACCTCAGCCCCTCGAGTAGCTCGACGAAGCCCTCCGTGCCGGCGACGACGACGTCGCCGAGCTCGCGGATCTGCGCCGGCCCCTCGTCCGAGGCCACGCCGACGCAGACGGCGTGATCGAGCCGCCCCGCCGAGCGCATCTCCCGCAGCGTCCTGAAGGCGTCGAGGTCGGTGACGTCGTCGCCGCCGAAGAGCGCCCGGGTGATCCCGTCCTCGCCGAGCAGGAGCGCCGTCGCCGTTCCCTTGTCGATCCGGGCCGGTGGACGCAGCTCGAGCACCTTCCGGCCCCAGCGGGCCTCGAGGCCGCGATCCTCGGCCAAGGACGCGAGCGCGGACGCCTCGCGCTCGGCGTCGGCCTCGCTCGGGGCGCCGCGCCAGTGGAGCGACTGGATCGGCCCCTTGTCCTCGATCCGCAGGCCGGGCGACTCCAGCCGGGAGCGGTCGAGCCCGGCGACGAACTCCGCCGCGCGGTCGGCCTCGGATTCGACCTCGGGATCGATCCGGGGCGCGGCGGCGCCCGGCGCGAGGACCTCGAAGCCGTGATTGCCGACATACGCGAGCGATCCAAGGCCGACCATCTCGCGGGCCTCGACCGCGCGCCGGCCGGAGATGCAGGCGACGAGCGCGTACGTCGCAGCGAGCTCGTCGAGGATCGCCCGCGTGCGCTCCGGAACCCGGGCGTCTCCGGGCAGGGGCGAGATCGGGGCGAGGGTGCCGTCGATGTCGCACAGCACGGCCGAGCTCGCCGGGGCCTCCCGCAGCGGGGCGAGCAGCTCGGAGTCGACGGGACGCTCTGCCATCAACGCTTAGTATCGCCGCGTGCCCCGCGAGAGGTTGCTCAAGCTGACGGCGATCGGGACCGCCGCGGGGGCGTTCAGCGGCCTGTTCGGGGTCGGGGGCGGGACGGTGATCGTCCCGATGCTGATCCTCTGGCTCGCTTACGGGGAGCGCGAGGCGACCGGCACGAGCCTGGCGGCGATCATCGTGATCGCGGTCTTCGCCGTCGCAGGTCACGGCCTCTACGGCAACGTCGACGTGGTCAAGGGGCTCGTCGTCGGGGTCCCCGCGGTCGGCGGCGTGATCGCCGGCGCGGCCCTCCAGCAGCGGCTCCCCGAGCGCGCGATCTCGCTGCTGTTCGCGGCCCTGCTGACCCTGATCGCGATCGAGCTGGCGCTGTCGTGATCGAGATCCTGGCCGCGGCGCTACTCGGGCTCGCCGGCGGGGTCGTCGGCGGCCTGCTCGGTGTCGGCGGCGGGATCCTGTTCGTGCCCGCGCTGGTGATCTTCCTCGACGAGCCGCAGATCCGCGCCGAGGCGACGTCGCTGCTCGCGATCGTGCCGGTCGCCGTCGCCGGGACCTGGCGCCAGCTGCGCTACGGCAACGTCCGCCTCGGCGACGGGGTCCTCGTCGGCGCGCTGTCGGTGGTCGGGGTCGCGGTCGGAGTCTTGGTCGCGAACGCGGTCTCCGAGCGCGTCCTCGAGCTCGCCTTCGCCGGGCTCCTGATCGCGATCGCCGCCCAGCTGGTCAGGCGCGCCCTCGCGCCGCCCGCGGAGTAGGGATGCTGCCTTTTCTTGCGCCCCTTGCGGCGGCGCAACGCCGCGAAAGCTATTCCAGCGCGCCCTTGACCGAGGCGTCGAGGGCGTTGAGGCGGTAGAGGGCCAGCGCCTCCGGCGAGGGGAAGCCGCGCCCTCCGCCGGAGCCCGCCCGCGCGTGCGCCGGGCCCGCGTCCGGGCCATGGTGGGTGAGCAGGCATCCGAGCAGGGCGAGCCGGCGCTCGGGGGCGAGGTCGCGTGCCGCGGCGCCGACGATCTCGGCGCCGATCGCGAGGTGCCCGAGGACCCGGCCCTCGTCGCTGAGCCCGAACTCGGCGCCGTAGGTGAACTCGCGGGTCCTGCCGACGTCATGGACGATCGCCGCCGCCATCAGCAGGTCTGAGTCGAGGCGCGGATGGAGCTGGCAGACCTCGCCGACCAGCGTCGCTACCGCGACCGTGTGCTCGAGCAGGCCGCCGAGGTAAGCGTGGTGTCCGCCCCGGGTGCACGGCGCGCGGCGGAGCTCGGCGGCCACTGGGTCGGCGAAGGCAACTCGCTCGACGACCTCTCGCAGGGCCGGGTCGTGGACCTCGCGGGTGAGATGCTCGAGAAAGCCCTCGAGCTCGGAGACCGACCGGTAGGCCGCGGGCAGGAACTCTGCCGGATCGACCTCGTCGGGCTCGAGCCGGCGGACGTCGTCGAGCTCGACCACGAGCTCTCCGCGATAGCGCTCGGCGCGTCCGCGGACCCAGACCGCATCGCCCCGCTCGAAGCGCAGCGAGAGGCGGTCGGCCTCGCGGAAGGCGCGCGCCGCGATCGTGCCGGTGCGGTCACCGAGCCGCAGCGAGAGGTACGCCGACCCGTTGCGCGCCGTCAGTCGCTCCTTGCTCTGGCAGGCGAAGCGGCCCTCGAACCGCTGCCCGGCTCGGAGCTCGGCGAGCGGGGGATGAATCGGCGTCACCGCGGCGGCTTCCACGGGGTTCGATTCTGAGGATCGCCCCGGACGCGTGCATTAATCTCGGGAGCGTGGATCACCTGATCTGGGAGGGCGAGCCCCCCAGCCTGCGCTCACCGGTCCTGGTCGCCGCGTTCGCCGGCTGGAACGACGCGGCGAGCGCCGCGACGACCGCGCTCGACGCCGTCGCGCAGTCGCTCGAGCCGGAGCCGGTCGCCGCGATCGATCCCGAGGAGTTCTACGACTTCCAGGTCACCCGTCCCACGGTCCGCCTCGTCGACGGGATCTCGAGGGAGATCGAGTGGCCCGCGAACGCATTCCTCGCCGGGCGAACGTCGGGAGCGCCCCACGATCTGGTCCTGCTGAGCGGCGTCGAGCCCAACCTCCGCTGGCGTGGCTTCTCGACCGCGATCCTCGACGTCGCCGAGCGCCTCGGCGCCGGGCTCGTGGTGACGATCGGCGCGCTGCTCGCCGACGTCGCCCACACCCGTCCGGTCCCGATCACCGGCCTCGCCTCCGATCCGGACATGGTCGAGGAGCTCGGGCTCAGCAAGTCGACCTACGAGGGGCCGACCGGGATCGTCGGGGTCATCCACGACGCCTGCCGCGAGCGCGGGATCGAGTCGGCGAGCCTGTGGGCGGCGGTGCCCCACTACGTCGCCGCGGTGCCGAATCCGAAGGCCGCGCTGGCGCTGCTGCGCCGGCTCGAGGCGTTCACCGGCGTCGCCGCGCCGGCGCCCGAGCTCGAGGCGGCGATCGAGAGCTTCGAGCGCCAGGTCAACGCCGCCGTCGCCGCGAACTCGGAGATCGAGGAGCTCGTCCACCGGCTCGAGAGCGAGCAGGACGAGGCGCTCGAGACGGGCGGCGACGTCCCCTCCGGCGACGCGATCGCCCGCGACTTCCAGCGCTTCCTCAGGCAGCAGGACGAATAGCCGCCCGCATCAGGCTTCCGACGCGGGGCAGATCAGGCGGTAGTCGCACCAGGAGCAGATCTCGTAGCTGGGGCGGGGCTCGAAGTCCTGGCCCTCGACGCCGGCCGCTACCTCGAGCACCGTGCGCTCGACCCGCTCGGCGTCGTCGGGCGCGGCCGGCACCGGAACGCGCTCGTCCTCGAGCACGTACCAGTAGCTTCCCACCTCGGCCTCGATCTCCCATGCCTCCCGGGCGGCGCGGCGGTAGAGCGCGAGCTGGAGGTCGCCGGGCCCGGCGAGCGCGCGCGCCTCGCCGGTCTTGTAGTCGATCAGCTCGAAGCCGCCGCTCGGCAGCCTGTCGACGCGATCGACCCGCCCGCGCAGCTGATGCGGGCCGATCGCGAACGAGAAGCTGCGCTCGAGCCAGACCGGACTCGACTCGGCCCGCGCGTGTCGCTCCTGGTAGCGGGCGAGGGCGGCGACGGCGCGGTCGCGGTACTGGAGCTCGTCGTCCGAGGCGCCGAAGCCCGCCCGGCGCCAGCCCGCCTCGAACAGCGACAGGAGCCTGTCGAGGCTGCCGGCGGGGGCGTCGCCGAACCCCGGTTCGCCGCCCCCAGACCCCTCCCGCGCCCGCATCTCCTCGGCGTGGAAGCGCTCGAGCACCTGGTGGATCAGGATCCCGAAGCGCTGGTTGATCGTCGGCTCCTGAGGGATCGCGAAGACCCGGGCGAACTTGTACTTCAGCGGGCAGGTCCGGTAGAGCTCGATGTCCGACGCCGAGAGCGCCAGCCCCTCGCCCCGGCGGGGGAGGAACTGCTCCAGCGAAGGCTCGCGACGAGCGGCGAGCTGCTCGCGGCGAGCATCGCGGTCGCGCTCGGAGCCGGCGACGAAGTCGTCGAGCGTCGAAGCCTCCAGCGCTGCCCGCTGCTCGGGTGAGACGACCCGCGCGAGGAGCTCGTTGATCGCCGCGAGCGCATCCTCGGCGCTGTCGCCCGCCGGCCGCTGGATCAGCGCCGCGAGCTTGATCAGCTCGAGGAAGCGGGCGACGGCCCGGTTGACGTCCTCGCCGGTGTCGAGTCGCATCTCGGACACCGCCGAGCCGGCGCGCCAGGAGGACTCGAGCACCTCGTCGCGGAGGACGCGGTAGGTCGAGTGGAGGCCTTCGGCCGGCCCGAAGAGCTCCTCGTCCTGGACCTCCTCGAACCCGCCGAGGGCGCGCAGCGGGCGCTCGTAGAAGGGCGCCGGCGCCGCCGGCTCGTCCGGGGCCTCGGCGTAGGAGAGGACGAGGGCGTCGCGGGCCCGGGTCATCGCCACCCGCACGAGCATCCGGCGGCGCCGTGCGGTCGTCTCCTCACCGGCGGGCGGGACGGGTTCGTCGACGAGCTCGTCGGGGATCCAGGCGTCCTCCCACGGCCGGCCGTCGATCGCGCTGCGGTCCAAACCGAGGAGGTAGACGCGCTCGAACTCGAGCCCCTTCACCTGCTCGGGCTCGGCGAGGACGATCGCTCCCGCCGCCGGCGGCTCGCAGTCGCTCGCCTCGAGCTCGCCGGCGTCGGCGACCGCGGTCAGGTGGCGGACGAAGTCGCGCACCGAGCCGCGCGGCTCGCGGCGCGACCAGGCGACGGCGAGCTCGGCGAGTCGGGACAGGTTGACCAGCCTCTCCGCCGTCTCCGGGCTGGCGGCGAACAGCCGGTGGCGCCGCAACCCGATCCGCTCGATCAGCCGGCGGACGAAGACGTCGGCGCGCATCTGCTCGAGCGCCCCGGCGGCAGCCCCGTGGAGCTTGAGGAACGACTGGATCCGATCGCGGGCCTCGGGCGGCAGCTGCGGGCTGCCGAGCGCCGCCTCGAGCGCCGAGATCATGTCCAGCTTGCGACGGCGGGCGATCGTCGTCACCTTCGCCAGGTCGACCGAGCGCAGCTCGACCGGCGGGCGGGTCAGAGCTCGCACCGCCGCTGCCGCGTCGCCGGGATCGGCCAGCATCCGCAGCCAGGCGAGCGCATCACGGACCTCGGGGCGCTGGAAGAAGGCCGCGTCGCCCGCGTACCGGAACGGGACGCTGCGCTCCTCGAGCGCGGCGGCGATCAGCCGCGCCTCGCGCCACCCGCCCCCGGCGATCACGCAGATTCCCTCCGCCCGAGCCTCGCCGGCCGCGAGCAGGTGCTCGATCTCCCGCGCCGCCGCCTGGGCCTGGGCGCGCTCGCCGAGGCAGCGCCAGAACCGCACCGCTCGCGAGGGCGGGGGCTCGTCCTCGCTCGCAGCCCCCTCCCGGCCGGTCTCGGCGAGGCCGTCGTCGGCTGAGGCTGCGGCTAGGGCCGCCGCCGCGATCCGCTCGCCGAACCGCTGGGGCCGATCGAGGGCGACCTCGTCGGCGTTCGGGTGGCGCTCGCGGAAGGATCTCAGGGCGGCGTCGCCCGCGGCCCTGAACCTGCGGACCGCCTGCCCGGGGTCGCAAGCGCAGGCGACGCTCTCGACCCCGGCCGCGAGCGCGTCGAGGAGGCCGCGATGGGCGATCCCGGCGTCCTCGAGCTCGTCGGCGATCAGGTGATCGAAGCGCTCGGCGATCAGCGCCGCGACGTCGGCTCGGTCGGTGAGCAGGCGGCGGAGCTCGAGGAGGAGGTCGCCGGCGTCGAGCGATCCGGCCTCGCTCAGTATCCGATCGTGAAGGGCGTAGAGGTTGGCGAACTCGATCTCGCGCCGCGCGCGCTCCCGCTCGGCTGCGCCGGTGACCGCGCGCTCGCGCTCCGTCGCCCACTCGCGAAGCCGGCCCGCGCTCACGTCCTCGGCCTTGAGCGCGTCGATGCGCCGGACGAGCCGAGCCAGGAGCCCGGCCGGGTTGCCGCGGATCTCGTGGCGCCGAAGCGGCAGCTCGTCGACCCGATCGAGGAGGATCGCGAGCCGGTCGGCGGTCCCGACGGTGGCGAAGAACGGATCGAGGCCGGCCTCGGTGGCATGGTCGCGCAGCAGCCGCTCGGCCGCCTCCTCGTAGGTGCAGACCCAGAGCTCGGAGCGCGGCAGCGGCAGCAGCTCGTTGGCCCGGCGCCGCAGCCGCGCGCGGGCGGCCCGAGAGCGCGTCAGGACGAGGACCCGCTCGGGCGCGACTCCGCCGCGGGCGAGCGCCGCGAGCCGCCGCGCGAGCGCCTCCGATCGGCCGCTCCCGGCATCGCCGCGGACGAGGATCGCGCCCCCTCCCGCCTGGGCAATGCGCCGCTGGGCCTCGGAGGGAGCAGGCTCCATGACGACAACAATAGGATGGCGGCGGTGCGCCCTTCCGATCGACCCGAGCTCCTCGAGGCCGATTGGCTCGGCATCCTGAGGCGGATCGTCGCCGCCCAGCGGGAGTTGCTCGGAGCGAGCTCGGGAATCGCCGCCCGGACCGTGTACGAGGGTGTCGGTGAGGGCGGCGATCGGGCGCTGGCGATCGACCGGCGCTCTGAGGACATCGTCTTCGCCGAGCTCGAGTCGCTGCACGCCGAGGGCTACGAGTTCATGGCCGTCTCCGAGGAGCGCGGCGAGGTACGCTTCGGCGGCGGCGACGGGCGGGTCGTGATCGACCCGATCGACGGCTCGCTCAACGCCCGCCGGACGATCCCTTCGTTCGCGCTCAGCGTCGCGGTGTCCTCCGGAGCGACGATGGCGGACGTCGAGCTCGGGTACGTCTACGACTTCGGCGCCGGCGAGGAGTTCTGGGCCCGCCGCGGGCACGGAGCGTGGCTCGGCGGCACCGAGGTCAAGGCCGAGGGCCCCGGATACGGCCTCGAGCTGGTCGGGGTCGAGTCGGCGAAGCCGGGACTGCTGGTGCCGGTGCTCGAGGAGATGACCGAGCAGGTGGCGAGGATCCGTTCGATCGGCTCGATCGCGATCTCGCTCTGCTACGTCGCCGCCGGGCGCTTCGACGGGATGGTGAGCACTCGAACCTGCCGCTCCGTCGACGCCGCCGCCGGTCAGCTCATCGCCCGCGAGGCCGGGGCGAACGTGCGCTTCGGGGACCTCGACGCGCGAGCGGCCGACCTCGGCCTCGCCGCCCGCTACGAGCTCGCCGCCGCGCTCGACGAGGAGATGCTCCACACCCTGCTCGGCGTCCTGCCCGGTTTCGGCGCGACGGCGTAGCGCCACCGGCGGTGTAACCGCAGGTGGCCTTCCGGGTACAAACAGATGTTCGTGTTAACATCGCGAACATCCTTAGAGATAAGGAAGCCAGTCCTCCACTACCCGAAGGGGTTGAGCAACCAGATGGCAGCCACCACCGCCACCAGCTCGAAGAGCAAGACCACGAAGCCCGCCGGCGAGGCGCCCAGCGCCAAGACCGAGACCCGGATCGGGTACATCCGTCAGACCGGCGAGCGCGCGGTCGACGTCCCGGTCGGCGCCGTGCTCACGGCACGGGAGCGAATCAACGGGGCGGTCGAGCCCTGGACCAAGTCCGAGACCCGCGGCCGGGAGCTGCGGGGCCTGCGCAGGCAGGTCAAGGGCGAGCTCGACCGATTCGAGCGCCGCGGCGGCCAGGCGCGCCGCAAGGCGACGGACCGCGTCCTCGCGACCGGCAACCGGGTCGGCGAGCGCGTCCGCAGCGTCGAGTCGACGGTGCAGCAGAGCCGCGACCGGCTCGGTGACGGGCTGAAGAAGGCCCAGGGCACGGTCCGGGGTCGCGTCTCCCCGGACGCCTAGCTCGTAGCCGGTCGGCCCCAGACGCGGCCGCACCGGCTCCAGGCACGTCCGGATCGACCGGCCCGCGGGCCGGTCGATCTCGTTCTGCCATCATCATTCGTATGCCCTCCACCGAACAGATCACCGACGCCCTCAAGGCCGTCATCGACCCCGAGCTGCGGCGCTCGATCGTCGACCTCGGGATGGTGCGGTCGATCGATATCGCCGACGACGGCAAGGTCGACGTCGTCGTTTCGCTGACGACGCCCGGCTGTCCGATCCGCTCGCACTTCGAGCAGGCCGTGGTCGAGAACGTCGGCCGCGTCGAGGGAGTGGGCGCGGTCGGGGTCGGCTTCGACGTCCTCAGCGACGACGAGAAGGGTCGCCTCCAGCAGTCCCTGGGACGCCAGAGCGGCCTCCCGGAGGGAGCTCTCGCGCAGGTGAAGAACGTGATCTGCGTCGCCTCGGGCAAGGGCGGCGTCGGCAAGTCGACGATGACCGCGAACCTGGCCGCCGCGCTCGCCGCCGAGGGCCACCCGGCGGGCGCGCTCGACTGCGACGTCTACGGCTACTCGATCCCCCGGATGCTCGGCGTCGAGGGCAAGCCCGACGTCAACGCCGAGCGCAAGATCCTCCCGATGGAGGGCCCGGCCGGAATCAAGGTGATGTCGATCGGCTTCTTCCTCGAGCGGAACGCGGCGGTGGTCTGGCGCGGGCCGATGCTCCACAAGGCGATCCAGCAGTTCCTCGAGGACGTCGCCTGGGGCGAGGTCGACTATCTGCTGCTCGACCTGCCTCCGGGAACCGGCGACGTCTCGATGACCCTCGCGCAGCTGCTTCCGCAGGCGAAGGTGACGATCGTCACTACGCCTCAGCCCGCCGCCCAGTCGGTGGCGCGGCGGGCCGCCGAGATGGCGGCGAAGGTCGACCTCGAGGTCCTCGGGGTGATCGAGAACATGTCCGGCTTCACGACCCCCGATGGCCAGCGCTACACGATCTTCGGCGAGGGCGGAGGGCAGCTCCTCGCCGACGAGCTCGGGGTTCCGCTGCTCGGCAAGGTGCCCCTGTCGGAGGACCTTCGGTCCTACGCCGACGCCGGCGAGCCGCTCGTGCTCGCCCACCCTGACGCCCCCGCCTCGGTCGCGGTTCGCGAGGCGGCGCGCGGCATCGTCGCCACCACCCCGCAGGCTCTCCCGGTGATGCAGGCCGAGGCCCCGTCCCTCGCCGGGCGCCCGGCGGTCAGCGGCACCGAGCTGCCGGTCGTCCGCGGCTAGCCCGCAACCCCGGCGCCCCCCCGCGCGCGAGGCGGCGGGCCGGATTACGAACCGGCGAAGTACTCGGCGTTGATCTGCGAGTACTTCGCCCACTCGTCGGGCAGCTGGTCCTCGGCGAAGCAGGCGTCGACCGGGCACGCCTCGACGCAGGCGTCGCAGTCGATGCACTCGTCGGGATCGATGTAGAGCTGCTCGACCGAGTCGTAGTCGGGCTCGTCGGGAGTCGGGTGGATGCAGTCGACCGGGCACACCTCGACGCATGAGTTGTCCTTCGTCCCGATGCAGGGCTCGGCGATGACGTAGGCCACTGGTCGGCTTCCCTTTCTTCGCTTGCTCGGTCTGGCTGGCGGTGCGGCCGGACGCCCAGCCGCGCGGAGGCGACATTCTAGGCAAGATCGGGGCCGTCGCTAGGCTGACGCCGATGATCCTCGTGACGGGGGCCACAGGGACGATCGGCAAGGCGCTGGTCCCGCTGCTGCTCGAGCGCGGAGACGACGTGCGCGTCCTGGTCCGCGAGCCCCGCCGCCTCGGCCGCCTGCGGGTCGAGGTCCGGCTCGCGCTCGGCGACCTGGCCGAGCTCGACGACCCGAGGATCCGCCGCCAGGCGTTGCGCGGCGTCGACACGGTGATCCACCTCGCGGCGGCGATCCGCGATCAGCCGCACGCCAGGGTCGAGGAGCTCAACGGGCTCGCCACGGCGCGGCTGTTGCGCGGCGCCGAGCAGGCCGGCGTCGCGCGCTTCGTCTTCTTCTCGGCCCTCGGCGCGAGCGAGTTCCAGCGGACGCGGTTCTTCCGCGCCAAGGCGCTCGCCGAGCGGGCGGTCGCCGAGTCCGAGCTCGCGACGACCGTGTTCGCGCCCTCGATCGTCTACGACCGCGCCGACCCCTTCGTGCGCCTCGTTCGCCGGCTGTCGCTCCTGCCGGCGATTCCGATCTCGGGCTCGGGCGACGCCGCGTTCGAGCCGATCTGGGCGGAGGACGTCGCCCGTGCGGTGCTCGGCGGGCTCGGCGGCGACCACCACGGCCGCTACGAGCTCGCCGGACCCGACCGCCTCACATACGACCAGATCGCCCGCCTGATCGCGGCGACGGCCGGGCGCCGGCGGCCGCTGGTCCACGTCCCGCTCCGGGTCGTGCGCACCGGTCTGATCTGGCTGCGGCGGCTGGCCGGCGAAACGGCATTCGCCACCTGGGAGGAGGCCGAGCTGATGGAGGTGGCGATGGTCAGCTCGCGCGGCCCGGCCGATACCCGCCGGCTGGGCGTCGAGCCGCGCCGGATGGTCGAAGTGCTCTCCGGCTAGCGGCGGGCGTTCCTCAGCATTCGCGTCGCCCTGGCCGCCCCGATGCTGAAGAACCGCCCCGGGCGCGGCCCCGGGACGACGAGGGGCCCGAGCGCGTACGCCCGGGCCCCTCGAGAAGTCGCCCGCGTGACGCGGGCACTCGCCTGTTGCGGGAACTACATCATCCCGCCCATGTCGGGCATGCCGCCACCCGGGACGCCGGCCGGCTCCTTCTCCGGCGGCTCGGCGACGATCGCCTCGGTGGTGAGGATGTTCTTCGCGATCGACGCCGCGTTCTGGAGCGCCGAGCGGGTCACCATCGTCGGGTCGATGACGCCGGCCTCGGTGAGGTCGCCGTAATCGCCGGTGTCGGCGTTGAGGCCCTCGCCGGGCTTCAGGCCGCGCACCTTCTCGACCACGACCGAGCCCTCGAGCCCCGAGTTGTCGGCGATCTGACGGACCGGCGCCTCGAGCGAGCGGCGGATGATCTCGGTGCCGGTGCGCTCGTCGTTGTCGGTCAGGTCGGAGCCGTCGACCGCGTCCTGGGCGTTCAGCAGCGCGACGCCGCCACCGGGGACGATGCCCTCCTCGAGGGCCGCCCGGGTGGCCTGGAGCGCGTCCTCGACCCGGTGCTTCTTCTCTTTCATCTCGGTCTCGGTCGCGGCGCCGACCTTGACCACCGCGACTCCGCCGGCGAGCTTCGCCAGACGCTCCTGGAGCTTCTCGCGGTCGAAGTCGGAGTCGGTGTTCTCGATCTCCTGGCGGATCTGGTTGATCCGGCCCTCGATCTGGGCCTTCTCTCCGGCGCCGTCGATGATCGTCGCCGTGTCCTTGGAGACGACGACGCGACGGGCCTTGCCGAGCTGCGAGAGCTGCGTGTTCTCGAGCTTGAGGCCCATCTCCTCGGTGATCACCTCACCGCCGGTGAGGACCGCGATGTCCTCGAGCATCCGCTTGCGGCGGTCGCCGAACCCGGGAGCCTTGACCGCGACGCCGGTGAAGGTGCCACGGAGCTTGTTCACGACCAGAGTCGCGAGCGACTCGCCCTCGACGTCCTCGGCGACGATCATCAGGGGCTTGCCGCCCTGCATCACCTGCTCGAGCACCGGCAGCATGTCGCGCACGGAGCCGATCTTCTGATTCGCGATCAGGATGTAGGGATCCTCGAGGACGGCCTCCATCCGCTCCTGGTCGGTGACCATGTACGGCGAGATGTAGCCCTTGTCGAACTGCATCCCCTCGGTGAACTCGAGCTCCATGCCGAAGGTCTGGCCCTCTTCGACGTTGACGACGCCGTCCTTGCCGACCTTCTCGATCGCATCGGCGATGATGTTGCCGATCTCGTCGTCGGCCGCCGAGATCGCCGCGACGCGGGCGATCTGCTCCTTGCCGCCGACCTCGTGCGACTGCTTGTCGCGCAGGTGGGCGACAACCTGGTCGACCGCCGCCTCGATCCCGCGCCGCAGGGCGAGCGGGTTGGCGCCGGCGGCGACGTTCTTGAGGCCGTGCCGGACGATCGTCTGCGCGAGCAGGGTCGCGGTCGTCGTCCCGTCGCCGGCGACGTCGTTGGTCGCCGTGGCGACCTCGCGGACGAGCTGCGCGCCCTGGTTCTCGAACACGTCCTCGATCTCGATCTCGCGCGCGATCGTGACGCCGTCGTTGGTGATCGTCGGGGCGCCGAACTTCTTGTCGAGGACGACGTAGCGACCCTTCGGGCCGAGCGTCACCTTGACCGCGTTGGCGACCGCGTCGACGCCGGCCTGGAGCGCGCCCCGGGCCTCGGCGTCGTACTTGAGCTCCTTGTGAGCCATGGCTTCAGTTCCTCCTTGGTTCTAAGTCAGTCTCGGTCTCGGTCGGTCAGACGAGCTTCGCGAGGACGTCCGACTCGCGCAGGACCAGGAGGTCCTCGCCGTTGACGTTGACCTCGGTGCCGCCGTACTTCGAGTAGAGGACCTCGTCGCCCTCGGCGACGTCGAGCGGGATGCGCTTCTCGCCGTCCTCGTCCCAGTTGCCTTCGCCGACGGCGACCACCTTGCCCTTCTGGGGCTTCTCCTTGGCGGTGTCGGGGAGGACGATGCCGCTCGCGGTCGTCTCCTCCTCCTCGATTGCCTGGACGACCAGCCGGTCGCCAAGAGGCTTCAGGTTCATCGAGTGCTACCTCCGTATCGTCAGTTGTGCCTGAAAGTTCCCCGCCCTGCTTGGCACTCTACACATGAGAGTGCCAGGGCGCGGCCGAGAGTGTAGCGCCTGTCCACGCAGTGTCAAGGGATCTAAGCGGGAAGCACTTAGATCGTCTCTCACAAACCCCGCCGCTCCCGGACGCGGGAGGGGTGTTCCGGCCGGCGGCGTTGCGCCGCCGGAGCAACAGGTCAGGCGCCGAAGGCGCCGCAAGTGATTCAAATGTCCGCGGCGCAACGCCGCGGGTTCACACACCTGTCGAGCGCGAGGAGGTGGCGGGCATTAGTTCGGGGACGGGGGCTCCCCGTTCCCGAACTGGGGCGGCTCGACGATGCGCGAGAAGCGGATCACGCTCACCGTCTCGTCGTGGTCGACCTCGCGACCGTAGATCTGGCGCAGGAAGCTGCAGGTCTCGTCGAGCCGCCGGAACTCCGGGTTGTCGTGCTCGATGTCGCGCGGAGAGAGGTCCCGCACCCGCTTGACCTCGACGTCGTCGATCACCGCGGCGAAGATCTTCTGCTTCGGGCTGTGCTGGTAGCCGACCGTGATCCAGACGACCTGGCCGCGGTGGTATTTCGTCGACTTGTCGCCGAGGCGGATCGTCGCCGTCTTGCGCCCCCGCTTGAGCTGGTCGATGAATGCGGGTGAGAAGAAGTTGAGCGCGTAGAGCCCGGCGGCCATGGCGCCGCAGCGTAGATGATCGCCGCCGATTCGCGCGATCAGCGCTCGAATCCCTCGTCGCCGATCAGCGGCACGAACCGGCACGGCGCGATCGCCCGGCGCTCGAATCGAGGGCCGTCGGACGCGTCGTCCGCCAGACGTCTGAACGCGGTCAGCATGTCGGCGCGGCGCTCGGAGATCGGCACCACCAGCACCCCGCCGGCGGCGAGCTGGCCGAGCAGCGTCGCCGGTGCCGCCGGAGCGGTCGCGTGGACCGCGATCGCATCGAAGGGAGCACGGTCGGGGACGCCGATGCTGCCGTCGCCGACGATCACCTCGACGTTGGTGGCGCCGAGCTCGGCGAGCGTCCGCTCGGCGTCCCGGGCCAGCGGCTCGACCCGCTCGATCGTCACCACCTCGCCGGCGAGCCGAGAGAGAACGCAGGCCGAGTAGCCCGACCCGGTGCCGACCTCGAGCACCCGCTCCGAGCCCGAGAGATCCAGCGCCTCGCAGATCGCGGCGACGATCCACGGCTGCGAGATCGTCTGGCCGTGGCCGATCGGAAGCGCCGAGTCGGCATAGGCCCGGCGCCGTTGATCGGCGGGCACGAAGCGTTCGCGCGGCACCTCCGACATCGCCGCCAGCACCCGCCCGTCACGGATTCCTCGGCGGCGGAGCTGCCGCTCGACCATCCGGGCGCGCTGCGGGGCGGGGTCCTCCTCGCCGCGCCTCAAGGCCATCAGAAGATGTAGGAGCGAAGGCGGTGAGGCTGGAGCACGGTCACCCGACCGCGCCCGACCCGAACCACCTCCGCCCGCTCGAGGGTGGCGAGAAACCGGCTGACGCTCTCGCGCGAGGTGCCGGCGAGCTGCGCCAGGTCGGCCTGGGTCATGCGCACGGTGATTCCGTCGCGGCCGGGGGGAATCGCCTCCTCGGCGACCAGCTGGCTGAGCACCCCGGCGACCCGGCTCGGCACGGTCTGGAACGATTGCCTGGCGACGCGCTCGTTGGTCTCGCGAAGGCGCCTCGTGATCGCGAGGATCAGCTTCCAGGCGATGTCGCCATGGGTGGAGATCACGCGCCTCACGTCGGGAGCGGGCAGCGCCAGCAGCTCGCAGTCGGAGAGCGTCTCTACGCTCGCCGAGCGCAGGCCGCGGTCGAGCATCGCCAGCTCGCCGAAGATGTCACCGCGGCCGAGGGTCGCGAGCGCGATCGCCCTGCCGTCGGAATGCTCGCGCGTAACGCGCAGCGTGCCCTCGCGGACGATGTAGCAGGCGTCGCTGTCGTCGCCCTCGTGGAAGACGCGCACTCCCTTCGGGTAGCTGCGCGGGACGGCGACGCGCGCGATCCGCTCGAGCTCCTCCGGCGAGAGCTCGGAGAACAGCGGTACGCGAGCCAGAAGTTCGGTGCTCTCCTCTCCCAATGCCCCTGATTATCGCGCCGATCGGAGGCACCGGCGGTACCGGGTCAGGGCTTCAGCCGCCGGCCGGTCTCGAACAGGTACTGCGACCAGGCGATCACCGCCAC
>Ga0299914_10000977_pt1 | contig 18181 bp, 14 predicted proteins | sample RVTome_10_FD_201361 | JGI IMG/M metagenome (GOLD analysis project Ga0299914, IMG submission 201361) | Soil microbial communities from uranium-contaminated site in the Upper Colorado River Basin, Wyoming, United States - RVT153D57 (version 2) ...
GGGAATTATTCCGGGGTACGCATCTCGTATGCCGATACTATCTGCCGGAGTTATCACGAGGAATCCGCCGGGTTTTACTGATATCGTCGGCTTCCCGAAGCGTAGCGAATCGGCGTCATTCAACTCATCTACCTTACGAGTTCGAATAAGCTCAGTAACAGAGATCATGCGGTTCGAGCGATTAACTAATTCGACGAATTCGATTTGATCGGGACGTGAATCGTAGGCGCTGGCTCGGGGTTCATACATAATCTCGTTGACGATAAGCTCCGTCGGATTTGCAAGAAATGCGACCGGGGCACCGAGTACACCCGACGTATTGCCTTTTGGATCGCGTACTTCATCCGCGTAAATCAAGGCATCCACCGGTGCTCCCAGCAGCTTCAGTCGAATTATGCTGTCATTGAGAGGTGCGACGGCAGTGATCGTTGGACTGTACGTGAACGTCTCAGGAACGATCTCGTTTGTACGAACCGCTTCCGAGAAGTGAACATCCAGTGTCAGCGAGTCGATCTGTTCGACAAACATGATACGCGGTGGTTTGTTGTCCACCGTGTATACGCTGTTTCGCTCCCCGGGAGTAGATCCGAAACCATCGATAGAAGGGGAGAAGTTGGACATTTCTGTCGGACCTTCCGGGTCGATTCGTTCGAGGGATCGGCCTCGTATTCCAATCTGAGCGCCATACTGCAGTGAATCCATCGTTCCTAGCGTGGTCGAAAGCACCACGGTGTCGCCGCCGTTATTCAGGGCAGGCCAACCTGAGACAGCGATGAACGGGACGAATCGGAATTCTGTCGCAAAAGACGCTGAGTCTTGAACGAGAACGGCGAAGGCTTCAGGCGCGAGTTGAGATGATCTGGAAGTAATCGCAACATCACCTGAACGAGAATCGCGAATGCGTAGGGACGACAGGCCGATGGGCGTCGTGCCGCGGTTGTAGATTTCGATAAATTCAGAGGCACCCGGTGCGGGATCGAACTGAATTTCGTTGATAACTACGTCAGCCGAATCGGGTAGGGGCACCGGCGGCTCGTTATAGGCGACGGGTTCAAACGAGATACTGTCGAAGAAAAACGCGTCGGCCCCCTGGGCGGTGTGCTTTATCCACAGCACGAAGTAAGCACTTTCCGAATACCTGATATCATCGGCTACAAATAGGAGCGAATCGTTCGCATAGATGTGAAAATCACCGTGACCGTCTCGATCTACGCGTAGCCGAACCAGGGATGACTCTCCGGCAATCTTCGCATCATCTGAGCGGGCGATCTCCGTGCGCTGGGTGGAGAGGTCGCCGTCGGACCGCCATAGCGATATCGTATCGGAGTTGTTCGTGCCGAGCTGCAGATAATAACCGACAGCGCCCTGACGGGCATCAGCTCGATCAGATACGAAAAACACGCGTGCGCCGTTGAATGAACTGAGATTTACACCTGCATGTGCGAAGGTCAACCGCCACGAACCATATGCGGTGTCAGAGGGAATCGCGAGATGAATGGTATCGGCCTCTGCGCCGCCCATTGATTGGAGGGAGTGACCGTCAAGTTCACCAATCTGCCAGCGGTCCGTGTCTCCGATCCAATTCGGCGCCGTGGTGAAATCGCCGTCCTCAAAACTGTCCGAGAATTGGGCGGTCGCCGGAATCGTCCATGCTAGACTTACCAGGACGAGGAGTACCGTCTGGCTGAGGGAGGACCGGCTCCGTCCGAGACGAATGAGGGTTCTGAAGACGATTCTGGTCCATCGCAGCGCCCCAGTAAGCTGCGGAGAAGATGCGAGGATCATCACAAGGAGCAGCATCTCAGTATGTGGGCGGAGGAATTGCAGGTCCTCATTAGACCCGGCCGGACCTGAGATATAACTTCACTCGCGAAGAGATGTTGATTGAGTCCACGCCTATCCAGTGTTGCGGCGGCAACGAAGGAGGTGAGTCGACGCGGCCATCCACACTATGATCTACGATCCTGAGAGAATGCGCTTCTCGAGATGGCCGTGCAGCACGCGGGCAAAGAGCAATGCCGTCGGTGCGATCGCGCGTTCGTCGATATCGAAGCGCGCGTCATGGAGGGGAAAGCTGCTCTTAGGACCGGAGAACGTCCCTACACGAAGCAGGGCGCCCGGCACGTGCTTGAGATAGTGGGCAAAATCCTCCGCACCCATGCTCGGTCTCGGCACGTGGAAAATGGCCCCGTCACCAAATAGATCACGGATGGTGGACTCCAGATGTGCGATAAGCGTGCCGTTGTTATCCACGGGCGGTGATCCGTTGACGAACTCGACGTCAACGCTTGTACCGCTCTGAACCGCTACGTCTGTGGCGAGCCTCTTTATGCGTTGGATGAGGGTCTCACGGTCTTCTTCAACTGTCGTCCGAAGCGTTCCGCCAAATTCGACACTCGATGGAATTACGTTGTAGGCTTCGCCTCCCCGGAATCGGCAAACTGTCAGAACGGCTGGATTTCGGGCATCGGTCACGCGTCCGACGAGCTGATACACTGAATTACAAATCTGAATTGCCACCCACATCGTGTCGGGGGCCTCATGCGGACGGGCGGAATGGCCGGTGCTCCGACTCCGAATCTCAACCCGAAACTGATCAGTAGCAGCCGTGACCGGCCCCACCATCAGCCCATACATTCCCACTTCCAGTGACGGATCCACGTGAACGGCGTACACGGCCTCGAGCCCCTCGAGCACTCCTGCACGAATCATGGAAGGGGCGCCACCCGGCGAGCCCTCCTCGTTGGGCTGAAAAAAGATTCGAACCGTTCCTGAGATCTCGCTTTGCATTGCTCGGAGGAGAAAGGCCGCTCCCAGAGCAATTGTCGTATGAACATCATGACCACAAAGATGGGCCACACCCGCATTCGCCGATGCGTATGCGGACGACTTGGCGTCCTGGGTCGGAAGTGCATCGATATCGGCCCGATATCCTACTTTCGGTCCCGGGCGGCCACCTTCGATATCCACAAAAAGCCCCGTTTGAGCAATCGGGCCATGGACCTTGAACCCGTGTTCCTCAAGAACTGTCCGAATGAAAGCGGACGTTCGATGCTCTTCGAATCCGAGTTCGGGATGACGATGCAGGTTCCGTCGGATGGCGACCAGGAAGCGATTAAACTCATCTGTGGGAGCGCCGGCTTCGTCTAGAAGATCTTTCGCAAATGAAGGAACGAAAGGTATATCGATCTCAGATCGATTCATCATATCGAATCAATACTTTTCGACTGGCTAATCGTAGAATAGATCTTGGTACCGCGCGACCATACGATGTGCCTCGGCCTGAATGGCCATCTTTTCATTGGGGCTATCTGCGAACGCCTCAAGTATACGATGCAAGGCAGCCTGGTACTCGTCTGCCGGGGTCGTGGCAAGATCCCAATACGCCTGAGCTCTCGCAATTTGTACAGCAAATGCGTCAGGATCGTTTTCCAACGAGGGATCTTCAAGTAGAGGCTGGGCAAACAGAGCAAGGGCCTCCGGGAATTCCAGATTCTCCAGCCCAAATCGGTCGCGGCTTTCTATCTGGCTCGAATCAAGTATGTTCGTGTACTCGTCGATAAGAGTCCGGAATGATGGCAGCGAAAATCCTGGTGTATCTTCAGCGAGTGCTCGATCAGTCGGAGAAAACTGCTGCCAGTGGTCTTCGAGAACGCTCAGAAGCATGAGCACGTTGCGTCGATCGTCCTCGCCTGCGTGCCTGCCGAGAAGTGCATCCTCTAATTCGGGAAGAACCTGCAGACCGGTCTCATCCTCGAGCAAGAAAAATGACCACAGCAGGCGTGCGGTGTCCAGGACTGCGACCATGATTGCCAACTCGTTACGATCGCGAACGCCTGCTGATGGATTGACCGATCGCCAATCGAGTTCGTAGAGATCGAATAGAGGACCTGCGAACCGAGCGAGAGATTCGAACTGGAGCCCCGACCGTCGGTCGATGTAGACTTCAAGCCTTTCTTCCAAGGATTTCAGATCCTTTTTCGGGTGATCATTTTTTTGCGTGTCGCTCATCTCCGAGTGCTCTTTGGATATGGCAGGAGCTTCAAACCATTCCGCTGCGCTTGCGGACGAGCCACTCGACCGTTAGCAGCCCGATGACGAGTGCCAGAAATATATAGCGCCGACGGAGCTCTACTTCTTCCTCCCGCTCGACGATAACGGGTGCAAACGTGCCACCTGCGGCAAGTCCCTGCGTGAATGTGTCGATCTGACCGGGATCGATAAAGCGGCCGCCCGATCTTTGAGCAATCTGTCGCATGAGCGCAGCGTTGGCGCGCGTCTCTTTGTACTCCAACGTCAGGGATCCGACAGCAAATGCTCCATCATCTGAACCAAGCACACGTTCATCGACGCCCGCATGCGCTTCGAATCGGTACGTGCCTTCCGGGAATGTACCCGCGTCGAGTGAGTAACGACCATTCCCGACCGACTGCATTACGTACGGATACGCCGTACCACCGGTGTCCGTGACAGTCACCTCGAGAGTCGCATTACTTACGGGATTCAGACTCTCGTCGTAGACCTGACCCATGAACTCCACGGATTCGCCACCTTCGAACAGATCGCGGACGGGTACGACACGAACCGGCCGATCGTCATCGCGCGATGACAGCCACTCGATCGTATTGGCATAGAGGGACGGCCACAAATCTTCCGACCTGCTCAAATCCTCCGGAACGTTTCGCCATCTCCATGTTCCCGCGCCAAGAAGTGCGGCTGAGCGGTTTCCCGGGCGGCGCCGAACAACGAACAAGGGGTCGTCCAATGCTACATTGCGAACGCTAGTGTGTGCGAGAACCTGCGCGTCCGGCGATGATTGCCATCGCGTCTGGCTAGAGGCGAGGGGAGGGAGCTGCAACCACAATTCCGGAGACGCATCCGGAATGTTCATCAACGGATGGCGCGCCGAGCTTGGCGCAAGTGAAAAGGAGGCCTCGACAAACCCACCTCTTATTCGCTCAGGGATGGCGGGAAGAACGTCGTTAAAATGCTGAGATACGAATTGCAGATGCGTATCACGAGTGAAGAGGAAGAAAATAGGACTGCCTGATTCAGCAGCTCGCGCAAGCCGTTCCATCTCTTCCGGGGCAGCACCCCGCCCGGGATAGCCGGCCAGGATGATAACGTCAAACTCATCCAACGTTGAGGGCATCGCCCCTTCGTAAAAGACTCCGGGCGACTTCTGAACATAACTGTCCAACTCGAAGGACGGATCCTGCTCAAGGAGTTGACGGATCGCCGAGACATCGGGGCCCGGTGCGGCCGCAACCATGAGGATCTGTCTTTTATTTGAGAGGACGCGGACGGTGAATGATTCGATATTATTTCTATAGGTAATCTCACCATCCAGACGTGACACGGACACCGTATAGCGGTGCAAGCCTTCCTCCTGCGCTATGACCGAGAGGTCTACTGTGATCTCGGCAGAACCTTCAGGAAGTTCTACGCGCTGCGACGAGAGAGCCTGCCCATCCTCAAGAACCGTCACCATGGCGGGGATGCTGCCGTATCCTTCAGCACGTAAACCTACCTGCACGGGAAGCTCCGTGTCGACGTATGCTATATCGTTGGTCATGACCCGTCTCACCAGAACATCTCGATGGCGCGACGTGTCTCCGAGCACGGCAGTGTAGATTGGGACGGGGTATCGATCCGCCACGTATAACGGATTACGCCCCGTATTGTATTGTCCGTCGGAGAGAAGCAAAGCCCCTCGCAAATTGTCCTCGCGCAGCCGTTCTTCAAGTTGTTCAAATGCTCGAGAAATGTTCGTACGCGACCCATCGAACGTCAGCGAATCCACCTCAAATCTATCCGCTTCTTCCGTCTTCAGATCACTGTCGAAGGCGTAGATATGAATCTCCGCACCTCTGATTGCGGCGGGCAGATGATCGAGAAGTTCTCGAACGCGTTCGCGAATCGAAACGACGGATGAATCCTCGTTCGACGTAATGAGGAGGCTCTGTGAGTTATCCACGAGCACCGCAAGAATTCCGGGCTTTTCCTCGCGCTCAATGAGCCGCAATACAGGCTCGAACAGGAGAAATAGGATGAGAGCAAGACTAACGAACCGCAGCATTCCTAGGAGTAAACGCTTCCCGGAGGATAATTCGGGCGTCGTACGCCTGTATAACCAGTAGGCCATGCCTCCCGCAGCCATTGAACACAGCACGAGAAGCCACGGATTGAGCCCGAATGAGAGCGACATAATGCGTTAATTCGACCTAGAGAATCCGGGCGGCTGACTGGGGCTGGAGGCACAGCCGCGGGCGCCTGAAGTGTGCGCGCGTTTATATGGACGAAGAGGAATTCGGTTGCGTGATTGGATCGGCGTATGCAAATCACGAGCGACCACTGCCTGCGGTACCTAGAGGTATGGGGCCACCAGGAATAGTATGTATCCGGCGAAGCCGGCGAGAAGAAAGCCGCCCTCCATGCGCGTGATCTGAAATTTGGTCCATGCGATAGGGAACAGCACCAATCCGAAGGCAATCATGACGGGGAAGTGGACATCCAGCGAGATCTGTTCTACCTGCAGCGGCTGAAAAAGCGCGATAATGCCAACGACGAAAAGTACGTTCAGGAGATTGCTCCCGAGGATATTGCCGAGGGAAATGTCCGCCTCCTGCTTCAATGCGCTTACGACAGAAGCAGCGAGCTCCGGCAAACTCGTGCCAATGGCAACAACGGTTAAGCCTACAACCACCGGGTCGATGCCGAATTCTTCCGCCACGTTCACAGCCGCATAGACCATAGCACGCGCGCCCGCGGCGAGAAGCACGATACCACCGACCATCAGAAGGAATCGATTTGTGGTGTCGGATTCGGAGCGTTCCTCATCCGAGTGCCCGTGGTCGTTCTTTACTGTCACTTGGCTGTGACGTCTGGCGTCGTAGATCAGAAACACGAAAAAGCCGACGAGTCCGGAAACGAGTATCATTCCGTCCACTCTTCCGATTATGCCGTCGAGTGCTACGGCGTAAAAAGCGAGCAGGACGCCCATCATGATGGGGTATTCCTTCTTCAGCGTGGCCCTGGGGACGACGAGTGGAATGACCACCGCAGTCATTCCCAGTATCAGGGCAATATTGCAGATGTTCGATCCAACGATGTTGCCGAGCGCCAGGCTGTCTTCACCGGTGTAAGCGGCAAACACGTTGACGACGAACTCCGGCATTGACGTACCGAGTGCAACGACCGTGATGCCTACCACTAATGGGCGAATGCCGTAATGAAGTGCGAGGCTCGCCGATCCTTTTACGAGCCACTCGGCGCCCAAATAGAGCACTCCTAATCCGGACATGAAAATAAGGCCATGGACGAGCATGGGTTATGCGGTGACGCTCACTACAGACATCTAACGTGATCTCTTCTGGATGGACGAACCCGTAAACGAGCCTGGCAGCAGGGTGAGAGGATCTGACGATTCGGGTGAGTCCTCACCTCGGTCCATCCAAAGCGTGCTCCGCGGCGCGAGTTCCGAAAGGAGCTGTCTGCATGCGCCGCACGAGGTGCCTTTGGGGTCACGCAGACACGTCAGGTAAACTGACCGAATAGGACCGAGGGCGTAGCTCACCGTTGTGCCAAGCGCGTTTCGTTCAGCGCATAGTACGCGATTCCAGTCGATATTCTCAACGTTTACGGCAGGAACCCACGCCCCCTCCTCAGTTTCTACGATGCAGCCCACGGGGAAGTGCGATTCCGGGACATACGCGTTCATCGCGACGGCTCGAGCAGCGAGAATTGCATTCTCGGCGTTGCGCGTTCGCATTTTCGCGATGTCGAGAAAAGGATCGAAGGCGGATTGTGGGATGGGAAGCTCCCGATCCTTACGTGCGTAGGCGTCGGCATCAACCTGGTACAACCTTTCGTGCGGGCCGTCTTGCAGATACAAGATCTCTGTGGGAAGGAATATGCGGGACTGGACGACGGCCACGATATCCAGGCGGCCACAGGCGACTGCTGTCGTGACGGCGTTTACGATAGCCGGTATCAGCAATGAAAATGAGGCGCTCTCAACGCGGACCCCTGGGATCCATGATCCATCCGACAGAAGAAGGACGGCGGCCTCGTCTCGGCCGGAGTAAGGCACGTGGGCCCGTGGCGCGACCTCGTTCGCGAGCGAGCGAACGTTTTCGATTACTCGGGAACGGTTATGTGTTTTGTCGGGCAGAATGAAGGTAATCCGTCGCCGGGAGTAGAGGACGTGGGGTTTATCTCTTATGAGGAACGTGCGGTTCCGATAGCCGTCGTGATCGTGGACACGTTCGGCGCAACCTCGCGATAAGCCCTGCAACTTTCGTTGGTGCACTGCTTTCAGGTGCTCTACACGGAAATTCTGCGATCCGTTTGCCAGGCGTGGTCGTTGTACAGTAGTTTCGTGACAGCTGTGCTCTGGTGTCGGTACATCGAAATGTAGTTCTATGGCATTGCCGGGATGGCGGAATAGGTAGACGCAACGGACTTAAAATCCGTTGGCCTTCGGGCCGTGGGGGTTCGAGTCCCCCTCTCGGCACAACCGCAATATTGGATAGAACTTCGGCGTATTAATTGGAATCACCAAGCGACTAAAAGGCACGCGGCGAAATCGGTTCGTCGCCCTCCCTTCTTCACCTTCACATTTGTCGAGATGAAATGAAATATGTCCTGGCCCTCGATCAGGGAACAACCAGCTCCCGCGCCATCGTATTTGATTCGTCCGGATCGATCCGCGCGGTCTCCCAGCGCGAATTCAGGCAGATCTATCCAAAGCCCGGATGGGTGGAACATGACCCGGAAGAGATCTGGACATCCCAGCTATCGGTCGCTCGCGAAGCTTTGGAATCCGCCGCCATTACCGCTGCTGACGTGGCGGCCATAGGTATCACGAATCAGCGCGAAACAACTCTTGTCTGGGATCGCCGAACGGGCGTGCCGGTCTGCAACGCAATCGTCTGGCAGGATCGCCGGACATCCGGAATCTGCGATGAGCTCAAGCGGCAGGGGCACGAAAATCTCATCCGCGAGCGCACCGGTCTCGTGATTGACGCCTACTTCTCGGGCACCAAAATCCAGTGGATTCTGGAGAACGTGGAAGGAGCCCGCGCCAAGGCGAATAATGGGGAGTTGGCATTCGGGACAGTAGACTCCTGGCTGATCTGGAAAATGACCGGGGGAGCCACTCATGTCACCGACCCGACAAATGCGTCGCGCACCCTTCTGTACAATATTCGTGATCACGATTGGGACGGTGAGCTTCTCTCGCTCTTCAACGTTCCGCGGTCGATGTTGCCGGAGGTTCGCTCCTCCAGCGAGGTATACGCCCACACAAAGGAGGACGTTTTCGGCCGTTCGGTGCCCATTGCAGGCATAGCGGGCGACCAGCAGGCGGCGCTATTCGGTCAGATCTGTACGACCAGGGGCATGGTTAAGAATACGTACGGAACGGGCTGCTTTATGCTCATGAATACGGGTGAGGAGCTCGTGTATTCAAAGAACAATCTCGTGACAACCATTGCCTGGGATCTCGACGGTAAAGTAGAGTACGCGCTCGAGGGCAGCATATTTATCGCCGGAGCGGTCGTCCAGTGGTTGCGAGACGGGCTTGGCTTGATCGAAATATCGACCGACGTGGAAGGACTGGCTCGTCAGGTGGAGGGCAATGATGGTGTATACTTCGTCCCTGCCTTTACCGGCCTCGGTGCGCCACACTGGGACCAGTACGCTCGAGGCACTATCGTCGGGCTCACTCGCGGGACAACCGCTGCTCATCTGGCGAGGGCCGCTCTGGAAAGTATCGCATTCCAGACAGTCGACGTCATTAAGGCGATGGAAGCTGATTCCGGTATCGAGCTGGCCGAACTGCGCGTGGACGGTGGTGCCACCGCAAATGACCTGCTGATGCAGTTCCAGTCAGATTTACTCGGCGTTCCGGTCGTTCGTCCGACTGTGCCGGAAACGACCGCTCTCGGTGCGGCATATCTGGCGGGTCTAGCCGTGTCTTACTGGCAGGACGTCAACGAAATTGCTCGGCAATGGGAGGTCGACAAGCGTTTTCTGCCGGAAATGGAGGAATCCACGCGTGCGCGAATGCTCAGGGGCTGGACGCGAGCGGTCGATCGCTCCAGGGGATGGGAAGAGGCTTCCTTGTAATGCCGAGTAGGATCGTTGTGAAATTCGGTACGAGTGTACTGACCGGCGGCACGCAGCGACTGAACCGGGCACACATGCTGGAGCTCGTGCGACAATGCGCCGCACTTCACAACGAAGGACATCAGCTGATTATTTGTACGTCCGGTGCAATTGCTGCAGGGAGGGAACGACTTGCTTATCCAACAGCACCCGAGACACTTAATATCAAGCAGATGCTTGCGGCCGTCGGCCAGAGCCGCCTCATGGAGAGGTGGGAGCAGCTGTTCGAGATATACGGAATACACGTTGGGCAGATGCTTCTGACGCGCTCCGACATCGAGAATCGGCACCGATTTTTGAACGCTCGGGACACGCTGCAAACTCTGCTTGAACATCGAATCATACCGATCGTAAACGAAAATGATGCCGTCGCGACGGCGGAGATCAAAGTCGGCGACAACGATAATCTGTCTGCCCTCTGCGCTCTTCTAGCGGGAGCTGATCTTCTTATCCTCCTGACTGATCAGGCGGGACTTTACACGGCCGACCCGCGCCGGAACCCCGACGCTCAGTTAATTTCGGAGATCGGCGACATCGATGCAGAGCTTAAGAGGCTCGCCAGCGGCTCTGCTTCCGGACTTGGCGTAGGCGGCATGAAGACCAAGCTGGAGGCAGCGGACGTAGCGAGACGTGCCGGCGCGGACGTCGTTATCGCCGCGGGAAATGCTCCGGATATCATCCGACGAATCATTGCGGGCGAGAAGGTCGGAACGCGCTTCGCTTCAACGGAGACCCCGCTTGAGAACCGAAAGCGCTGGATATTCGGCAGTACCGTACCATCGGGCCGCATTATGATCGACGCGGGTGCTTCGAACGCTCTACGCAGGGGTGGAAACAGCCTGTTACCTGCCGGGACGATTGGAGTCGAAGGAGAGTTCGATCGGGGGGATGTCGTCAACATAATCGGTCCGGATAGCCGGAATCTGGCCCGCGGTATCGTCCGGTATTCGAGTGCGGATGTTAGGCGGATTAAGGGCTGTCATTCCGATCAAATTCCGCAAATACTCGGATTCGGTTACGGTCCTGTCGTGGTACATCGTGATGATCTCATTCTCCTTTAACATTACGCATCAGTCGACATGGATATTTCCACCACGACCTCACTCATCGAGATAGGTAAGGCGGCGCGTGCCGCAAGCCGCAAACTTGCCGTACTTAGAACCGACCAGAAAAATGAAGCACTCCTCGCCATCGCGGACGCGATCGTGAATGGCGCGAGTGCAATTCTACGGGAGAATGCGCTCGACGTACAGGATGGTCGTGTAAAGGGCCTTAGCGAAGCCCTTCTGGATCGCTTGTTGTTAACTGAGGAGAGAGTACAGGGGCTCGCCGAGGACACGCGCTCGGTTGTGGATCTTCCTGATCCAGTCGGAGCGGAATTCGACGCCAGAGTTCTTCCGAACGGACTCCGATTGACCAAGCGCCGAATTCCACTGGGTGTCGTTGGCGTAATCTATGAGGCGCGCCCGAACGTTACGATTGATATCGCCGCACTGTGCCTGAAGACGGGCAACGCTGTCATACTCCGTGGGGGGAGCGAAACCCTGCGAAGCAACGTGGCACTCGTCCGCGTGATCAGATCCGCCCTCGCGAAGCTCGGGCTTCCTGAGGATGCGGTCCAGTACATCGAAAATCCTGACCGCGCCCTCGTCACGGAATTCCTGCGTCTCGATCGATATGTAGATATGATGGTGCCTCGCGGAGGAGCCGGATTGCACCGCCTCTGTCGAGAACAGAGTACAATCCCGGTAATAACCGGCGGCATTGGCATCTGCCACATCTTTGTAGACGAGTCCGCAGATTTGACTCGTGCGGTGGATATCATCGAGAATGCAAAGGTCCAGCGACCGAGTGTTTGCAATGCACTCGATACGCTTCTGGTCCATCGCAGCGTTGCCGAGAATTTGCTGCCCGATGTCGCCCGACGACTTTCCAAAAGCGGCGTCGAATTTCGGGCGCATGGAGAGGCATTCGATATTTTGAAGACGGAGGAGAGTGCCGCCGTCATTCCTGCCGGTCCCGACGACTTCGATCAGGAGTGGTTGAGCCTTACACTCGGAGCGAAGGTGGTCTCGAATATCGATGAAGCAATCGAACACATACATGAGCACAGTACGGAGCACTCAGATAGCATTCTGACCAACAATTGGATTCATGCAAACACATTTATTGACCGTGTGAATTCTGCCGCTGTGTACGTAAATGCCAGTACACGATTCACTGACGGAGCGCAATTTGGACTCGGTGCCGAAGTAGCCGTGAGTACGCAGAAGCTTCATGCCCGAGGTCCGATGGGTCTGACAGAGTTGACAACCTACAAGTGGATCGGCATTGGCAGTGGTCACGTCAGGTCGTGAAGCCGGCTCCCTTGCGGGTTTGGTAGCAAAGAATTTTTCTAGCAAAGAATGGAATGAAACATGCCTCGTGATAATTGGACGACCGTCTCACGGTTCTTGATTGCCGGGCTCGGCCTGATGATAACCATCGCAAGCGGCTGTTCCGGGACGCGATCGAGCGTCGGCAGCTCCACCGCTCCAAACACATTGACGCCTGAAGAACAGAACGATGGATGGGAGTTGCTCTTCGATGGTGTGAGCTTCGACGCCTGGCGAGGGCTCGGACGTGATGATATTCCGGACGGACACTGGGTGATCGAGGACGGTACTATTAGAAAAGTCGCGAGTGGCGACGTAGCGACTGCGGCAGACGGTCAACCGCTAGAGGGGGGAGATATTCTGACAGTCGAGACTTTCGACGATTTCGAGCTCTCTTTCGAATGGAAAGTTGCCCCTGGCGCCAATAGCGGCATCAAGTACAATGTCTCCGAAGCCATGTCGACATCAAGTCCGCCCGAGTATGCAGCCCTGGGGTTTGAATATCAAATTCTCGATGACGACCGTCATCCCGACGCACTAAACGGGCCAACGCGCACGGCTGGAGCACTGTACGACATGATCCCACCCAACGGCAACAAGAGGCTGGCACCCGTCGGGGTTTTTAATCAGTCCCGTCTGGTATTCGTCGGAAATCGCGGCGAGCACTGGCTCAATGGTGAACTTGTCGTTCGTTACGATCTCGAGAGTGCGCGTTTTGATTCCCTACTCGAGCAGAGCAAGTATCGAGATATTGATGGATTCGCAGATCGCCGACGAGGGCATATCGTGCTTCAGGATCACGGTGATGATGTCTGGTTCAGAAGCATCAAAATTCATCGACAATGAATCCCACAAATACTATAGATGGAAATCTCCTGTACGGAGAAAGTCGGGTCATCTCCTCTTATGAACGATCAACGAGTCGGATACCTTTCATCCGAACAGCTGCTTTTTCTTAGTCCATGGCGACCCGTTGAGTCGGACACCTCGCTCCTCGAAGGGGAGATGTGGGAATGCCCGAATTGTGCCATGTCTCGCTCGTACTTTCGATCGCTGGCACGTCTTGAGGGTGGGAAGCAACAGCTCATGATTCAATGTCCGAGCTGCGACCATCTCATCGTTGTCCAGGTGGAGCTAGAACCGACCGGGTCCATTACGACGCGATTCGGAGGGCCTCATATCGATCACTTCCTGCGCTTTCTTGACGAACGCAGCAATCAAGAGGATTACGCAGACTCACACTGAGCGTCTCGTACGAGCAGGATCGACTAATACAGAACCAGTTACCCAGGTCCAGAACCGGCCTTGAAGCCGGTTTCAGACCAGCTTCTACTTACGGCGCTGCACAAATAAAAACCCGGTGCGGCCCACCAACCACACCGGGTTTCCCACCTTTGACCGATTTGCAAAATAGACTTGCGCCTTCAATACAAGCATTTCGGTTTCGAATGACAATAGCCTCCGCAGGCTGTAACCTCAACGTTGCGCATGCGACGGGAGGGTTATAGCAGGCGGTCACTTAAGGCCAATGGCTCTGATGCCGATAAGAAATGATGGCAAGTAGGTGCAGCTATCGCCTTTCCCCGCCTCCATATCTACATGAAAGTACTCATCGCGGAACACAACGTGAAATTGGTTTCGGCGATGAAGTACATCGTTCGGCAATTCGGATTTCAAGATATCGTCGACACGGACGACGGAGACGATGCCCTGAGGCTCCTAACGGAGAACCAATTCGATTTCGTGATTTTGGACCGCTCCCTGCCGAACGTCGGCGGAGTCGATCTTACGAAAGCGATGCGAGGTCAGGCGCCTCACCGCACGACTCCTGTGATCCTGATTACCCAAGAAAATCAGCCCGAGGATGTGTTGGCCGCCATCGAGTCAGGGGTGAACGAATACGTTCTCAAGCCTCTGGACAAAGAGGTTCTGCGCGCGAAGATCCACAAGGTGTTGAAGACGATCAAGGCCGATGTCGCTTAAGCCGATGTGGTGTAGCACGGCCCCCCCCGCGCCCACGAACCCGGTCAGCCCAGATACCGTACCTCAGCTTTCCAACAGCGTCGCGTCGACGGAAATCTCTGCACCCTTGAAGAGTCTCGACACCGGACAGTTGTCCTTCGCCGCCTCGGCGGACGAATTAAACGTCTCTTCGTCCATTCCCGGCACGTCAGCCTCCGTGACCAGTTCCACGCGGGTGATCGCAAAGCCGGCATCCTGCTTCTCGATATGTACCTTCGCTGTCGTGTGAATCCGATTGGGTGTATGGCCGGCATCCGATAGAACTTTCGAGAATGCCATGGAAAAGCATCCGGCATGCGCCGCTGCTAGAAGTTCTTCGGGATTCGTGCCGCTGCCCTCCTGAAATCTGGAGGAGGCAGAATACGGTCCTTCGTAGCTCGTACCCATTTTCATCGTTCCGCTGCCATTCGGCAGATCTCCTTCCCAAACTGCTTCCGCTTTGCGTACAGGCATAGGTGTATTTCAGGTCTAGTTGGATGAATTGATTCGCTTCGTCAATGTCGCCGACTCAATCGATGAGACGGACGGTCGCGAACGCACTCGGAATCGATCGCCATACGGTGCGTCGCCGAGCGCGCTGAAACTGCATGTTAGGACATCGGACACGCAATAATGCAATTGTCGAGCAGATTCTACAGAATCGTCAAAGAGCGCGAATCAAGCCGGTGCAGCAGAGGCTCATTATCACGCGAAATGCCTCGCCCGCCATCTGTGTGGAACGAATATGCCTGGAATCGACGTATAAAAGCGCAGAATTTCCGCACAAATAGGTCTGACCCAAGTGGCTACAAGCAGCTCGATTCCTATTCCTGAACTCGAAGAGATGACGCTCGATCAACTTTCCGAGCGCCTCCAAATCTCGAAGCAGACTCTCGTTCGGTGGGTCGATCGACATCTGATCGATGCCGATCTTGGCTGGACGCTCTCCGATGAAAACAAAGAGATTCGCGTAATCGAGCTGTCTGAGGATACGTTTCGATTCCTGAATTCATTTTCGGAAGGATATCGCGGAGACACGGTCACCCGTACTGAGGCACGGCGGATTCTCAAAAAGATCGACCGGAAAAAAATCAAGAAAATGATTCGCGCCGGAGACATTCTCGCCGTAGAGGTAGACGACGAGGTCAAGATCGTCGTAGGCAGTATTGAGGACTATCTGATTTCGCAGGAGAACGGCGACGAAGTGGCCAAGTAAGTCGTCGACGGGCACATCATTCTCCTCAAGACACGTAAAGTAAGAGAGTCAAGAATACATGGCGCAAGAGAAGACGGGAGCAGAGGAAGTCCATTGGGACCTCTCGGATCTCTATCCATCACCGGACGCTCTCAACGAAGATCTTAGACAGGCCGGCACCGAAGCAAACGCATTTGAGGACCAATTCCGCGGAACCGTCAGCGAACTCAGTGCCCAAGAATTCGCAGCTGCTCTCGAGTCCTTCGAGGCCATACAGGATCGGATGGGCCGTTCTTACACGTATGCGTATCTGAACTGGTCTACGAACACGAACGATCCATCTCGAGGGGCACTTCTTCAGAAGGTTCAGGAGTCGTATACGGAGACGAGTCATAAGCTCATATTCTTCGAATTAGAGTGGGCTCATCTCGACGATGAACAGGCTCGCGCTTTGGTGGAGGACGACGAACTCCGGCCGTACCGTCACTACCTCGAGCTTCAGCGCCTCCGGAGGCAGTATTTGCTTACTGAACCCGAAGAGAAAGTGCTGTCGGAGAAATCCCTTACGGGACGAAGCGCCTGGAATCGGTTCTTCGACGAGACTCTCGGCGCCGCACGTTTTTACATCGATGGAGAAGAGGTCACGGAGCAGGAGACCCTGTCGAAATTGCACGAGCCGGACCGCGACATTCGCCGCAGTGCCGCGCTGGCCCTTACGGAAGGACTGCAAAAACACCAGCGTGAGCTGACGTTCGTCTTCAACACTATCCTGGCTGACAAGAGCTCGGACGATCGGATGCGCGGATATCCGCACTGGCTGTCCAGCCGAAATCTTTCGAATGAGGTTTCGGATGAAACGGTTGAGGCGTTGATCGCGGCGGTGACGTCACGCTACGATCTCGTGGCACGCTATTACGGCCTCAAGAGGCAGCTTCTGGATCTCGACGAACTAATGGATTTCGACCGGTATGCTCCGATCGGCGACACCACTACCCGCTACGAGTGGCACGAGGCCCGCGAAATCGTCATTGAATCATATTCGCGATTCCACCCCGACATGGGCAAGATCGCCGAGTATTTCTTTGATCGAAAGTGGATCGACGCGGCCGTAGCTCCGGGCAAGCGAGGAGGTGCCTTCAGCCACGGCGCCGTTCCGAGCGCCCATCCATACATCCTGATGAACTATACGGGCAAGATTCGGGACGTGCAGACGCTGGCACACGAACTCGGCCATGGTGTTCATCAGTATCTAGCACGCAAGCAAGGTGTCCTTCAATCTGATACGCCGCTAACAACCGCCGAGATGGCGTCGGTTTTCGGGGAGATGCTCGTCTTTCAGCGTCTATTGAAGGAAGAAAATGACGCCGCGAACAAACTGGCGATGATCGTAGGAAAGATCGACGACACGGTCGCGACCGTCTTTCGCCAGGTCGCGATGAATCGCTTCGAAGACCGGATCCACTCCGCTCGCCGACTTGCCGGAGAGCTTACTTCAGATCGATTTGGCGAACTCTGGCTCGCGACGCAAACCGAGATGTTTCGGGGGAGCGTCACGCTCAGTGACCATTACAAGCATTGGTGGAGCTATATCCCGCATTTCTTGCACTCACCGGGATACGTGTATGCGTACGCTTTCGGAGAGCTGCTCGTCCTCGCGCTCTACGCGAAGTACCAGGAACGCCCGGGTGACTTTCCGGCGAAATACATCGCGCTTCTCGAATCGGGCGGATCGGATTGGCCGCATGAACTTCTCAGCCATCTCGATGTCGATCTCATGGATCCCGAATTCTGGAATCTCGGCATGAAAGCTATCGAGAATCTCATAGTGGAGGCCGAATCGCTAAAAGAAGAGGCTGAGAATGCGTCCGTCTAATCTTGTAGGCGTACTGCCCGACACGACCCGACGAATATGGCTTACTGGGACCCTGCTTTCTGCTATGCTTGCACTATCGTCTGGTGAGTACGGGTATGACATCACGACAGAACTCATTTCCCTTCCGATCGGCCAGTCAACCGTAGATCTGGTCGTACATCGTGCCGACGAACGCGGGCTTGCCTATCTCAACCTGCACGATGACGAGGACACTTCGGTGGATGCAGCCCTTGCCCTCGTTCGCACGCATGGCGGCGTCGTCTTTGAATTGCAGCACGGTGGATCCCGGAACCTGACCTTTCGGCTGAACGACTCGTCGTACACGGTCGATCCAAATCGGATTTTCACCGACAGCGGAATCGACCTGACCCTCAATCGTCACGGAAGCACGAATACTCAAGCGCACGAAGCCGTCCGATCATTCTCCGACTCACTTCTGAATCTCGTTGGCTTTCGTGAAATGGCGGTCGTAGTGACTATCCATAACAACTCCGAAGGCGGTTATTCCGCACGCAGCTATGATGAGAACGGCGATCTATCTTCAGATGCACGGTCGGTCCATCTCGT
>Ga0299914_10000978_pt1 | contig 18177 bp, 19 predicted proteins | sample RVTome_10_FD_201361 | JGI IMG/M metagenome (GOLD analysis project Ga0299914, IMG submission 201361) | Soil microbial communities from uranium-contaminated site in the Upper Colorado River Basin, Wyoming, United States - RVT153D57 (version 2) ...
ATCGACCGACTCGGTCGGGCACAGGAAGAGCTCGAGATCCAGAAAGCGGAGTCCGAGCGCGTCCGGGCCGAGGCGGAGGCCCTCCGCAGCGAGCTGTCGTCCGCCCAAGCGGCGGCCGAGGCCAACGAGGCGGAGCTCAGCGACCTTCAGAGCCAGGTCGAAGGCGAGATCGCAGACCTCGTCGAAGAGGAGCGTGCCGCGCGCGAGGCTGCCGCGAGCCGTGCCTTCGAACAGCAGGCTTCGGGCGCTGACCGCCCCGGTCCCAGCGACATCCCCGCGAACCTGCCGGGTGCGAGCGGCGGCGCGGGAGCTGCCGTGTCGTACGCGCTCGCCCAGGTGGGCAAGCCCTACTGCTACGCGGGTACCGGCCCCGGCTGCTTCGACTGCTCGGGTCTCACCATGATGGCGTGGGCCCAGGGCGGCGTCTCGCTGCCCCACTTCTCGGGCGCCCAGTACGGGATGTTCCCGCGGGTGCCGCTGAGCGACCTCCAGCCCGGCGACCTCCTCTTCCACAATGACCCCGGGGCCCACGTGAGCATGTACATCGGAGGCGGCCAGCGAGTGGCGGCTACCCACACCGGTGACTACGTGCGGGTCCAGGACATGGGCAACGTCACCCAAGCCGTCCGCCCCGGCTAACCCCTCTCTTCTCCCCACCCTTCCCGGCTCAAGCCCCCGCCCGCGGGGGTCGATGATCTGTGCTTGGTGGGTCCGCGACGCTGCTTGCCGGACGCGGGCGGTAGGGCCCTCGAGACGCGCCGCCCGGGGAGCCGTTCCACGCATGCTTCGTCGCCTGATCCCGAGCGTGGTCACACTGAGCGTTCTCCTGGTCGTGTCGGGTGCGGGGACGATCGGCGCAGCACCCCCGGACCCGGGACCGCCGGCCGATTCGATCGACGAGAAGCGGCAGCGGGCGCGCGATCTCCAGGCGGAGATCGATGCGAACGGGGCGCGGATCTCGTCCCTCGCCGAGGAGCTCAACGGCGCCCAGTACCGCCTCGACCTGATCGACGCGCAGATCGACGACGCGCAAGCGCGCATCGACGACGCGAAGGCGGAAGTCGCCGCCCGCAGGGAGCTCGTCAACCGGCGCGCTGCGATCGCCTACAAGCGGGCGGGCACCGCCGGTCCGCTCGACCTCATCGACGTCTCCGACCCGCAAGAACGAAACGCGCGAGCGAAGTACAGCGGTGCCGCCGCGGCGTCGGATGCCAAGCTCGTCGCGGAGCTCCAGCAAGCGCAGACCGACCTCGCCGAGCACAAGAAGGAGCAAGAGAGCGCGCGCGACGAGGCGGCACGCGAGCGGGACGAGCTCGCTGAGAAGACCGCGGAGATCCAAGAAGCGAACGCCGCGCAGGCGTTGGCGCTGAACAGCGTGACGACTGACCTTCGCGCCCTCATCGCCGACGAGCGGGCACGACGGGAGGCCGAGCTCGTCGCGATCGCACCCGGTACGCCGCCCCCGCCACCGGTCGCCGATGCGCCGATCGCCCGGGTCCCCACGCCGCCCGATCCGCCACCGAGGACGCCGCCCCCGCCGCCGACGGCGCGCGCCGAGGTCGCGATCGAGTTCGCGCGCGCTCAGCTCGGCAAGCCGTATTGCTACGGCGGGAACGGCTGGGGACGGGGCGCGCCGTTCAACTGCCCCCCGGGCACCTTCGATTGCTCCGGGCTCACGATGCGAGCATGGGGCGCGGCCGGCGTCCGGATGCCGCAGTACTCGGGGGCGCAGTACGCGATGTTTCCCCGGGTCGCGCTCACGGACCTGCACCCGGGTGATCTCGTGTTCTACGGGCCCGGCGGGAGTCAGCACGTCGGGCTCTACATCGGATTCGGTCAGATGATCCACGCGCCCCACACCGGCGACGTCGTACGCGTCGCACCGATCCATCGCTCCAGCGGCGGCCCGGTCGGTGCCGTCCGTCCGGGCTAGGCCCGGGCTACGGGATCACGAGCATCCCGAGCTCGGCTTCGAGCTGCGGCCGGGGCTTCGCGCCGAGCGCCTGACGCTCGAGGCGACCGTTGCGGAACAGGCCGATCAACGGAATGCTCTGAACTTCGTAGCGCTGGGCGAGCGCGGGCTCCTCGTCGATGTTGACCTTCACGACTTTGTAGGCGCCCTCGCGCATCATCGCGATCTGCTCGACGATCGGCGAGACCTGTCGACACGGGCCGCACCAGGGCGCCCAGAAGTCGACGATCACCGGTAGGTCCGAGCCCAGCACCTCGCGATCGAACGTGGCGGTCGTCACCGCCTTGACCGGGCCCTCGGGTGGGTCCTCGGGGATCGGCTCCGCCGGTGTCTCGCTCCGCTCCACACGGTCGAGCCACTCGCGGGCATCACGGATCTCTTCCAGCGCGACCTGGTGCTCCATCGGGTACTCCCGGTACACCACCGAGCCACCCGATTCCGCGAGCGCGCGAGCGAGCGCCCGACCCCGATCGACCGGGATCAAGGGGTCGAGTGACCCGTGCGCGACGAACACGGGCACCGTCCGGACCGCGGCGTCGTCGAGGTCGACTCCCGGGGGAAGGAAGCTGCTCATGGCGAGCACGCCGAGCGGGCGCGTCTGCACCTCCGGGCCGAGCGCGAGCGCGAGCGCCATCGCCCCGCCCATCGAGAACCCGGCCACGACCGCATCGGTGCGGGCCAGACCGTGCTCCGCGCACGAGGCCTCGAGGAGCGCGTCGAGCTCGGCGAGGCTGTCGTCGAAGCCGACTGGCCGGCCGGTCTCGGGGTGCGGCGCCCCACCGATGTCGAACCACGAGAAGCCGGGCGGAGAAGCGATCGGGCCTCTCGGCGAGACCGCGACGTAACGGCCGTCGGGGTCGAGATAGGGCAAGAGGCCAGGCAGATCGCGCTCGTCGGCGCCGAAGCCGTGGATCAACACGAGCAGACGTTCTGCGCGCTGCCCACGCACCACGTTGGTGACCAGCGTCATTGAACCTCCTCGAAGCCGCCGAAGGGCCAACAGCCTATGACCGCCCGATCATCCCGAGCCTCGACCATGACGCGGGGGGCATGCCAGCATGCGCCGACAAACAGGAGGGACGCATGCGGCTCGGGTTGAATCTCGGATACCAGGACTGGGGATCCAACGTCGCCGGCGCGGTCACGTTGGCACAGGAGGCGGAGCGACTCGGGTTCCACTCGATCTGGACTGCCGAGGCGTACGGCACCGACGCGGTCACTCCACTGGCGTGGATGATGGCGAACACGGAGACGATCAACTTCGGTCCCGCGATCATGCAGATGCCGGCGCGAACGCCGGCGATGACGGCGATGACGGCAGCGACGCTCGACATGATGAGTGGCGGTCGCTTCCTGCTCGGTCTCGGACTGTCGGGACCTCAGGTCGTCGAGGGTTGGCACGGCCAGCCCTACGGGAAGCCGCTCGCCAAGACTCGAGAGTACGTCGAGATCGTGCGCGCCGTCCTCGCCCGCGACGCCCCGCTCGAGCACCACGGCCCCCACTACGACATCCCCTACACCGGACCCGACGCGACCGGACTCGGGAAGGCGCTCAAGCTCATCGTGCATCCCCGGCGGGCCGAGATCCCGATCTACCTCGCCGCGATCGGGCCGAAGAACGTGGCCCTCGCGGCCGAGATCGCCGACGGCTGGCTCCCGATCTTCTTCGCACCCGAGAAGTACGAGACGACGTATGCCGATTCCCTCCGTAGCGGCTTCGCCCGCGCCGACGGTGCGAAAGATCCTGAGAGCTTCGACATCGCCCCGACCGTGACCGTCGTCGTGGGCGACGACGTCGAGATGCTGCGGGGCTTCGTGAAGCCGATGATCGCTTTGTACGTCGGTGGGATGGGCGCTCGCGGTCGCAACTTCTACAACGACCTCGCCTGCCGGATGGGGTACGAGGGCCCGGCCAAGGAGATCCAAGATCTCTATCTCGACGGCAAGAAGCCCGAAGCCGCCGAGTTGGTCCCCGACGAGCTGGTCGACGAGATCGCTCTCATCGGACCGAAGGAGCGGATCGCCGACCGACTGGAGGCGTGGAAGGACTCCGAGGTCACGACGATGATCGCCGCGGCACAGCAGCCCGAAGCGCTCCAGATCATGGCCGAGCTCGTGCTCTGACCGCGGCTCACCGGAGCAAGGTTCAGAAGAGGAAGTTGAGGTTGGCGACGACGGCGGCCCCGAGCGCCGTGTCTCCGTCGCGCATGACGTCGGCCGCGTCGGGGTCGAGACGTCCGCAGGCGAGGCGCACGAACGTCTCGCCGGTCGCCCCGATGCGCACGGTCGGTGCCGAGGGGAGCTCGGTCAGCCTGCGGGCGCGACCTCCATCCACCCCGATCGCGAAGCGCGCCGCCATCGGTGGCTCGAGGTCGAACGAGACCGTCGTGCCATCGGGTGGTGCGACCTTCTTCCCGATGACGTAGCCCATGGTGTCGATGCAGCGGGCGAGCGAGGCCTCAGCGCCCGGTCCGTGGAGCGCGCCCGGACGGCCGACCGCGAGGCGAATGTCTTGCTCGTGCACCCAGGAGTCGAAGATCCGGAACGGAAGGAGTTGGCGCACCGTCCCCGGCCCGACCGGTGTCCACGCATCCGCCGCGAAGCCCGCGGCGTCGAGCGCCCGCAGCTCCGCGAGCCGATCGCCGCTGACCCGCTCGAAGCGTTCGAGCACCGCGCTGCCGGTCATGGAACGCATGGACTCCACCCACGCCTCGTTCATCCGGGCGACCTCGCCCCGCACGTGATCGGAATCGGGGACCTCCACGTCGGGTGTCGCCTGACCTTGGATCGTCGACTCGATGCCGATGAGGTGCGCGACGACATCCTTGGCGGTCCAGCCCGGACAGTCGGTAGGCATGCTCCAGTCGGCCTCCGACAGCGCACCACCGACCGACAGCGTCGAGCCCCACACGTGCTCGAGGGCGTCTACGAGCTCCTGGTCGGTCATCGGCCCTCCTCCGAGGACATTCTGCTCTCCCAGGGGCGTCGAGCTCTAGCCTCCGCGCGGTGACCCGCCGGCGCTTCTGGGGATGGGGAACCGACGACGGTGCCCCGTCGCGCGCCCAACAGGAGCAGATGGCGCGCACGCTCGCCGAGCTCTTCGGACTCGACGGTGTCGACATCGCGGATCCCCCGACGATCGACGAGATCGACCTTCCGCCGTCCAAGCTCGCAGCACCGGCAGCGCTCGAGGCGATCTGCAGCACTGATCCCGAGGAGCGCGCCGGCCACACCTATGGCAAGTCGTTCCGCGACGTCGTGCGGGCGTTGGATCGCAACTTCACCCATCCACCCGACATCGTCGCGCTGCCGCGCAACGAGCACGACGTGCTCGCGCTGTTCGACTGGTGCAGCGACGCGAACGCCGCCGTGATCCCGTACGGCGCCGGATCGAGCGTCGTCGGCGGTACCGAGTGCACGGTCGGGGACGAGTACCACGGTGTAGTCAGCGTCGATCTCCGCCACCTCGACCAGGTCGTGGAGGTCGACGTCGTCTCGCGCGCCGCGCACATCCAAGCCGGTGTGTACGGACCTGCGCTCGAGAACCAGCTCCGACCGCACGGACTGACGCTGCGCCACTACCCGCAGTCATTCGAGTTCTCGACCCTCGGCGGATGGCTCGCGACGCGTTCGGGGGGGCACTACGCCACCAACCTCACCCACATCGACGACTTCGTGGAGTCGGTCCGCGCGGTCACCCCCCGCGGCGCCCTGGAGACGCGCCGCCTCCCTGGCTCGGGCGCGGGTCCGTCGCCGGATCGATTGCTGCTCGGCTCGGAGGGCACGCTCGGCATCATCACCGAGGCGTGGATGCGACTCCAGGATCGACCCGTGCACCGCGCCTCGGCAGCCGTGGCCTTCACCGAATGGCCCGACGGTGTCAGGGCGGCTCGGGCACTGGCCCAGAGCGGGCTCTTCCCCAGCAACTGCCGGCTCCTCGACGCCACCGAGGCGATGATCATGGGCGCCGGCGACGGGCAAGCACACCTGCTGCTCCTCGGGTTCGAGTCGGCCGATCACCCGCTCGACGCGTGGATCGCACGCGGCGTCGAGTGCGCCCGGGACCATGGCGGCATCGTCGACGACACCGCGATCCGGCTGACGACCGACGATCAAGTCGCGGACGACCCGGCCGGGGCGTGGCGGCGCGCCTTCCTCCGCGCTCCCTACACCCGCGACGCCCTCGTGACCATGGGCATGCTCAACGAGACGTTCGAGACCGCGACCACGTGGGACCGATTCGACGCCCTCTACGCCGATGTCACCAGCGCCACCCGAGCGGCGCTCGCCGAGGTGGGCTCCGCCAACGGCGTGGTGACCTGCCGCTTCACGCACGTCTACCCCGACGGCCCGGCGCCGTACTTCACGGTCGTCGCCCCGGGCCGGCGCGGGGCCCAACTCGAGCAGTGGGCGGCCGTCAAGGAGGCCGCGTCCGACGCGCTGATGGCGCACGGCGCGACGATCACGCACCACCACGCGGTGGGACGCGACCACCGACGCTGGTACGACGGCCAAAGGCCCGACCTGTTCGCCGATGCGCTGGTCGCGGCCAAGCGGACCCTCGATCCCGACGCGCTCTGCAACCCCGGCGTCCTGGTCGACGCGAGGCCCCTTCCATGAGGCACGAAGCGGTCATCTTCGACCTCGGCGGAGTCGTGTTCCCCTCGCCGATCGAGGCCATCCGCACCTACGAAGCCGAGCACGACCTGCCTCGCGGCTTCCTGTCCGAGGCGATGCTCGCCGACCCGGAGCGAAGCGCGTGGAGCCGCCTCGAGCGCGGGGAGCTCACCCTGAGCGCGTTCGTCCCCGAGTTCGAAGCTGAGTGCGTGTCGGCCGGCCACCAGGTGGACGGTGCCGGTCTCATGGAGCGCATCACGGACGGACTCGAGCCTCGCCCCGAGATGGTGACCGCGATCATCACGCTACGCGACTCGGGATTCGGCGTCGCCGCGCTGACCAACAACTGGGTCGACGACTCCCATGCCGAGGGCGACGGTCCAGCCCGCCTCGGCGACGTCTTCGACATCGTCGTCGAGTCCGCCCGCCTCGGCATGCGCAAACCGGATCCCCGCATCTACGAGCACGCGTGCGCGCAACTCGCGGTCGTGCCATCCGCGTGCGTGTTCCTCGATGACATCGGCGCCAACCTCAAGCCCGCGCGCGCGATGGGGATGACGACGATCAAGGTCCGCGACCCTGCACTCGCCCTCGCCGAGCTCGAAGCGGTCCTCGACGTTTCGCTCCGTCGATAGCCTCCGGGCTCATGCAGCTGATTCTCGTGCGGCACGCGGAGCCGGTGCGGGTCGCGCCCGGCGAGGTCAGCGGGCCCGTGGACCCGACGCTCACCGGCCGGGGCCGAGCACAGGCCGAGCGCCTGGCGGGTTGGCTCGCAGCCGAGACCGTCGATCACGTCGTCACGAGCCCGATGCGCCGCGCCGTCGAGACCGCCGCACCGCTTGCCGCGGCCCTCGGGCTCGAGCCGCAGGTCGACGACCGCATCAGCGAGTACGACCGACACGCCGACCACTACATCCCCGTCGAGGAGTTGCGGGTGACGGGGGACGATCGCTGGACGGCGATGATCGAGGGCCGATGGCAGGAGTTCGGCGCCGACGATCCCGAGGTGTTTCGCGCCCGCGTCGTTGCCGCACTCGAGGACACCGTCGCCGCGCACCCCGGCGAACGGGTCGTGCTCGTCGGACACGGGGGCGTGATCAACGTCTACACGGCCCATGTTCTGGGCATCGACCGCCTGCTCTGGGTCGATGTGGGCTACACGTCGATCACGCGAATCGCGGCGGCGCGGAGTGGCGAGCGTTCGCTGCTGACACTGAACGAGACCGCGCACCTCGTGAGCGTTCGTGTGGAGGAGGTTCAGTCATGATTCGGAGTCTCGTGCGCGGTGGAGCGAGACCTCACTCGCTGACTCAGACAGGCTTCGCCGCTCGTCGCCGAAAGCGACGAGCGTCTGCAGAACTCGCATCGAGCGAGGTCTCGCTCCGCCACGAGCGCGATCATCTCTTCAGCGGGAGTCCGGGGCGATGAGCATCGACGTCGAACACGACGGGCCCGTCACGGTGGTCACGATCAACCGGCCCGATCGCCGCAACGCGGTCGACGCGGAGCACGCGGAAGCCCTCGCCGAGGCGTTCCGGGTCTTCGACGCCGACGACGGGCGCTCCGTCGCGGTGCTTACCGGCGCCGGGGGCACGTTCTGCGCGGGTGCCGATCTTCACGCGATCGCCGCGGGCCGCGGGAACCGCCTCACGCCCGAGGGGGACGGACCGATGGGACCGACGCGCATGCTCCTGAGCAAGCCGACGATCGCCGCCGTCGAGGGTCACGCGGTTGCCGGTGGCCTCGAGCTGGCGGTCTGGTGTGACCTCCGCGTCGCGGCGCGAGACGCCGTGTTCGGCGTCTTCTGCAGGCGGTGGGGCGTGCCCCTCGTCGACGGGGGCAACGTGCGCCTCCCGCGGCTGATCGGCCACAGCCGCGCGCTCGACCTCGTTCTCTCGGGGCGTGCGGTCGGGGGCGACGAGGCGTTGGAGTTCGGGCTCGCGAACCGCGTCACCGAGCCCGGGCGCGCTTTGGTCGAGGCCGTCGACCTTGCGCAGGACCTCGCACATTTTCCGCAGACGTGCATGCGCAACGACCGGCTCGCGTCATACGAGCAATGGGGAGTTCCGCTCGACGACGCGCTTCGTGCCGAGTACTTGCGAGGCCGAGACACTTTGGACCGGGCCGATTTCGCCGCCGAGGTCAGTCGCTTCGTCGCCGGGGAGGGACGCGGTGGCGCGTCCGCGTGAACGGCATGTGAACGGACGTCGCGCGCTACACGTGGTCGCGAGAGGCCGGACGTAGACTCCGCGGAGGAGGGAGCCGTGTCGGACGGAAGCAAGCAGACCGTCGCCGACGTGATGAGCCGCCCGGTGGTGACGGCCGTGTCGGGCGAGACGGTCGCAGAGGCTGCTTCCCGGATGCGCGAACGCCACGTGGGATCCGTGGTCGTGGTCGACGGCGATGTACCGGTCGGGATCCTCACCGAACGCGACCTCGTCCGCCTGTCCGCCGACGGCGCAGACCCTTCCACCGACCGCGTCGCCGACTGGATGACGCCTGACCCCGATTCGGTGCCCTCGGATGCCGATGCCGCCGCTGCGTTCACATCACTCGCGGAACGCGGCTACCGGCACATTCCGGTCGTCGACGACAAGGTCCTCGTCGGGTTGGTGTCGATGCGCGACCTGATGCGGATCGCGGCCATCCAGCCCGCCGACACGATCGCCAGCGACATTCCCCGCGGTCTCGAGGGCGTCGCAGTCGCCGAGACGACGATTGGCGACGTTCGCGGATTCGAGGGCTTCTACCACTACCGGCAGTACGACGCCGTCGAGCTGGCCGAGAAGCGTACCCTCGAAGACGCGTGGTACCTGCTGTTCGACGGTGAGCTCCCGACGCTCGACGAGCGCAACCGCTTCCTCGACGAGGTGCGACCGTTGCGGGAGATCCCCGCGGCCCTCGCCCCGGTACTGCCGGAGATCGCGCGTCTCGGCACCGACGCGCCGCCCCTCGATCTCCTGCGCACCACCGTGTCGCTCATGGCCGCGGCCCTCGGATTCCGACCGTCGCTCGACGTCGACCGCGTCGAGCTTCGCGCCGACGGGCTTCGTGTGTGCGCGGTCGTACCCACGTTGCTCGCCTCGATCCACCGGCTCCAGCGCGGTCTGCAGCCGATCCCCCCTCATCCCGAGCTTCCCTATGCCGCGAACTACCTCTACATGCTGAACGACAAGGTCCCGCTCCCCGAGCACGCACGCGCGATCGAGCAGTACTTGATCTCGACGATCGACCATGGCTTCAACGCGTCGACGTTCACGGCCCGGGTGATCACGTCCACCGGCGCCGACCTCGGTGCCGCGGTGGTGGGCGCGATCGGTGCTTTGTCGGGACCGCTGCACGGAGGCGCGCCGAGTCGGGCTCTCGCGATGCTTGACGCGATCGGAACTCCCGAGCAGGCCGAGGCGTACCTGCGCGAGCAGGTGTCGTCGGGCCAGCGGCTCATGGGTTTCGGCCATCGCGTGTACAAGACGGACGACCCGAGGTCGGTGATGCTGCGGGGCATCGCCGAACGCCTCGGTGGCGAGCAGGTGGAGTTCGCCAAGCAGGTCGAGCGCACCGCGGTCGACGTGCTGGGGGAGCTGAAGCCCGGCCGCCGTCTGTACACGAACGTGGAGTTCTACGCCGGGGTGGTCATGAGCACCTGTGGCCTGCCGCGGGAGATGTTCACGCCGACGTTCGCGTCGAGCCGCATGGTCGGCTGGTGTGCCCACGTCCTCGAGCAGGCCGCCGACAACCGCCTCATCCGTCCGAGTGCGAGCTACGTCGGCCCGCCACCACCCCAGCCCGTCCCCGAGATCTGAGGGGGCTCGCCCGGCCCGACGATGCGCACACGCGAAACGGCCGGCGCATTTGCGCCGGCCGCTTCTTTGTCACACACAGCAGGGGTCACGCTGCGGAACATCTTCAGTATCGGCCCTCGCGGCCGAACCCTTGAGTCAATTTCGAGGATTCCGTCACGATCAGCGAAGATCCTGGTCACCGGCGGTGCCGAGCGCCCGCGCCCGGGCCAGAGCTTCGCGGCGAATGTCGGGTTCGCCGGGGATGTGGCGGTGGCGCATCCGGACCTCACCCGCCACCACCGTGGTGTCGACGACCGATCCCGAAGCAGCGTAGACGAGGTTGGCGACCAGGTCGCCGGGGGTGAGCTCGAGGGCGTCGGTGCGCACCAGCAGGAAGTCCGCGGGCTGTCCCACCGCGACCCGGCCGCGGCCGCCGAGAAGCCCGGCGAGGCGGCCGGTGACGACCTCCCACGCTTCGTGCGCGGGGACGGCCGCCGGGTCGGCGGCCGCGTGCTTCTGGATGAGCGCGAACAGCTTGACCTCGGCGAGCAGGTCGAGCGCGTTGTTCGACGCCGCGCCGTCGGTGCCGAGCCCGACCGACACCCCGTGCCCGCGGGCTGCCACGTACGGGAACACCAGTCCCCCGCCCATCGCGAGCTTGAGGTTCGAGGACGGGTTGGTGACGATCGTCGACCCGCGCTCGGCGATGAGCGCCAGCTCGTCGTCGTTGCAGAAGATGCAGTGTGCGAGGAGCGTGCGCGGTGTGAGCAGACCGACGCGGTCGAGGTACTCGGTGGGCCGCACCCCGTGCTCGTCGAGGCAATCGGCGACCTCCTGTTCGCTCTCGGAGAGGTGGATGTGAACCGGGACGTCGCGCTGGGCACTGATCTCGGCCGTCCACCGCAGCATCCGCTCGCTCGCGGTGTAGATGGCGTGAGGTCCAAGGGCGCCGGTGACGAGCGGGTCGTCGGCAACCGCATCGAGAAACCCGAGCGCCTCGGACTTGAGGGATTCCCCCACGTCATCGCCGAACCGGTCGATCAGGGGGGTTGCGACCGTGGCGCGAATCCCGGCGTCCCCGACTGCCCGCGCGATCGCGTGAACGTGCCAGTACATGTCCCAGAACCGAACGGTCCCGGTGCGGAGCATCTCGGCGCACGCCAGCCGCGTGCCCCAGTACACGTCGTCCTCGTCGAGGCGCCCCTCGATCGGCCAGATGCGATCCTCGAGCCACTCCTTGAGTGGGAGGTCGTCGGCGAAGCCGCGCATGAGCGTCATCGCCGCGTGCGTGTGGCCGTTGACGAGCCCGGGCACGATCGCGGTGTCGGTGCCGTCGACGACCTCGTCACCCGGCAGGGGCTCGACGTCGCCGCCCATCGAGACGATCGCACCGTCCTCGACGCGGACGGTCACCGCTTCGCCGTCGTGGGTCGCGCCGACGACCGTGAGGCTCACGTGGCCAGCTCGGGCAGCACGGCATCGAGGGCGCTCACGAGGCGGCTCCGGCTCTCCATCACCCCCGCGGCGAAGTCGTCCATCGAAAGTGCCTGCGCGTCGAGGCCGTTGGCGAGGTTGTCGACGAGGCAGACGGCCGCGTAGGGGATCTGCAACTCGCCGGCGAGCACGCACTCCGACGCGATCGTCATGCCCACGAGCTGGGCGTGCGCGGCGATGAGGCGGATCTCGGCGGCGGTCTCGAAGCGGGGACCGAGCGCCTGCCAATAGGTCCCGCCGTCGACCAGCGGCACGTCGGTGACGTCGTGCCACGTCTCGACGACGCGGCGTCGCCAGTCCCGGTCGAAGCCCGGCACCTGATGGCCGCGCTCGTCGTCGAAGAACGAGATGCCGAGGTGGAGGGCGACGAAGTCGTCGGGGGCGACGAACGTGCCGACGCCCATGTCTGTTCGCAGGCTCCCCGTCGACCCGAGCCCGAGGATGCGGTCACAACCGAGCTGCTCGACCGCCCGGAGGTTCGCCCGGTGGTCGAGCGACGCGGCGTTCGTGAAGGCGTCCACTCCGTGTCGCTGGAGCAGCACCACCTCGCCGGTGTCGTGGACCGCCACGGTCCCGTGGTCGGTGTCGACGTCCACCCGGGGGACGTCGTCCATCCACCCGAGGCCGAGGATGCTGTGTCCGCCCATCACCGCGAGCCGCCCCATTGGGTTGGGAGCCTAGGTGCTCACCTGAGAGCCCTCGACGAGGTTGCACGGTCGCGTTCCCCGTCGGGCGGCGTCGGCCGGGGACACGACGCTCGCGACCGCGACCCTGACCGGCACGTAAGAGCGAGAGCGCGAGTCAGCGGCCGGTCGCCGAGAAGTGCTGGTAGTCCGGCGCGGGCCAGGTGCCGCCCCATTGCCAGCCGACCGCCGCGAACGCGGCGGTCACCTCGTCACCCGCCCGGATCAGCCCCGGAGCGTCGATCGACCGGTCGACGTAGGGCTGCTGCGCGGGGTCGACAGTGCTCGGGTCGAGGACGTAGGGGTTCACGAGCGGGTTGACGTCGATCGCCCGGCCGTAGGCGTGCTGTGACCAAGTCCCGGGCCGACCGACGACGTCACGACAGTTGAAGCCGGCGGTGTTGTTGGCGAGCGTCGAGGCCCGGTCGTCGCCGCCGTAGGCGTCGACGAGCTCCATGCGCTCGATCGGGAAGCGCGCGTCGAAGAGCGCGCGGAACGCACCGAGGACCCCCTCGGCTTGGTCGGCATGGACGACCAGCTCGCCGCGGTGCTCGACGCCGTCGTAGCCCCAGTGGTCGAGGGTGAGGAGGCGGAGGTCCTCGAGCGGTACCGGGCACCCCGGCCGCCAGGAGTGGGCCATCCGCGCGCGCACGGCTTCGTCGATCGGGGCGATCCGGCCGTCGAAGACCGGTGCGGGAGCCGGTGCCGTCGTCGGCGCCGGGTCGGTGCTCGACAGCGGGGTCGAAGCCGACGGCGCAGGCGTCGAGGACGGCTCGGCCCGCTGGTCGTCGGTCCCGGTACCCCCGCCCGAGCAGGCTGCGAGCACGGCCGCGCCGGCGAGCAGCACCATGTTGGCGCGCACGGACCGAGCGTAGGCAACGCTCGTCTCGTCGACGCCGCGGGTGTCAGCGCGCGGTCGACGACGTGGCCACGCGGTTCTCTCAGCGCACGGGCTCGGAGACCACCCCGAAGCGCTGTTGATACGAAGACGATCGCGATCGCAGGTCCTCGGCATCCAGGCCGGTGTCGGCGAACCGGTAGCGCGTGCCGCCCCCACCGCCATCACCTGGGTTGTCGGCGAGGAAGCTCCGCATGCCTGCCTCGGTCACGTCGGTGAGCTCGCGCCCGAGCGTGTCGTAGAGCCGGCGGATCGCCCCGAGCGGATCGGCGACGAACTCCACGAAGTGGATGTCGACGAACTGGTCTGGCGGCAGTGTGCGACGATCGCGCGCTTCGATCCCGCGGGCGAGACCGAGGAAGATGTCGTCGGCGTACGCGGCGGCAGCGTCCGGGATCGACGTGTCGTCACTGGCCATGCGGCGTAGGTGGGCGGCGAGCGCGCTCACCGACGCGATCACCTTCAGCGGATCGCGATGAGTCTGCACGACGATCGCATCGGGGTACTCGGCAGCGAGCGCGTCGAGGTGCCAGAGGTGGGCCGGTGACTTGAGGAGCCACTGCTGCGCCGGATGCCGCGACTGCAGATGCTGGAGGTACCGACGGTGCCACCGGTAGGCGGGCGCGAGGTCGGCGTCGTGGAGGAGCCAACGGTTGTACGTCGGCACTCGGTACTGAACCGGGAAGATCATGCTGCGGAACTCCCCGGCGGTGATCCTGACGCACTCTTGCCCGAAGCGCGCCCCCATCGGGTGGAAGTCGCTGAACCCGGGAATGACAGAATCCGCCAGGTCGAGGGTGGCTTGCACCTCGCCGATGCGGGGATCGGAGTCGTAGGTGGCGGTTTCCGGCGGCGGGACCGGCCGGTCGACCTCCCACGTCAGCGGCGCCCGCAGTCCCGGGTCCTGCGCGAGGAGGTCGTAGAGGATCGTGGTTCCGGTGCGAGGCTGGCCGACGATGACGATCGGCGCCACGATGGCGCCCTCCGCCACCTCCGGATGGTCGCGACGCCAGGCGTTGATGGCGAGACGGTTGGTGAGGTACCCGGTGACCTCGTCGTTGACGATCTCGACACCGAGCTCGTGGAGCCGGGCCTCCTCCTGGAGCGAGTCGAGGAGGATGCCGAGACCCTCCCGCCACGTCGTCTCGCCGAAGTCGTCGTGGCCGGCACGTGCGACGGCTTCCTCGACGAGGCGGGATTGGTCGAAGCGGTCGGTTGCCATCAGCGCGTCACGTCCGAGACCGGCACCACGCGGGTGGCGACGACCGGCGCCTCGAGGCTCTCGAGCCACCGCAGAATCACGAAGCCCCGATGTCGACCGCCCGTGTCGAGCCAGTTGTCGACGCCCGGGTCGGCCGCCGCCGCCTCGGTCGTGACCGAGTCGGTCAGGTCGTCCAGCATCTGGCGGACGAGCCGCCATCCGTCGAGGGCCCGGGCTGCGCCTTCGGCCACGCTCACGATGTCCCCCGTTCCCCCGCCGCGCTGAAGCCGACGAGCCTGTCGGTGCCCATGGCGGTGCCCGGGGGAGGATTCGAACCTCCACGCCCCCGGAGGGACCGGCGGGTTTAAGCCGCCTGCGTCTGCCGTTTCGCCACCCGGGCCGGCGACCAGGATGCCCGCCCGGACGCTTCGTCGGCGCCGTCGGGCTCGACCGCCGCCTCCCAGAGCGCGAGGCGCAGGCGGTGGGCCGCCGGGCCCTCGAGGTCGTTGGCGGCGAGGATCCCTTCCACCATGTCGGCCGCGACCCGATCGAAGGGCCGAGCCCGGGTCTGGACGGCGACGACGGCGCCGCCGGCGAACCGTCGGATCGTGCGCACCGCAGCGCCGTGACGCGGGGGGCTGCGAAACGCCGGCACCGCGAGACCCGCCGCCCTCGCGGCCGAGCCCAGCCGGCGTGCGGCGGCCGCGAATCGAAGGGTGGGGCCCGCTTCCACGCTCCAGATCGTCGCGCACGGCTGTGACAGCAACCGACCCATGTCGAACCGATCGCGTTTCGCCACCGCATGGGTGGTCAAACGCGATCAGTTGCGCACCCCGTAGCGTGGCCCTATGGCAGAACGACCAACCGGGCACGAGGTCCCCACCGGCGACGAGGGTGGCGCCGCGCCGAGCACGCGGCTCGGCGGGTCTCCGCCGCCGGAGCCTTCGCACGCCGAGCGTTGTCGCACGCTCGTCGCCTCCGCCAGCCGGGGGGCACTCGCCACGCTGGCCGCCGATCCGCAGGGCTACCCGTACGGCTCAGTTGCCAGCTACGGCCTCGACGATCGCGGGAACCCGCTCCTCTTCGTCAGCCTCATGGCCGAGCACACCCAGAACGCGATCCGCGACGCGCGTGCGAGTCTGCTCGTGACCGAGCCGGTACCCGACGGCGCCGACCCGCTCGCCAGTGGGAGGGCCACGCTGCTGGGTCTGCTGTCGACTGTGGCCGAGGACGACCGCCCCGCCGCGCGCGACCGGTACCTCGAGGCCAACCCCGCGTCGGCGTACTACATCGACTTCGGTGACTTCACTTTCTACCGCCTCGGCGTGCAGAGCATCCGCTACGTGGGTGGCTACGGGCGGATGAGCTGGGTTGACGCTGCTGCGTACGCCGAAGCGGAACCCGATCCGCTCGCGGCGGCGGCGGCCGGGATCATCGAGCACATGAACGCGGACCACGCCGAGTCGCAGGTCTTGTTCTGCCGTCACCTCGTCGAGCGACCCGACACCACCGAGGCCATCATGTCCGCCGTCGACCGCTACGGCTTCGACATGATCGCCGTCGGCCCTGCCGGTCGTGCCGCCGTCCGCCTCGGCTTCCCGGACGAGTGCACCACCGGCGAGCAGGTCCGCCAGGCGATGATCGCCTTGGTGGCCGATGCCCGCGCCGCCGCAGCACGCGCGCGCAGGTAGTCGACCCGTTCGCCTTCGGCGGGAGCGGAAAGACCGAGCCGGCGACGTCTCCTGATCATCCTCGTCCAGAGGCGATGACCATCGGCTGGTCGACCCGCGTCTTGCCGTCGACCACGAAGGGTTGCCAGCGGTCGACAACTTGCTGCTCCATCGCCAACTTCGCTTCCTCGGGCGCTTCGGCCACGAAGGGACCCATCGGTGACAAGTTGATGTACTGCCACAGGAACTCTGCCGGCGCGGGAAGCTGGAACATTGCGGACGACACTTCGGCGGAGACGTCCCGAAATCCGGCGTCCTGGAGAAGTCTGGCCAGCGCGTCCGGGTCGTGCATGGAGAACACTGCTCGCACGAACCCGCCCAGCTCCGGACTGATGTGCTCGATGATCGCCTGTTCCAGCAGCTCGAAAACAGGTTGGATGGTGCCTGGTGTGTTGACGACGACCCGGCCGCCGGGCGCCAGCACGCGGCGCATCTCGGCCAGGGCTGCCGGTCGGTCCTCCATGAACATCAATCCCATCTGGCACAAGACGACGTCGCGGGAGGCGTCGGGGAGCGGGAGAGAGGCCGCGTCGCTCACGTGCCACTCGATGTGGGGACTCGGGGGCGCGGGGGTCGACTTGGCGACGTCGATCATGTCGGGCGCGAGATCGAGCCCGGTCACCGAACCGGTGGGCCCGACCTGTTCGGCGGCAAGCCGGGCGATCACACCAGTGCCGCATGCGACGTCCAGGACGCGTTCGCCGGCCTGCAAGTGGGCGGCGCGGAGGAGGTCGGCCGAGACCGGCGTGGCGATGGCCGGCACGAAGTAGCGCTGGTAGTTCTGGGCGCCGGTGCCGGTGAAGTTGCGGTACGAAGCTGACGCCATGGCGAGCGCTCCTTCTCGGGAAGTCGGGCTGGGTGAAGGACCCGGTCAGGGCCGGACCATCGGGGCTTCGGCGGTGTGGCGGGCACGCAGCTCGTCGTCCCAGCCGCCGTTGCAGTAGGTCGTGACCCCGTGGATCCGGCCGTTGCGGACCTCGCACAGGTGGATGCGACGTGAGGTGATCAAACCGTCCGGGGTGTGCTGGGTTTCCGCGTGCTCGGTCACGAAGCCCGCAGGGGTCGGCACGGTGCGAACGATCTCGATCTCGACCGGGCCTTTCGCGATCGAGCGCAGCTGTGTCGTGAACGCCTCACCGGGACCTTCGAACTGGAAGCGCCACATCGGCGGCAGCAGGTCGAAGAACGTGTCCGGAGCGAACAGGTCGTCGCGCGCTTCGAAGTGGGAGAAGCACCGGTGGAACTCGCCGCTCAGCCGATCGGCGGTCTCCTGATCGATAGTGGTGGGAGTTTGCACGGACATGTCGGCTCCTCCTCGGGTGCGATCTCGTCGTCACTTCACTGACGGAATGACGGTACCGATGCGCCCGGTGCCGAGACATCGCCCGGACGCCCCATTTCGCGCTTCCCGCCATGGGGTGAATGCCCCATAACCGCCTCGACGACGGCCGTGCGTCGATTGCTCAGAAGAGCTCGTGTTCGTAGGCGTACGCGGTGGCCGCGGCGCGGCTGGTCACGCCCAGCTTGGCGAAGATGTTCTCCAGGTGCCGACCCACCGTGTGCTCGCTGATCACGAGCTCGGTCGCGATCTCACGGTTGGTCTTCCCGCGGGCCACGTGGACCAGCACCTCGCGCTCCCGGGCGGACAGCGAGGGTGCACCGCCGGACGGGCCTTGCGACTCGACGCGCGCTTCCAGCCCAGTGGTGAGCAACCGCAGTCGATCGAGGTCAGGGCGCGCACCCAAGGCGGCGAAGGTGTCGTGTGCGTCGTCGAACTCGAGCGCAGCGGCCGTCCCGTCG
>Ga0299914_10000979_pt1 | contig 18175 bp, 15 predicted proteins | sample RVTome_10_FD_201361 | JGI IMG/M metagenome (GOLD analysis project Ga0299914, IMG submission 201361) | Soil microbial communities from uranium-contaminated site in the Upper Colorado River Basin, Wyoming, United States - RVT153D57 (version 2) ...
AATTATGGTACTGGCTATCAAAATGAAATGTTTGTTGGAGACGTCCATGCTGGAAATATGTATCATTTTAAACTTAATCAAGATAGAACAGAACTCGTACTTGAGCCCCCTTTAGATGACAAGATAGCAGATACAGACGGAGAGTCTGTTTCAGATTCTGTATTATTCGCAACTGGATTTGGTGGTATTTCAGATATCGAAGTGAGCCCATATGATGGATATATGTATGTAGTATCTTTGGGACAGGGTAAGATCTTTAAAATATTGCCTACTGGCGAAGTTCCTCCTCCTTCTCTACCCACCGCAGTTCCGCCTCCTCCTGCTCCACTTCCTGCACCTGTTGTAGAAGAGGAAGTACCTGAACAAGAAGAAGAAGAGGAGGAGTTAGATGATGAGGATGAGGATCAGGAACAGGATGAGGATGATAACAGCGATGGTGGTGGGGACAATGACGATGGTGATGACGACGGCGGTAATTAAGCGGGACGGTGATGAATAATGGAAACAAATGATCCTAGTCATGTTTTGAATAGGCGTGACCTATGTTACACTAATAGTCTGTGGTAACCTCTTTATGATTCCGAAAGTTTTTCCGGAAATGTCAATGGTTGCTTATGCTTCGTAAGCGTTATTCTATGGTCATACCTAGAATAGCGATTGCAAAATTGGTTTGAATATCGGCCATAACAATATAACTTTGCTTTAGTATTTATCTTATTAGAGTAGATGTTATTCTTTAGATTATACGCTCAATTACTGATATTGGTACCGCCGATCTATCAATGATGAGAATATGTACTTGTAGCTAACCCAAAATTCACCCCATTGTTTGCCGCAATAATTACATCGAGATACTTGATAAGACAAACTATCTTTGGTATGATACATAGGCATAATTGTAATATTATCTAAAATACACATATCACGTTCGCTAGGCTTAGTATGATCGCAATGACTGTTTAGTATTAATTCTCCCATATCAAACGGTACAAGAGCTATGCGATTCACATATTTAATATTTTTATTAGATAATTCCATTATGTACCCGAATTAGAGATCAACTGTACAAGACTTGATAGACATTTTTTATCTTATCATTATTACTTCAGAACCCATAATCACTTCACAATTATCTGTATTCTCATCATTTACTGTAATATTACAACATCTGTTCCTTCACCACAGTCAAAGTAATCAGCTCCATTACTACCCACCAAGATATCATATCTCCTTCGGTAATCTTTCAAAAAGTAGTTGGATCTTTTTTATATTTTATTGTATAGTTATCATCATCATCATTGGACTTGATGAACAAAGGATGGGAAAATAATAAACTTGGTTATAAAATATATCAAAAAAGTGTATCACGCAGTGTATTGATGATGACCATTTAATATCACATTATATTTTCATAGATGTCAATATAAGAGCTAGATTTAGTTTGGTAGCTACTGTGTGGTCCTCTTGATTTAATAGAAAAAAATCAGATATTAATAAGAGCCTAATTTTGCATAATGCAGATAATAATAGATCTTATTCTTATTGTCAAATGAATACTAAGTATGTGTTCACTGTGGCTGCAATGGCAGTAATGCTCATTGGTGCAACAGCACTTGCAACTGAGGATGCATTTGCCGGAAAGAAGAAATATGAAAAGAACCAGGCAACGTCACAAGCCAATGCTTGTGGAAGCCCTTGCTCTTCCAACTGTGATCCGGGGTGCTGTCAACTCTCCGTTGAAATAGCCCATTTTCAAAAGTTGTGAAGATTCGGTTGAAGTAGGTTGGGGCGGTGCGGGTGAAAAAAATATTTAGTCTTTTAGAAAATTACTCTCTTTTTCATTCCACTCTTTGAGTTTGTTAATCGCGTATTCCCTACATTCGATTTTGTCATCTTTTGTAGCTTCTCTGTCCAGGTCTTTATCATTTTCGAGATATCTAATACATGGATGATCATCATCTTCGATACCAACGCCCAGATCTGAATATGTCAACGTTCTCTCCCAGCCTGTATAGCCCATTAGAATATGTAATAAATCCCCAAATATCTTATCACGATAAAACATATCGAGCGAGAGGAGGCCGCCGCCATTATTATGACTAAGAATTAACAGGTGGTATAAGTTATTAATTATCGATAGAAGCTCCTTCTTAAGGCAGTTCAAAATAACCTATCTTTCGTAACCCCTACTACCTACATAGAAGGACTGATGAAATAGACGATAACCTTGATAAAGTTGGTTGTGGCAGCAGATCCATTTTCTAATTGGAGTCCGGCAACTGGTAACCACCAGTAGCACACACACATTGGGTGGATAATACAATACCAGACTAGTGGCTTGTATGACAGAGGTTGGGAAGACGAAAGCCCGTGCTTCAAAAATGATTGTTTGGATATAATGTCGGCATGATCTTATAATCGGAATCAAATAAATGCCGGCCTGATAGCAACGTCGTTAAATGGCAGAGTACATCCACCTAGTAGTAGTACATCCACCTATTCTATTTCCATGAAAGATCTCACTGTGCCAACACTTACACATTGTCATTCTTTTGTGGTCTCCGTCATTATTCTTTCTACTTCCTTTGATGAAACGCCCATCCTTAGTAAGCGAATCATAAAACATAACTCTCTTTTGATCAATTCTCCATCACACACCTTGCGTTTGCAGATGATCCTAAAGTATTAACCTGATCTGTTGTAAGTTTTGAGTCTAGAAGAAACTCTCACGAAGTTGTATTGTTTGATATCTACAAAGCTTTATTGGCCTAAAACATTAGACAAAATTAGCAAATAGTGGTATGGCATAAGACACTTGACTTATGAGGGTCGTCGAAATGGCTCCAGTCGTATGTCTAGCTGAAAACCTGACAGACATGATGAGAGAAGATGGATAAGTTTAATCGATACTATATTTTGGAATGTATTCCAAAGTATAGTTCAGGGACATTTAATGTTCTTTTTAAGATATGATAATCATGCGTATAATACCTTAATAAGGCAAGATAACTAAATCGCTACATTCAATGGAGTATATTCTTAGTGATATTTTAATACTTTCACGCTCAGGACTTTGTTAGTATATGACTAGTAACAAATAGTCCTGCTATTAAATATTGATACCGGCACCACTTTGACCTATTAAACTTGAAGATGAACTAAGATTCAGACGGGCTGACATTCCTTTAATTGCCCTGTCAAATTTGCCTTGCAATTTATTAGCCAGTGTAATATTAGCTGTACTCAATAAATCATTATAATAGTTATTAAATGCGTTTTTGAAGTCTTCAAAATATTCATCAACCACAAATATCAATGATGATGGACTTGGAGTACTATACATTATTCCACAAGTTACATTATTCGCACCAATAGTGACAATGGATTCAGTCTTCATAAAGTATTCATGTACTAGCCCAGATCTAACTATCTCATACATGGGATGTTTTCTTGAAGTTATACCTGAAGCCTTTAACTGGCTATCTACTTTCCCATAACATTGAGAAAAGTAATCATTAATGAAAGACATGTAATGATCACCTAAAATTCCTTGTAAATCACCGCAGTACAACCCGCCTAAGTTTTCTGTGTATGTAGACAAACCTAATGCTGCCAGATAATTAGCCTCACCATCAATTGCAGCCTGAATGTCCTTAAACATATAGTCATGTATGGTGTCCATGTATTTCTTGCGCCAAGCTGGAGTGATAGTAATTGACATTAACGGAAGATATCAGCGTTTCCACATAAACATAGTGGGTTAAAATTCTGATATCTACAAATTTGGACGTGCTAATTGATGCTCTTCTGGCTGCGCAATCCATGGATCTACCTGTTTTGATCACTGTATAGTAATCCAGCTGCCTTCCATCCAGCAAAATAGCCGCTCTTGTACAACGCACAATACGCATCGGGGTTTGAACCGTTATTATTTGGATCGCAGTATGCTTGACTGGATCCCCCGTTTAGTCTTGCTTCCCTTCCGTCATCATAGCCTTGGTCAAAGGCGCTTCTGCCAGCATATGCTCCTTGATGTATCGGCATCAACAGGATTAAACTCTGCAAAAATAGCTATCCCCAAGCTCTTCATCTTGGCACATTTTACTATTTGTTTTATAGTATCATGGTAAGAGGTAAGGATATTTATTAAACTTCTAGAATATAATTATGTAATTATTTCTCATCCTTTAATCCTATTTTATATGGTCTATTGATCTCCATGATATTAGCTAAACAGGCAATGCGTTGCTAGTAGAATTATTTCTATAACTTGCCCTTGCAATGTCTTCATTAATACCACACATTTGACAGCATTTGGCTGTATTATTCTTAGGGTCATCAGAAATATACCACTCTTCAGGATCTACCATATTAATTGAAAAATGTGCATCCTTGTTTGCGGTAGGATACTTCTTTAGCCAACCTTCTGCGTTTCCTGGCTGTCGACAGAATCGGAGCGCATTAATATGATATGTCATTCAAAATGAGGAAACAATTTAGTTAATAATGTGCACTACGTTCCTTATTATTCCAAGAAACACTCAAGGTTTAACTGCGAAAGTAGCCACTGCAAACAGAAAGAAAGAAAAAGTATATAATCATTACTGTGAATTGTTCTAACCTAAGAGCCTCTTGAAATGTAGAATCCAAATCATAATGAATAAAGAGAACCTTCTGAGGAAATATCCTACAGCACAAGGTAGGTCAGAAGTACTGGTATATCTCTGATAATCCGAAGATATTACTAGTTCCTGCTGTCAGTATAAGTGAAGATATAATCAGAATAAGCAGACTGAACTAGTAAAACGGTTGTACCCTAGCCTAAGTGCATCTAATATATCATGCTGTTTTGTCTACACAACAGTCTTACAACATCTTAATTATAAGACTAGTTCCTGCCAGAGCTACTAATACACCAACTATGAGGCGTATTTTATTATCATCAAATATTAATGCGGCGTATAATTACACATTTATAGGTATATTCAAATCGAATTAATTTAGAAGAGATGCATTTATGCATCAGATTGGTATCGAAATGAGCTCTGTTTAAGTTCAGTATGGTTCACCTGTAGCTGCTCTTATCATATCGAACTGTCCTACCGACCGTTGGAGATGAACAAACTAATCTTTCTTGTAATTCCTCTTTTGATGATCGCAGCTGCGCGCCAATACTGCAGTGGTGCATATACAGACTCAGGCTTGAAAACCAACTAGGTGGGTTGCATACACTACTGATAGTTTTTTGAACGACTCTAACTTCTCATAAATTGACCCCGGATATAGGTGCACCAGTACTGAGTCTCACCTTCAAGGTACCCGATATTGACTTAGGTTCATAACCCTCAGCTGATACCCTTAAAGCTACAACACATTCTCCTGTATCAGCGTGCTTATCTATAGACCAGGATCTTACGACCATTAGGTCTAATGAATTTGTGATAATCTTGATTCTCAGTTACTGACGGCTGACGCTTTGGGACTCATTCATTTTTTGTCATTCTCTTTTAATCGTATGCCTTCGGGATAGTGCTCTCTTAAGGGACACTGCATATAGTATGTAAAGTAGACCAAGCAGCTAAGAGGAATACCTATGAAAGCTCAGAGTAACTAAAGGCGAGCAATACGAGGTTAGCTAGTCAGCTCATTGCATTTTTTTAGACACCGGATTAATTAGATTAGACTGAACCCGAAAGTAGTGCTAATCAAAACTAGCACTAACTCTCATTTGGTTAATACATTCTGTACATATATTGTTTGGACCTCTGCATGGCTTTATTCTATGGCAATATTTGCATAGAGTATAGTCGCTTTCTGATTCAGCTGTCACTGATGATATCATGTTTCTGATATTGTATACGGCGCCAAGATATTTGTAGCTTTGTAAATTATGCATCAAAATTTAATACTTCTACTAATATTACAGTTTAATATCGGGATCATTATAGAAACACATTAGAATTGCCTTTTTTCTTCAAATTTGTATGTTATTCAATATGGAGTAAATGGGTATAAGTTTCGTAATACTTCTACAGGTCTCCGCCTTTTCAGCTAATGCTATGATACAAGCTTCTGCTTTTCATTCAATGTCACCTATTCAGTTATAACTAAAATGATTTAGTTCTTACTATTTTGTGTTACTATACGCTATTGACGTGTTATTTCTTGGAATTTCGTACATTAGTCTGGTATCAAAAAGAGCATGGCTATACATTAGGTAAAACATCTAATTCTTGACAATAATTCATTTGCAATAGTAGAATTTGATAATATCATTTGAGTGAGGCAATCTTGTCGTATTATCACGACATTATTGAAGGCTGCTTTTGTCTCTTAAATCCTAATAATATTTTTTTGACTTGAATAATTCTAAGTATCCTACCGCTAATGCCCGTGATGTTGATTTCCTTGATAGTTCATGAATTGATGTATTGCGTTAATAACTTCATTATCTCTTGTATCAAGAATTAGCATTGAGCCATTTCTCAGATCCTGTGTACTATACTTTATCAAACCCTTCTTTTCAGTCATTACTTTAGTTCCAGGAACCTCTTCTGCGTGAATAAAAAAGGGTTTAGTAAAATTACCTTTCAAAAAATCTTTTTGAATATCCAATGAATGATCTTTGATCTGTTGTATAGTTACTGTATCGTTAGTATTCAAAGCAGTTATCATGATCGCTCCACCATTAGGAGTAGACTTGAAGTTATGCACAATTTTATTCTGATTAAAACCCATTGCGATATCTCCTCTTTCCATCATTGACATTGTAGTCGGTAAAGAGGATGAGGAAGAAAGGTGTGACTGATTAGCGCCTAGAATATCAATTGATAGGTCTTCACTGTTGTAGTCCGTAATGCCATTTCCTATCCAAATTATGATAAACAAAGGAAGAGAAAAAGTCAATATTATGATAATCATGAGCTTATGGTGGTTCATTATGACACTATCACGTTGACGCCTATTCAATATTTTGATGAGATGGTTAGCCCACATATGTCATTTGCTTATTCATGATTTAGCTCTTGATATGTTGTGTCATTCATTCTTGTTCATTTACACATTCTCGTAATTTTCCGTAACAGTTCGGTATCGAAATGACCACAATTAATACTTCAAATTAAATCGCTATTCTCATCCCAATCTATTCTCAACTTCTTAGTATGATCTTGAAGGATATTTTATTGTGCCTAACATATATAGCCTCAGATCCTCATTAACCTCAGATTATGATTGGAATTATTAAATGGGGTAACTGATGTATCTGAGGTCATGCACTTCATAGTACTCATGGACTACACATCTCTACAGAATCTCCATTTTTGTATTTTTTAACGTCCCGGATCATTTGTGCTCCTCTTTGTCTTTTATCCTATTTTGAGTGATGGAAAGCTGCGGATGCTGGCTATCTGACCATTAAATATCAAGGTCAGACTTGATCACATTAAATATCAAGGTCTCTTGGCTTCTTCCATCCTATTCCTCTTCCTAGGATCCAGCCTTGTATAATAACTTTTCAATGGGTAGAGATAGGTCTCTATGGACAAAACCCCGTAAGAGAGATACTACTGTACTGTTTCGCCAGTTGTTGTTTGTTTTCAGTTGCTCTAAATCGTCGGTCTATGCTATTGTCTGCAAGCTGAAATCATCTCTTATTGAGCTTTCTGTCGGTCTACCATTTATTGCTGATATTTCTGATCTTATTGTATAATTGGCGTTCTCGCTGAAGATTGGTCCTTGAATATGATATGCTCCAGTACTGCTAAAGTCAGGTCCAAAAGTTGTTGTTACGTTATCGCCTCGAATCAATTCAAGTGGAAGTTTTTCGCCTGCAGTAACGTATGTATTTGAGAATACCTTGTTTTCAGCAGCAATGCCATTCTTATAGATAGTAATATTATAAGCAAGTGGAGTCGCACGGTCTAATGGCACAGTCAGTGGTTTGAAATCAAGCAATGTTCTAAAGTCCTTAGTGAAGTCCCAAACAGGCCCTGTGCCGTATGATAATTCAAAATCAGTGCCTCTTGCTATTGAATCACTTACAGATACTGCTGCGACTCTCCATGGGTGAATTATGCAATGGTATTCGAAAGTTCCAGGTCTATCAAATGTATACTGAAAGAAAGAGTTTGCGGTTGCTGGCATTATACCTGAGTTGAACATTGCCCCAGCGTCAGAAGCGTTGGGAGCTCCACTTGTCACTGTATGTGGTTGGCCAAAATCGTTGTTAAACCATGCCACGGTACTCTGTACCGGAATGGCAATTGCTGGTGGAAAATAATGATAAAGACTTTCTCTTTGAGCTGCACCTGGCACGATGCTTACTGCATAAGTGGCAGGTATGTTCTGCAATGTAGCCATACTTCCAGGTTGTGCAGTGACATTCACTGTTGCTGCAAACCCTATGGAAAGTAGCATTGTAGAAATTAACGATACTACAGCGATAGCGAGTATTTGGTTCTTGTCCACTAGTCCTTTATGCATTAGTTTATTATAGAAGTATCTATTATAAAATAATTAAAATGTATATAATTATAACTACATGCATTGCAACGCAGTGCAGTCAATCGGCGAGTCCTTACCTCACTAATCCTACGTGTATGCATTGGTCTGCTCACCGCTGAGCGCAGGTTAGGGAGTACTGAAATACATTCAGTTCTACCTCTATTAACCAATTTTCCGAGTTATCGCGCAAGAGACTATGTATGAAGGTGTGTATGTTTAGAAATCGTTGTTTCACTTATGGTATCTTAATTCCCTACATTATATTTGTATAGTTGCTCTACATCATTAACTAGTTCTTCTTTAGTCGCAGGCAATTATGAGTAATTTCAACAGTTTTAAAATGCTAACGTCATAAAATCCTGTTCAACCATAATCTTTTTTATTATATCCATAGTGGATCTTAGTATATCCTTTGCAGTAACAATCCCCACTAATTTACCCTTACTGTCCCATACTGGAAGCCTCCTAATATTATTCTGTTGCATCAAATCAGCGGATTCTTTTAAAGAGGAGCTATTTGTTATTGTCAATAATGGCTTGCTCATCCTTTCGGATGCTTGTTACCATTGTCGAACGTCACCCTCTAATAATCCACTTCCGAGGTGTATTCTATCTATATGCTTTGAAAGATCCTTCTTATTTTCAAATTTCGATTCGCAGTAAGGACATACGATTGTAATGAAACTGCTTACCTGATCCACACGTTGCTTATCTCTCGAAATGGAAGGAGAATTATATGTCGATGAAGGAATTTCAACTTCTGCAAGGTCCAGGTTTTCTGTTGGCATATTCCCTGCAATTGCCATAAGGGTCACTATGCCTAATGGAACAACTTCATTGAATTCCTTTTTATGTGAAATTCCCTGTTCATTCTTGCTACTACCAGACTCTTCTCTCTTGGAAGATGTAGTTACAAGAAGTCTTCTAATATGTTTGCTTCTCATCAAGGAAATTGCATCTTTCAATGATAGCTGTTCATCAACTGCAATTATTGGAGAGCTCATTATCTCTCCTAATGTAATTTTCATTGGATCCTTTTTATCGGCGATCACTCGATACAATATGTCTCGCTCAGTAACGATCCCTTCTATCAAAGCGGGTAATGGAGTAGGTTTCATCATTGAAGTCTGTTCCGTCTCAGAAGGTATCGCTTGAGAAGATGAAGAATAACCAGATGTTACAAGTACCGATGACACACCTTTTTCCTTCATGGCATTTACTGCATCAGATACAGCCGTGTCTTGAGGTAATGATAAAGTATCTTTTTCAACCAAACTTCCTATTCGTTGATTTAATGAAGTGGAATACATTTAGCTTCCTTATTTACTAAATAGACGTTATTAATAATATTTGTTTGGTTTGGAATGGATGGGCTGGTATGATGGATTAAATATGATAACTAATTCGATGTCAGAGACTAAATTTTAGTAATTCTTCACGCCCATTTTCGGCCTCTGCTATTACTCTGCCTTGAGGGTCGACTATTATACTACTACCCATACTAATTAGGCCATTTTGTTCTCCAACAGCATCTGATTTAGCTACATACATCATGTTCTCTGCGGCCCTGACTATTGGAAACGATCGATTTCTCCTTTCTTTGTATAAGGCTTCTCGTTTAGTGTAATGATGAGATGAAAGATAAAACAATACTTTCACATTATTTCTCTTGTATCGAAGTGCTAGCAAAGGATTGTTCTGATCTCTGCAGATAAGGACGCCACATTTTACGCCTTGGTGATTCCAAATGGGGCTCTTAGTGGAAGTCCCTTTCGAAAAAAACCTTACGTCATAATCAGTCAAATCGTTCTTGTAATACTTTGTAATGATTCCGGATTCAGGTTTAATAATGAATGCGGCATTAAAAATTTTACCGTGTGATTTCCATGGTGTACCTATCAGCAGAGATACATTGAACCTGTTAGATACTTCCTGCAGCTCAATAAGAGAGTGAGCAATAGCCTTATAGTCGAGCTTTGCAAGGTCAACTATATAACCTGAAAGGCAACATTCAGGAAAACAAAGTAGGCTTATTCTTCTTTGTGATGCATTCCTTACATACGAAATTATGGTTCTAACATTAGTTTCTAACTCCGTTGTTACTCGCATTTGTACTACTCCCATGTTTACTATTCTTTCTCCGTGTGGTTCAGTCAAGCTTACAATATGCTTATTACAGATGTTCATCAATATAAGGCAAGAATATTTCATCATCTAACCGGATAAATTTCTTGACATCCACATCATCTACTTAATCTACCATGGGGGGCAGAACAACTATGGCCAAAAGGTTTAGTTACTAATCCTATACTTCGAATGTTTATCAATCAACAGATATGACCAAGGAAGGTAGATAGCAATGTAACATCGTTATCTCTAATCTTATCAAAAATCTGTGGTCTAAGCCTCATACTGTAACATGAGCCTCCCATTTATTCAATATGAAAAAACTTATTTATTCAATATGTTTAAGAGTTTGACAAGATATTATTCCTATCGATGACCACGGTCGTGAGGGACATTATGAGAAAACGGCTAGAAACTATAGAGGATTCAGCTTCCGTGCAAGATGCTGCTAAGAAATTGAAGGATAGGGAGGTCAGCTCGTTGATAGTAGTCGACAGAGAAGGTAAACCTCAAGGTGTAGTCACTGAGCGAGATATAGTTACTAAAGTATCTACTAGTGATACCTTCACGAGTACAATAACAAATAAGCAGATAATGTCAGTGCCACTCATCGCCATCGATTCAGCCTCTTCCCCAGCTGTAGCTGCTGATATGATGTTACAGCACAATGTAAGACATTTACTCGTCATTGATAATTACAATAATAGTGATAAATCAGATTCGAGTAACCTTGTTGGTATAATTACTCCCCTTGATTTTGCAAGATATGAAGAATTTCCAAATGACGAAGTAGATAAAGATGAAATCGAGAAGATGTTAGAATATTATATATGATGATACCCGGTATGCAGTTTGATAGCACCCTAAATCAGTATAGACAAGCCTTCGGATTGGATACCTAGCCCAAGAATTCGAGCTGCTACTATATTTTAGATTTGAATCATGAATACTAAGGTACTAATAGCTAACCGCGGAGAAATAGCAATAAGAATTGCTAAGGCTTGCAAGAAAGCTGGCATGATACCATATGGCATCTACTCCGAGGCCGATAATGAATCTCTGCACATAAAGTATTGCGAAGGAGCCGTCAATATAGGGGGATTATTGCCGATCGAAAGTTATCTTGTCATTGACAAAATTATCGAAGCGGCCAACAAACTTAGCTGTGATATGATCCATCCTGGTTATGGCTTTCTGTCTGAAAGTCCAAAATTTGCAGAGCAATGCAAAAAAGAAGGGATTATTTTTGTGGGACCCTCCACTGAGGTCATGGCTATTTCGGGCGATAAGGTGAAAGCCCGGAATGCGGCTTCAAGGGTGGCTTCCGTTGTCGAGGGTGCCGAGGTATCAAATGAAAAGGAGGCATTTTCTTTGATAAACAAAATTGGTTTTCCTGTAATCTTGAAAGCTGTTGAAGGAGGTGGGGGAAGAGGTCTAAGAATCTTGAGATCGACTGAGGAACTTCATCAGAGGCTTGCATCGGCACAAACTGAGTCTATGATGAGTTTTGGTTCAAACCGGGTTTATATTGAACAATACTTGGAGAATCCCAAACATATAGAAGTACAGATTATTGCAGACAGTTCTGATGTTATCCAACTAGGAGAAAGGGAATGTTCAATCCAAAGGCGCCACCAAAAGCTAATCGAAGAAACACCCTCTCCAGCGTTGGATGATGAAACAAGACAAGATATTTTAAGTGAGGCTGTTTCAATAATGAATGAGATCGGTTACGATAACGCAGGAACGGTCGAATTCCTACTCAAAGGTAACAAGTACTATTTCATGGAGATCAATGCGAGAATACAGGTTGAACATCCTATAACAGAACTTGTTACTGGAGTGGATATCGTAGAACAACAACTTCGTGCTGCCCTAGGGCAAGGTTTGTCCGTGAAGCAGGAGATGATCAGTTCAAAAGGTCATGCGATAGAATGCAGAATTAATGCAGAACATCCTTTGAGTTTTGCACCCGTCTCAGGTAAGGTTAACAAATTTGTGGCTCCTTCAGGAGAGGGAATTAGATTAGATTCCGCTTTATACTCAGGATATTCGATTCCTCAATTTTATGATTCCCTTATCGCTAAGCTGATTTGTCATGGATTTGATAGAAAAGAAGCGATCAATAAAATGGTCTCTGCACTTTCCTCGTTGAGGATTACGGGGATTCCGACTTCGATACCATTTCACATTTCGGCATTGAAGGACGACAGGTTTGTCGACGGAACATACAATACATCTTTTGTTGAAAAACTCAAATCTTACTCTTCAGAGAGTGGAGAATTGGCAGCGGCTGTTTTGGCTGCCATATCACAAAGAGCCAGAATTAGGACAGTATACGTGAAACAGGAACTTCAGAATGGAAATGACCCTTGGAACGTCAGTAGATTTGACTGGGCAAACCCTTATGATTCTAATTTAGCATCGTCGGCATTTAGGTGGAAATCCTGATTGAAAGTCAAAGTAAACGACAATCTATACGATATTGTGATTGTAGGAAAGGACATTGTAAAAGTGAACGGAGAGGAGGTGGTTGCAAAATCTTTTGATGACTGCATCGTTATAAAGGGAACAGAATTCCATTTGGATTTCGAAGAAGAAGGCGATCCTTCTCTAATGATCATAAATGGTATGGCATATCTAGTCTCGAGAAGCTATCTTACCGAAAAGGTATCTGATGAGATAAGAGCCCCTATAAGTGGCAGGGTTATTGATATTCCAGCAAGAAAGGGGTACAGAGTTGAACGAGGACAGGTAATAATTGTCCTTGAGGCAATGAAGATGGAAAATGAGATCAAATCGCCTGCAACTAGATGGATAAAAGATATTGTTGTTTCCAAAGGTCAGTCGGTGAAGGCGGGCGATATACTTGTAACTTTTGATTCTACCAGACAATGAGGCTTGTTATCACTTTTCAAGAGGTGATAATAGTACTGAAGATGTAGAAACAATCCACAATAAAACCGCTGCTTTTCAAATGGTATGTTTTGATCCTTGGATCAATCTCACCGTAACCAGCTAGAATAATTCTAGTATTTCATAGTCCAAAATACTGCCTAATTTGAGGAGTCATAACTTGAAAATACTATCTCTCCTAATAAACGGGGACTGATCGACCTGAAGCGCCTATGAGTAGACAGGAATGAACTTATGTCGGACAAAATTCAATCCATACTGGACGCCTGCCATTTCGTATTTTAGGAATGCATTCATGACAGGAACGAAGAGACAGAGCATTCAGCAAGTATTATATCAATCGTATATGCTGTTTGATTATTTCCTCCGCGATACTATTCTTCCCTACTAACACTTAGCATTATTATTGCTCTCCCTCCAATATCGTCTACCAATACTCAACAGTAACACATTTTATTTTCTGGTGGAGTGGGGGTCTAGACAGGGATATTGCCATGTTTCCTTCTCGGCCTCTCTTCTCGTTTTCTAATTATTGCCTTGAGGGAAGCTATCAACCTTGTTCTTGTTTCACTTGGCTCAATCACATCATCAATATAACCTTTCGATGCCGCAATGTATGGATTAGCGAATTTTAGCCTATACTGTTCTGCCAATTCGGTTCTCTTCTTTTCATGATCTTGTGATTGTTGGATCTTCTGTTTAAAGATAATACTGCATGCGCCTTCAGGACCCATCACTGCGATCTCGGCTTTAGGCCAAGCAAAGTTATAGTCAGCTCCCAGATGTTTGCTGTTCATTACGTCGTAGGCACCCCCATAGGCTTTCCTAGTTATCACAGTGAGTTTAGGCACAGTAGCTTCAGAGAATGCATAAAGCAGCTTCGCTCCATGCCGAATAATCCCGCCCCATTCCTGAACAGTCCCGGGAAGAAAACCAGGAACATCAACTAAGGCGACCAGTGGAATATTGAACGAGTCGCAAAATCTTACGAAGCGACAAGCCTTGTCACATGCGTCTATATCAAGAACCCCCGCTAGATTTTCTGGATTATTGGCAACAATACCCACAGAGTTACCATCAAGCCTTGCGAATCCCACAATAATATTACTGGCCCAGTACCTATGAACCTCAAGAAAATTGGAATCATCAATAATTTTCTTGATGATTGTTTCCATGCTATAGGGTCTATGGGGACTCGATGGCAAGAATGAATTAAGGGATTTGTCCTGCCGCTTGGGATCATCCTTAGTTACCGCGCGAGGAGGGTTCTCAAGGTTATTAGAAGGGAAAAATGACAGTAGGTTTCTGAGAATTCCAAAGCATTCTTGTTCGTTATCTGCAATGAAATGTGCAACTCCACTTTTTTTATTGTGAATTTCTGCACCTCCCAAATCTTCAAAAGTTACATTTTCTTCGGTTACCTCTTTCACTACTTCAGGTCCTGTGATAAACATGTATGCAGATTTAATCATAATAACAAAATCAGTCAGAGCAGGAGAGTAGACAGCACCACCGGCGCAAGGGCCCATTATGAGAGATATTTGAGGAATGACTCCAGAGGCTTTTACATTTCTATGAAATATCCCAGCATAGCCGGCAAGACTATCTACTCCTTCCTGTATACGTGCCCCTCCTGAATCATTTATTCCTATTATTGGCACCCCTTGTTTTAACGCCAGATCCATTACCTTACATACCTTTGAAGCAAATGCAAGACCTAAAGAACCACCTAGGATTGTAAAGTCGTGAGAGAACAAATAAGCCAATCGATTGTCAATCGTTCCGAAACCTGTAACAACGCCATCGCCAAGGAACTTTTTATCTTGCATCTCAAAGTTGTGGCATTCATGTGTTACGAATGGATCGATCTCTGTAAAGGATTTAGAATCACAGATCAACTCAATCCTCTCAAGCGCAGTGAGCTTTCCTTTCTTTTTGCGTTCTTGTTTCTTCATGGCTCCGCCACCCAGGAGATGGTCACTTCTATTCTTTTCCAGCTCGGGAAAATCCATATTCAAAGCATAGCCTCAAAGGAGTAAAAAAGTGTAATGAATCTAATTGAGGGAAAGATGGCCATTTTCAATGAATCTCAAAAGTAGCCATTGAATGGATCAGGAATAGCCTACCAATTTAACTTCATCTATGCGTAGCTTCTCGTGTAATTGCCAAAAAAATTAGCAATCTTGGTCACCTTCGATATGAGATGTGCCTAATTTTAGATCGTTTGCCTTCATCTATCCATAGGCAGCTTTATGAAAAGCAGACTATCCATATATAACATTCATAAAACCATAACAAGAATTGTAAATGGTAATTGAGTGAAAAATTAAGATTAGCAATAAATGGATTCGGCAGAATTGGAAGATGCTTTCTAAGGTCTGCGATCAAAGACAAGGAATTCATGGGAATGATTGATGTAGTAGCGATTAACGACATGGCTGATGCCAAGACTCTTGTTCATCTTTTCAAGTATGACTCTGTTTTTGGAAGATTTGATGGTACTGTGACGGTAAAGAATGAAGATACCTTGAGTGTAGATGGTATAGATATTAGAGTGATGTCTGAAAAAGAGCCCTCAAAATTACCATGGAGAGATATGAAGATTGACTTAGTTTTGGAATCTTCAGGAAAATTTAATGATGCCACAGAAGCTGGGAAACATATAACTGTAGCAGGTGCAAAGCGCGTGATCATTTCTGCTCCAGCAAAGGGTCCTGATACAACTATAGTGTTAGGAGTTAATGAAGATAAATTTGATAACAAAAAACATAATATCATTTCCATGGCTTCGTGTACTACTAACTGCTTAGCCCCTGTGGTGAAAGTCATAAACGATAGATTTGGTATCGAAAAGGGCTATATGACTACTACCCATGCATTTACAAATGACCAAAGATTACTTGATTTGCCACATAAGGATCTGAGAAGGGCCAGAGCGGCTACTATGTCTATTATCCCTACTACCACCGGAGCGGCCAAGGCAATTGGTTCCATAATTCCTGAATTGGAGGGAAAAATAGATGGGATGGCCCTCAGAGTACCTGTCAGCAGCGGATCGATTACAGATATGGTATTTACGTTAAAAAAAGAAGTAACACGAGAAGAAGTCAATAATGCATTGAAACAAGCTTCAGAGGCTAACTTGAAAGGAGTTTTAGAGTACACCGATGAGCCAATAGTATCAGCGGATATTGTAGGCAATCCTCATTCTTCGATCGTAGATGGCTTGAGTACCATGGTTTTGGGAAATAAGAATAATGTAGTAAAAATACTGTCATGGTACGATAATGAGTGGGGATTTGCTTGCAGGTTGGTAAGTCTGATCAAGTTCATCACGAAACAGGATAAAACATAAAAAAACCGTAAGAGGATGTAATGAATAGTATTCTACTCTAAAATTGATGGATTGGCCTTGTATGTTATTTGAGAAACTTCTGACATGAATAAGATTTGGAACCCTAAGGGCGATATTACAACGGTGGCTGCGGCTGCTGCAACAACCAACAGGGGCATAGAGCCAATTATCTACCTCGTTCCTCACACACATTACGACGCAATATGGGTATTCAATAGAGAGGATTATTTTTATATTAATATAGAATTTATTTTAAAGACGGCAGTAGAACTAATGAAGGCCAATCCGGAGTATAAATTTACAATCGAACAAACCTATCTTCTCGAACACGTGGAAGCGAATTACCCTTCACTTTTTGCAGACATAACAAGACTAACCAAGGAAAAGAGAATGGAAATCGCAGGTGGTCAGTATTTGATGTCAGATGTAATGTTACCCCATGGAGAAACGCTCATCAGGGAGATTCTTAAAGGCAAAAGATACATCAAAGGCAAATTCGATCAAGATGTAATTGTTGGATGGGGGGCTGATGAATTTGGTTTTAATGCACAGTGGCCTCAAATCTTACTGGGATGTGGATACAAATATTTTGCTTTTAGAAGGGGTGCGGATGAGTCTAAACCATCCGAATTTTGGTGGGAAGGATTAGATGGTTCGCGTATCTTGTCTCATTGGATGCCATTGGGTTACAGAGCTGGTCTTGATTTAACACAACTTCAGAAATCCTATATAGAACTTGAGAATTTGGCTGCTACACATCATATCTTCATGCCATCTGGTAGCGGAGTTACACTTCCACAACCAGAGACAGTTGATACAATAAGAAAGTGGAACGCCGATATTGGGGTCTATAATACCGGCCATCATAACAATTTTGTGATTACCTCATCTTCCGTGTCTGACACAGATACATCTACCGTAATGCATAACTATACTAAGAAACCAAGGATCCTGATATCTACCCCTTCTGAGTATTTTTCAAACCTTGAAAGGGATCAGAATGAATCGAAATTGGTGACACGAAAGGGTGAAATGTATTCTGGGAGATTTTCAGAAGTTTTTCCTGACTGTACTTCATCCAGGATGTGGATTAAACAAGGAGTGAAGGAATATGAAAATTTATTGCTAACTCTAGAAAGATGGCATGCTCTGAGTGAGCTTGAGGGGGTAGATCATGATGTTTTTGACCGACTAAAAAACTACTGGAACAGACTTCTTTTTATGTCAATGCATGATGCCCTACCTGGAACCGGAATAGACGAGGTATATAAT
>Ga0299914_10000980_pt1 | contig 18169 bp, 20 predicted proteins | sample RVTome_10_FD_201361 | JGI IMG/M metagenome (GOLD analysis project Ga0299914, IMG submission 201361) | Soil microbial communities from uranium-contaminated site in the Upper Colorado River Basin, Wyoming, United States - RVT153D57 (version 2) ...
CGGCTCCGTCCGATTCGTAGACCAGGGTCAGATCGCCGCCGTCCCCCGCGGCGCGGTAGCGCCAGATCTGGCCGTAGCCCTCGGCGAAGCCGTCGGAGTTCACGTCGCCGTTCTTGGCGTCGCCGCCGCTGGTCGAGGCGAAATAGATCGACCGGTCCCCGTCCCACCAGCAGCCCTCGAGGCGGTTGAACTTGGCGCCGCCCTGACCGAACCCCTGCGCGTAGACGCTGGTCGGCTCCGCGTTCGCGGCCGCCGCCGGGTTCGCGTCCTCGATCTCGAACCACTCCACCGGCAGCGCCTGCCCGGCCTGCTGGTTCTCGCGCAGGTCGGCCTGCGGAGTGCCGCTGATCCCGAGCATCTCCAGCCGACCGCCGCCGGGCAGGTCTTGCGGGTCGTCGGGGACGTACCGGTAGAAGCCGGCGCCCACGCCGGAGCCCGGATCGTCGGTCTGGTAGACGATCCCGGTCCGCTGGTCGGTCGCCACGGCTTCGTGCGCGAACCGGCCCATCGGCACGATCGGCTCGGCGCCGACGCCCTCGCCCGGGCCCCGGTCGACGGGCACGAAGAACGCGTACCCGTGCGGCTCGCCGAACGTCGCGACGGTCTCCTCGCCGGTGATCCAGCCCGCGTAGCCCAGCGCGTAGCCCCCGGCGCAGTTGACGATCGTGCCCTTGAGGCTGATGAAGTCCTGCACCAGGCGCCCCCGCCGGGGGTCGTAGTCCAGGGTGCTGGTCCCGCCGCCCGCGGTCGCGTCGTAGACCTCGCCCGCCTCGCCCGGCGCGACTCGGTTCGAACCCGCACCCTGAGCATTGCGGTCCTCGTGGTTGCGGATCAGCCGTACGAGCCTGCGGTCGGTCGGATGCGGGAACGCCGCCATCCCGTCGAGGGCGAGCGGGGTCAGGCTCCCGTCCGACATCTCCGAGCCGATCTCGGCGAAGCTCGTGTAGTGGAACCCGCGCGGCAGCGCCAGGATCTCGCGCCCGGTCGTCCGGTCGGCAACCGGGCGGAGGGGCCCATAGGGGCTGCCCGAGCCCCGGTGCGGCTTCGCCAGCGCACTCCGATTGGCCAGGGTCTCCACGGCCCCGGCGCTGAACAGGCCGGCCCCGGCAAAGGTTGCGCCGCGGGCGAGGAACGTCCTGCGGTCAAGTGTCGTCGTCACGTCGTGTTTACCTCCTGCGTCGTCGCCCCCCGCAGGTGCAGGCTTGCGCGATCACGGCCCGCTGGTGTAACCGAGCTGTTGAGTTTCAGGCGTGCTTGACGACGATCCGCTGGAGCACGTTCCCCGCCTGCCGGCAGCTGTCGATCGAGTCCTCGAGTCCCTGGTAGATGTCCTTCCAGCGGATCACCACCATCGGGTCGACGCTGACGGCGAACAGGCCGGCGAGCGCGTCGCGGTAGAGGCGGTCGCCCTCGTGCTCGAGCCGCCGGAGCTCGTCGAGCTCCCGGTCGACGGTGTCAAGCGTGCGGAAGCCGTCGAGCGCCCGATGCAGGGCCCTGGAACTGTCTCGGGCCACGCCGGCGAGCTGCTGCGCCGGTTCCATCGGCGCCTCGATCCGGTACATCGCGAATTCCTCGGAAACCTCCTCTAGGTTGTCGACGACGTCGTCGATGGCGCCGGTGAGCGCGTACAGGTCGTGGCGGTCGATCGGCGCCATCCGGATCTCACGCAGGCGCGCCACGACCTTGTGGGTCAGGCGGTCGCCCTCCTGCTCGCAGCGCGCGATCGCGCCGCGGTTGTCGGGGCCGTCGGGCCACTGCGCGAGCTCCGCCTCGAGCAGCGTCGCGGCCTCCTCGACGTTCGCCCCGGCCTGGGACAGGTATCCGAACAGCTCGGGGTGGAGCGGTTTCGCCCCGAACGCCAGCCACCGCCGGCGCAGCGCGCGAAGGCGACTGGCGCGAGCCACGTCGAGACCTCAGCCCGCTTACTGGGCCGGCGCGCTCAGCGGGCTGCTCTCGGGGTGCGACGCGTCTTCGAACTCCCGGAACAGGCCGGTCACCACGTACGCGATCTGCTCGCCGATGTCGACCGCGTTGTCACCGACCCGCTCGAGGGCCCGGGCGACGAGGATCATCGTCATCGCCCACTCGCGGCGGTCGTGGTCGTCGCCGATCTCGATCGCGATCTGGAAGCACTCCTTGTTGAGGTTGTCGACGACGTCGTCCTGGCGGACGAGGTCGCGGGCGAGCTCCACGTCGCGATCGGCGAACGCGCGCTTCACCTGCGTCAGCAGCGAGCGGACCTGCTTTCCCATGGTGAAGATGTTCTTCAGCATCCGATCGTCGGCCGGCGGGTCGTGCCCCACGATCGGGATCATCTTGGCGATGTTCACGCACTGATCGCCCATCCGCTCCATGTTCTTCATCACGTGGAGCAGCGCGGAGATCAGGCGCAGGTCGCTCGCGACGGGCGCCTGGGTGGCGATCATCGTCAGCAGCCGCTGATGGACCTCGAGGTAGCGGCCGTCGAGCACGTCGTCCTCGACCACGATCAGCTGCGCCAGCTCTGTGTCCTGGTGCTGGACCGCCTCGATCGCCCGGTCGAGCGACTGGACGACGAGGTCGAGGCTGTCCAGAGCCCGGACCTCGAGCTTCTGGAGCTCCTCCTGGTAATGCAAGCGTGCCTCCTCGACCATCGACGGCGGCCCCTACCCGACCTTGCCGGTGACGTAGTCCTCGGTCCGCTTGTCGGCCGGGTTGGTGAAGATCTTCTCGGTGTCGTCGTACTCGACGATCTCGCCCCAGCGGTTCTTCTCGTCAGCCGTCAGCTCAACGATCAGGAACGCCGTCATGTCGGAGACGCGGGCTGCCTGCTGCATGTTGTGGGTGACGATGACGATCGAGTACTTCTCCTTGAGCTCCATCATCAGGTCCTCGATCTTTCCGGTCGAGATCGGGTCGAGCGCGGAGCAGGGTTCGTCCATCAGGATCACGTCCGGCTCGGTCGCGATGCAGCGCGCGATGCACAGCCGCTGCTGCTGCCCGCCTGACATCCCGTAGGCGTTGTCGTTGAGCCTGTCCTTCACCTCGTCCCAGAGCGCCGCGCCTCGCAGCGCCTTCTCGACGATCTCGTCCATGTCCCCCTGCATCCCGAGGGTCTTGGGACCGAAGGCGATGTTGTCGTAGATCGACTTCGGGAACGGGTTCGGCTTTTGGAAGACCATCCCGATCAGCTTGCGGACCTGGATGGGATCGACCTTCGGCCCGTAGAGATCCTCGCCGTGGTACAGGAGCTGACCGTCCACGCGCGCGCTCGGCACCAGGTCATTCATCCGGTTCAGGCAGCGGATGAGGGTCGACTTCCCGCATCCGGAGGGACCGATGAGCGCGGTGATGTTCTTGTGGAAGACGTCCATCGAGATGTGCTTGACCGCGGGCTTGTCGTCGTAGCTGACGGACAGGTCCTTGAACTCGAAGACCTTCTCGCCCCGAGCGGCGGGGACCGCCTCGTGCCGCGTCTCGATCGCGATTGCGGGGTGCTCGTCTCCGCCCCGCGACGTGGCTTCCTCGGTCTTTCGCTCTTCCTGGGTCATGTGTTTCGTCACCTTAGCTTCACCTACCAACTCTGTTCGTATCGATTGCGTAGCCAGATCGCGATCGAGTTCATCGCGAGGACGAGGACCAGCATCACGACGATCCCGGCTGCCGCCAGCGCAAGCCACTCGTCCTGGGCCCGGTTGAAGTAGTTGAAGATCTGGACCGGCAGCACCGTGTACGAGTCTTCGAAGGGATTCGACGTGTTCTGCGTGACGAACGTCGTCGCGCCGAGCAGCAGCACGGGCGCGGCCTCACCGAACGCGCGCGAGATCGCGAGGATCACCCCGGTAAGGATCCCGGGGAGGGCTGCCGGGAGGACCTGGTGCCGCGTCGTCTCCCACTGCGTGGCGCCGAGCGCCAGTGATCCCTCGCGGATCGAGGGCGGCACGGCCCGGATCGCCTCGCGCGCCGCGATGATGATCGTCGGGAGGACCAGCATCGTCAGCGTGAGCGATGCGGCAGCTGCGACGAAACCCAGATCCAGGGGTCCCCGGGCGATGAATGCCAGGCCGAGGATCCCGTAGACGATCGACGGAACGGCGGCGAGGTTCTGGATGTTGAGCTCGATCAAGCGGTTCCACCATCTCGTCTTGTCCGCGTACTCCTCGAGGTAGAGCGCGGCGCCAACGCCGAGCGGAACCGAGACGAGGATCACCCCGCCGATCACCCAGAGGCTGCCGATGATCGCGGTTTGGAACCCGCCCTGCTCGGCGAACCCTGAGACCGGGTCCGTGAACAAGCCGATGCCGAACCGCTCCGCGCCGTCGATGAACGCGTCGATCAGGAGCAGGGCGAGCCCGAGCAGGGCGAGGCCGATCCCCAGCAGCAGCAGGAGCCAGAAGATCTGGCCGCGGACCCGCTCGCCGCGTGGCTTGTCGGTGAGCTCCGCGGCAGTCACCGACCGGGCACCGGCGACCGCAAGCCTGGTGCGCTCACTGCCGATCATTCGTAGACCTGCCGGTACTTGCGGACCAGCCGAATGCTGATCATGTTCATGCCCAGCGTCAGCACGAAGAGCAGCAGCCCGACCGCGAAGATCGTGTCGTACTCGATCGTCCCGGTCGCGATGTCGCCGGTGGCGGTGGAGCCGATGTAGGCCGTCATCGCCTGGATCTGCTCCGCCGGATTGAAGGTCATCTGCGGGTTGTTTCCGGCCGCCATGAGGACGACCATCGTTTCCCCGACCGCGCGTGAGACGCCGAGCACCATCGAGGCGACGATGCCCGAGAGCGCCGCGGGGAAGACCACGCGCAGTGCCACCCGCATCTTGCTCGCGCCGAGTGCGTAGGCGCCCTCGCGCAGCCCCTGCGGCACGGCGGACATCGCGTCCTCCGAGATCGAGGCGATGATCGGCACGATCAAGAGCCCGATGGCCACGCCGGCCGCGAGGGCGTTGAACACGTTCGGGCCGTCGCCCAGGAAGCCGGGCCAGATGTCCTGGAGGAACGGGGTGATGAACGAGAACGCGAAGAAGCCGAAGGCGACCGTGGGGATCCCGGCCAGAACCTCGAGGGTCGGCTTCAGGGTCTTACGGACCCGTGGGCTCGCGTACTCGCTGAGGTAGATGGCCGCCGCAAGACCCATCGGGATCGCGAACAGAAGCCCCCAGAACGTCACGCTGAGGGTCCCCACGACGATCGGCAGTACGCCAAAGCTCGGGGGAGCGATCACCGGGGACCAATCGGTCCCGAACAGGAAGTCGCCGATCGGGATGTGCTCGAAGAATCCGAAGGACGGCTCGATCAGGGAGATCACGATCCCGGTTGTGATCGCCACCGAGATCGCGGCGCAGGCGGCGAGCAGTCCCTGGATGAGCTTCTCGCCGTAGCGCCTGCTCGGGGCCTCCAGCCGGCTACGCCCGGAGGCGAGCCGGCTGGAGGTCAGGATGTCCCGAGCTTCCATGTGCTGGTGGTTGGAGGTGCCGTCGCCGTCGCGCGCAGGCGCTACTCGGCCGCCTCCCCGGAGCCGCCGCCGCCGGCGAGCGCCGCCGTCGCGTCGAGCGACTCCTGCTTCTGTTCGTCGGTCATCGCGATGAACCCGGCTTGCGCGGTGAGCTCATCGGAGTTCTCGATGTAGAAGTTGACGAACTCGATCACCTCCGGACGCTGAAGCGCCTCGGCCGACGGGTAGATGTACAGCTGACGACCGAGCGGATTGTAGGACCCGTCCTGGGTCGCCTCCGCGGAGGGGGCCACGCAGTCCCCATCCTCGTTCTCGATCTCGAGCGCCTTCAGCTGGTCCTGGTTCTCCTGGAAGAACGAGTAGCCGAAGTAGCCGATCCCGCCGGTGGAGCCGGCGACGCCGGTCACCGTCTGGTTGTCGTTCTCGCCGACGATGTTGACGTCCTTGGTGCGCTGCGCGCCCTCCTCACCGTTGATCGCGTCGGTGAAGTAGTCGAACGTGCCGGAGTCGGCTCCCGGGCTGTAGATCTCGAGGTCCTCGGAGAAGTCGGCGTCGAGCCCGTCGATGTCGCCCCAGCTCGTGATCGTCGCCTTGGGGTCGAAGATCTGGTTGAGCTGGTCGACCGTCATGCAGGTAACTGGGTTGTCCGGGTGAACGACCACGGTGAGTGCGTCGTTCGCCACGACCAGCTCCTCGTATTCGATGCCGTTCTCCTCGCACACCGGCACCTCTTCCTCTTCATCGATCTGCCGAGAGGCGTCGGAAATGTCGGTCTCGCCGACGCAGAACTTCTCGAAGCCGCCGCCGGTGCCCGAGGTTCCGACGCTCACCTGGACGTCCGGGTGCTCACCGGAGAACAGCTCACCGGCCGGCTCGCTGAGCGGCGCGACCGTGCTCGATCCGTCGATCGCGATGCTGCCGGAGAGCTCCTCGTCGGAGCTCCCGCCGTTCCCGCTGTCGTCGTCGTCGTCGCCGCAGGCAGCGACGCCGAACGCCAGAAGGCCGCTACAGCCGACGGCCAGCAACCACTTCTTAGAGATCACGTTGAAAGACTCCCTCTTCGTTGGATTTGGATTGGATGTCGCAGTGAGGCATGGGGCGCTTCCTGCGCGTACGAAGCGCGGGCCACCCCGGGACATGAACGGGAGGCTTTCAGCGGTTAGTTTCAGTCTTGTTATCCGGATGGTGTAGACCTGTGAAAAAGATGTGAACCCGAAACAGGCGAAGACAGCCCGCGCCCGACGCTCGGGGGTGCCGCCGGCACTGTCCAATGGTTCCCCGCCAGAGGACTTCAGCGATGGGCGCCTCGAGATCCGGGCGGGAGATCGTGTTGTCCTCACCGACGGCCGCCATCTCCAGCTCACACCGAGCCAGCTCGGCCTCCTGGTCGAGCTCCTGCGCCACGCCGGTCAGGCTCGAACCCGCGAGCAGCTGCGAGCGGCCGTGTGGGGCCCGGACGCGGAGGCGGGTCTGCGGGCCGTCGACGTCGCGATCGCGCGGCTGCGCGCGCAGCTACGGCGCCGGATCCCCGGCGTCGCCTACATCCACACCGACTTCCGCAGCGGGTACCGATTCGCCCGCGAGCCCGTCGACTAGCTCGGGCTCGCTCGTCCGTTCCGGAGCGTCGGCGGCGCCCGGGACCTCGTGGTCGGGCTCGAAGCGGTAGCCGACGCCGAAGTGCGTGTGGATGTAGGCCCAGCTCGGCGAGTGCTTCTGGAGCTTGGCGCGAAGCTTGCGAACGAAGACGTCGACCGAGCGATCGCCGTGGGCCATGGCGTAGCCCCAGACGCGCTGGTAGATCTCCTCGCGCTCGAGGACCTTGCCCTCGGCGTCGGCAAGCGTTTGGAGCAGCTCGAACTCGCGGCGCGTGAGGTTGATCGACCGCCCCGCGACGAACGCCTGGAACTGATCCGCCCGGATCTCGAGCTCGGCGGCGACAACCGGGCCGACGTCGGCCCGCGGCTGGCTGCGCCGGCGCCGGCGGACCACGGCCTCGACGCGCGCCATGACCTCCTCGGGATGGCAGGGCTTCGCGACCCAGTCGTCGGCGCCGAGGCGCAGGCCGCGGACGCGCTGGGCGACGGTGGAGCCCTGGGTGACCACCACCACGCCGAGGTCGGGGAGCATGCCGCAGACGCGCTCCAGGAACTCCCAGCCGATCGGCCCGAGCACCGAGATGTCGACGACGAGGGCATTGAGCTTCATCGCGATCAGCTCGTCGGGCGGGACGGTGCTCGAGAGCACTCGGTATTCCCACCCGGCGGCTTCCAACCGCTTCGACAGGACGCGGACGAAGCCGCTGTCGGTGTCGATCACGGCGAGCCGGACTTGGCCTGGCTGTGCGTTCATCATTCCCACGCGCGGGGCAGCGGGCTTGACCGTCTGCCCCGGGTCGCGTGCGTGAATCGTAGTGTGCGGGCCCGCCGCGAAATCACCCGTTCACAGAAGTTTCACAGCCGTTCTCCGGATCTTCACGCAGGTTGCGGGCTCTGCCCCGAGACTGCGCGCAGCGAGATCCTCTCTCGTGCGGCGCGCGACCTTCACTACCTGCCCCGGGTCGCGCGCTCATCCTTGACCGGACGGCCGCCACCGCGCGGCCGTCCGGCGTTTCCGGCCTACTCGATGGCGCCGGTCGCGGCCAGGGCCAGGACCGCGACGCCGAGCGGAATCCGATAGACGACGAAGATCGTCAGCGTGTGACTAACGAGATAGCGCAAGAGCCACGCGATCGCCGCGTAGCCGGAGACGAACGCCGCCACGGTCGCGACCACCGTGGCCGCGGCGGACGGCGTGTCGCCGTGGCCGAGCTCCCGCAGCTCGAAGAGCCCGCTCAGCACCACGGCGGGAATCGAGAGCAGGAACGAGTAACGCGCCGCCGCGGCGCGATCGAACCCCCGGAACATGCCGGCGGAGATCGTCGCCCCCGAGCGCGAGACACCGGGGATCAGCGCCAGCGCCTGAGCGAAGCCGATGAAGATCCCGTCGCGTCCGTTGATCTCCGCCAGATGCCTGCGGCGGGTGCCGAACCATTCGGCGGCGAGCATCACGAACGAGAACAGGATCAGGGCCGAGCCGATCAGGTAGAGGTCGCGGGCCCCGGACTCGATCTGGTCGCTGAACGCGACGCCGAAGATCGAGATCGGAATCGTGCCGAGCGCGATGAACCAGCCGAGCTTCGCCTCGTGGCTGAGCCCGCGCCACGGGCGACCCAGCTCCGCGAACCAGGCGCGGCCGATCGCCCAGATGTCGGCGCGGAAGTACACGAGAACCGCCGCCATCGTCCCGAGCTGGATGACCGCCGTGAACGCGGCGCCGGGATCATCCCAGCCGAAGAACGCGGGCACGATCCGCACGTGCCCGCTCGAGGAGATCGGCAGGAACTCGGTCAGGCCCTGGACGAGGCCCAGCACGATCGCTTCGAGCCAGGACATGAGCGGGGCATGGTAGTGAGGCGGATGGCGAAGCCCGAAGCCGAGCCCCGGCGTTGTTGAGCCGGCTTTCCTTGCAGCGGATAGAGTTCCCCGGCGATGACCGCAGTCCGCCGCACCACCGTGCTCGCCGTCGTCGGGCTCGTGTCGCTGCTGGCGCTCGTGCCCGTCGCCGCGGCCGCCGACGGCGAGGGCCTCTACGGCCGCACGAACGACAAGGTGATCACCTTCTTCTCGTTCGGCGTGATCGCGTTCTTCGCGATCCTGGTGATCGTCCTCTCGATCGCCCAGCATCGCCTCGAGACCCGCAAGGAGCGGGCTCGCGAGGACATCGAGCGCCTGCGACAGCCGTAGTGAGGCGGAGGCGAAGCCGAAGCCGAGCCCCGGCGTTGTTGAGCCGGCTGATCTAGTGTCGGAGACCAGCTACGAGCGCGTCGGCGCCGCGGCGGTCCTCAAGATCACCCGGCCCGAGCGGCGCAACGCGGTCGACGCCGCCACCGCGCTGGCCCTGCGCGAGGCGTTCGGCCGCTTCGAGGCGGATGAGGAAGCGCGGGTGCTCGTCCTCGCCGGCGAGGGGTCCGAGGCGTTCTGCGCCGGCGCCGACCTGAAGGCGTTCGCCGAGGCGGCGCGGGAAGGCGTCGACGCCGAGGCGTGGCTCTCCCGCTTCCCCGACGGGCCGCTCGGCTTCAGCCGCCTGGTGCCGTCGAAGCCGGCGATCGCGGCGATCTCGGGCTGGTGCCTGGCCGGCGGGCTCGAGCTGGCGCTCTGGTGCGACCTGAGAATCGCCACCGACGACGCGAAGCTCGGGTTCACCGAGCGGCGCTTCGGGGTGCCGTTGATCGACGGCGGCACCCAGCGGCTGCCGCGAATCGTCGGCATGGGCCGCGCGCTGGAGATGATCCTCACGGGCCGGGTCGTCGCGGCCGACGAGGCCCGCGACTGGGGGCTCGTGAACGAGGTCGTGCCCGCCGGCGACCACCTCGAGCGAGCGCTCGAGATGGCAGAGGGCCTCGCGGCGTTCCCGCAGCCGACGATGCTCTCCGACCGCCGGGCGGCGATCGAGGGCGCCGGGATGCCGTTCGCGGAAGGGCTCGCGCACGAGGCCGCGCTCGGGGTCGACTCGCTCGTCACCGGCGCGGAGGGCGCCAAGCGATTCGCCGGGGGCGAGGGCCGCGGCGCCGCGGGCGCCGGCGTCTAGTTTTCGGCGGCCTCGCCGCCGATCCGGAACTCGCTCAAGAGCCGCTTCTCCGACTCGCCCTCGACGGCGGCGATCACCTCGACGTGCTCTGCCAGGGGAGTTCCCCTGAGCTTCGTCGCCAGCAGGTCGTCGACCTGGAAGACCCCGGCCGAGTTGTTCATCGCGATCTCGATCCGCACGGCGCGCTCGTCACCCGCGGAGATGTCGATCGAGTCGATCGCTGCGGCCGAGATCGTGTGGATCCCGACCTGCCCGGCGTCGACCGGCAGGCGCGAGCGGCCGTGAGCCATGTCCAGCGCGTCCGCCACCCGCACGACCCCGGCCTCGACGGTGTACGGCTCGCCTCGCCGGCGATGCCCGATGATCGCGTGCAGGGACTCGGCGATCACGACGGGCCGCTCGGCGTCCCTGTAGACGTCGGCGAGGAGCTCGCGCAGCTTGCGCTCGGCGAGGAACAGGCTGAACGCCTCGTGGTCGGCGCGGTGGATCGACATCCCGACGTCGTGGAGCAGGGCCCCGGCCGCGACCACCACCTCGGCGTCGCGGTCGCGCATCGCGTGGTCGGCCACCATCGCCGGCTTGACGCCCGCCTTGACCAACAGCCTCAGCAGGCGCAGCGCGATGTTCAGCACGATCTGGACGTGCACCCACGAGTGATCGGACATGCCGAGCCGCTCGGAGTTCACCTGGGCCATGTGCCACCAGCCGCGCACCTCGGGGTCGGCGTTGATCCCGTCGAGGAGCGCCTCGAGCCGGCGATTGCCCCGGGTCGGCGCCTTGACCTGGGCGCGCTCGATCGCCTCGGCCGGGGCCATCCCGAGCTGGCCCGGCCCGCTCGACTCGGGCACGTCGTCTGTGACCTCGATCTCCTCGACCTCGTCGGCCATGCGCGCATCTTCGCACCGTCGTAGGATCCCGGTCCGTGCCGGGTTTGCTTTCGATCGAGCACGCGGGGGACGTGGCTGTGGTCACGCTGCGGCGCCCGGAGAAGCGGAACGCGCTGTCGATCGACCTTCGGGTCGAGCTCACCGACGCGTTCTCGCACCTCTCGGAAAACGAGAGGGTGGGCTGCGTGATCCTGACCGGCGCCGGCACCGCCTTCTGCTCCGGCATGGACACCGACGAGTTCGGCGGCAGCCTCGAGAGGAGAAGGCGCCTGGTCGAGACCTCGACGAGCGCGTTCGAGGCGGTGGGAAACTGCAAGCGGCCGGTGCTGGCGGCGGTCAACGGCCCGGCCCTGGCGGGCGGCTTCGCGCTGGCGCTCCTCTGCGACCTGCGCGTGGCGCACGACTCCGCCACGTTCGGGTATCCCGAGCTGCCGCGCGGGATCCCGCCCAGCTACGCCGCCGCGCGGGCGGTGCTGCCGGCCACCGTCGCCCAGGAGCTCTGCCTGACCGGCCGCCTGGTGCGGGCGCGCGAGGCGCAGCGGATGGGGATCGTCCGCGAGGTGGTGGCGGGCGACGTGCTCGCGCGGACCACCGACCTGGCGAGAAGGATCGCCCGCATGCCGCGTCAGGCGATCCTCGAGACGAAGCGGCGGACGCTGCTCGAGCGCAGGCACCTCTGGGGCTTCCTCTTCGAGGAGGAGTACGAGGTCTTCCGCCGGGCGCTGCTGGGCAACAGCGACGGCGAGACGAACGGCGAGGCGGCCTAGAAGCCCGGGATCGGCGACGCCTGCTCGAGCAGCCGCGGCCAGACGAACGTCTCCCAGGACGACGCGACCAGCAGCATCGGGATCGCGACGGCGACCGTGGCGAAGGTGGCCGCGAGGAGATCGTGCCACTCGCCGCGCCGGCTGGCGATCGTCCACGCGGCCAGCGGGAGGAAGACCGCGGTCAGCTCGAGGATCGCATGCGGGAAGACGGTGAGGATCAGCAGGCCGGGCGACATGCCTAACTGCTCCGCGAGCTGGGCGCCGGTATGACCGAGCACGTAGGCCTGGGTGACGAGCGAGAAGCAGGTCACCCCGACGACCCAGGCGAACGCCAGCGGACGGGCCTTCTCGTGGATCGACCGGTTCCAGCCGGTCATCCGGCTCGCCTGCAGCGGCAGCGAGCTGCCGGCGATGAACCCGGCCACGCAGGCGACCGCGTGCAGGGCGAGAACGAGCCCGTTCCTGACGAGGACATGGACGACGTCGCCCAACCCCGCCTGGTACTCGACGCCCGGGATCACCGCCGGCGTCAGGTCGGGCTGGGCGACGGACGCGATCACGAGGACCGCGAGCAGCAGCGCCGCCCCGAACGCCAGACCGCCCAGGAGCCACGGGCGCAGGACCAGCGCGGGCTCGCGGTTCCAGCGCAGCAGCGCGCCGCGCGTATCCCGCAAGCCCTGCGCCAGGGCCATCTCCGAAACGCTCACCTACCTGACATCGGCAGGCCCGGTCCCGCGCTGAACCCTAGGCGCCGCAGACGGGCCAGGGCGAGGAGCCGGCACGCGAGTAGAGCAGCGCGGCCCGGTAGTCCTGCTCCGCCTCGGAGGCCTCGGCCGGGTTGCCGCTGCCGCCCACGGACGCCCAGGTCCCCAGGTCGAACTGGTACTTGCCGTAGTACCCGGCGGCGTTCACTGCGGCCGGGTCGCCCCCGGACTCGCAGGCCGCGATCGCGTTCAGGGTGGCGAGCGAGACGCCCTCGATGCTGCCGCCCGTGGGGGCGAAGGCCGCCGCCTTTCGCCGCTGCTTGCGGGCCTGCTCCACGCGGTCGCCGAGCGAGCCGATCCCCTCTCGCAGGCGACGCTCGGTCGTCGCCGGCAGCTCGAGCAGATGAGTCCGCGGCGCGACGTCCAGCCTTCGGGCCCGCTCGAGCAGCACGTCGTAGCGCACCCGCAGGGCCGCGGCCTCGAGCGAGCGGTCGAGCCTGGCGCCGGGCCGCTCGATCAGCTCGAGCGGCTCCTCCTCGCCCGCGTCCGGCGCCGCCGGAGCGGCGGCCTGGGCGGCCGTGGCGAGCCCCAGGGCCGCCGCGGCGGCCAGGATTGCGAAGCTTCGTTTGGTTGACACGGGTAGATCCACCTCCAGTCGACGTCCCGGCGCCCCCGTCGGCGGGGAGCGTGCGTGTTAAGAGGCCGGTCCTGGGCGCTGGCGGCCTGGCCGTCGCGCGCATTCCCCGGCCTCAAAGCCGGGCACTCGTAGCGCCCCCGGGCGGTTTGTCGTTCGTGGCGCGCCGGTCGGCGGCGCGTGTCGGGGGCTTCGTGTGTTCGCGGAAGGACAACAGGCCGATGCTCGAATATGTGTGACGAGCGTCACACTCGCAAGAATTCGCTCACATTGCGCTCAGGAGAAGAATCCCTGCAAACGACGAACGAAGCGGCGCTCACGCTGGTCCGGCAGCCTCGGTCGGGGCAACCCGCTCGCGACACGGGGACCTCGCACGCGGTGCTGCGGCGCGTGGCCGCCGGCGAGCTCGGCCCGACCTTCCGGCTCCGCGAGGCGGAGCCGGTGCTGGCCTTCGGGAAGCAGGATGCGAACAGCGCCGGATTTCCTCGCGCCGTCGAGGCCGCCCGAGCCGCGGGGTTCGCGCCCGTCCTGCGGCTGGCCGGGGGGCGGGCGGCCGTGTTCCATGCCGGCACCCTCGCGTTCGCCCACGCCACGCCCGCGGAGCGGCCGACGCGCGGCACCCGAGAACGCTTCGAGCGCACCGGCGAGTGGCTGGTCGCGGCGCTGCGCCGGTTGGGGGTCGACGCCAGGGTCGGCGAGATCCCCGGCGAGTACTGCCCGGGCGCGTTCAGCGTCAACGCGGGCGGGCGGATCAAGATCGCCGGGGTCGGGCAACGGATCATCGCCGGGGCCGCGCACATCGGCGGCGTGATCGTCGTCACCGACAGCGCCGCGGTCCGCGACGTGCTGGTCCCGGTCTACGAAGCACTCGGCCTCGACTGGGACCCCGCGACGGCCGGGAGCGTCGAGGACGATGCCCCGGGGGTCACGCTGGGCCAGGTGAGCGCGGCGATCGTCGCCGAGCTGGGAACGAGGTACGAGTTGACCGACGGTGACTTCGACGACGAGACGCTCGCCCTGGCGCGCGAGCTCGAGCCTCAGCACGAGATCAGCCTGTAGAAAATGAGAACGAGTCTCGTTCTTGCTGTATGCTGCCGCGCGTGCTCGAGTCACTCGACCTGCCGTTCGTCCAGCGCGGCCTCGCCGAGGTACTCCTGCTGGCGGTCGGCGCCGGCCTTGTCGGCACCTGGGTAGTCCTTCGAGGGCTCGCCTTCCACTCCCACGCCGTCGGCACCGCTGCCTTCCCCGGGCTCGTGGTCGCCGACGGCCTCGGGTTCGCCGCCGCGCTCGGGGCGCTCGGCGCCGCGGCGGCGTTCGCGGTCGCGGTCTCGCTGCTCGCGCGCCGCCGCGCCGACGACCGCGGATCGGAGGTGGCGCTGGTGCTCGTCGGGATGCTGGCGCTCGGCGTGATCTTGGCGAGCGACGTGTTCGAGTCGTCGACCGGCCTCGAAACGCTCTTGTTCGGGAGCCTGCTGCTGATCGATGGCGGCGAGCTCGCCCTCGCCGGAGCGGTCTCCGCGCTCGCGCTGGCGGCCACGGTGGTGGCAGGCCGGCACTGGCTGGCGCACGGCTTCGACGCCGAGGGCGAGGGCCCTCGCACCGCCTGGCTCGAGCCGGTCCTGCTGGGCCTCGTGGCGCTGGCCACGGCCGCGGCCGTCACCGCGCTCGGCGCCCTGCTCGTGACCGCGCTGTTCGTGATCCCGGCGGCCACGACCCGGCTCTGGACCTCGCGGATGGCGACCTGGCAGGCGGCCACCGTCTTGCTCTGCGCCGCGGAGGGAGTCGCGGGAGTTCTCCTCGCGGTCGAGCTCAACGCGCCCCCCGGCGCGACGATCGCGCTGCTGGCCGGGGTCGTCTTCGCGCTGGCGGCGGTCGCGGCCGCGGCGCGGCGCGGCGGGCGCAGGCCGGGCGGGCCGCTCGCTCGCTGGACCGCGGCGGCGCTGTCGATCGTCGTGGTGTCCGGGTGCGGCGCGGATTCCGGCGACTCGGTGGGCGTGGTCGCGACCACGCCGATCGCCGGGGACCTCGCGGAGAAGGTCGCCGGCGACGAGGTCGAGGTGACCACTCTGCTGGCGGCCAACGCCGATCCGCACCGCTACGAGCCCCGGCCCGACGACGTCGCAGCCCTCGCAGGCGCCGACCTCGTCGTCGCCAGCGGCGGCGACCTGGACGAGTGGATCGGCGACGCGATCGAGGACTCGGGCTCGTCGGCCGAGCTCCTCGTGCTGGCCGACCAGGTGCCGCACCGGCTGCACGGGGAACACGCGCACGAGGACGAGGAAGAGCTCACCGAGGAGGAGGACGAGGAGGGCGGCGAGGAGCTCGATCCGCACTGGTGGCACGACCCCCGCAACGCCGTCGCCGCGGTCGACGCGATCGCCGCCGCGCTCACCGGCCTCGACTCCGGCGACACTGCGGCGATCGAGCGCCACGCGACCGACTACGCGGACGAGATCGAGGCTGCCGACGCCGCGGTCGCGCGCTGCCTCCGCTCGGTCCCCGATTCGGACCGCAAGCTGGTCACCGACCACGACGCGTTCGGCTACCTCGCCGAGCACTACGGGCTCGAGGTCGTCGGCGCCGTGATCCCGGCGACCACCACCGAGGCCCAGGCTTCCGCCGGCGAGCTCGCCGAGCTCCGCGACGTGATCGAGGCGGAGGGCGTCGAGGCGGTGTTCCCCGAGTCCTCGGTCACCACCGGGCTCGCGAAGACGATCGCCGACGAGACCGGCGCGACCGCGGAATACGAGCTCTACGGCGACTCCCTCGGGCCGCCGGACTCGACCGGCGCCACATACCTCGACATGATCGGCGCGAACGGCGACGCGCTCGTCCGCGGGCTCACCGGCGGCGCTCGGGGGTGCGCGGCGTGACGTCGCCGGCCGTCTCGAGCCGCGAGCTGATCGCGGGCTACGGAGGACCGCCGGCCTTGGCCGACGTGACGTTTGCCGCGGCGGCCGGGAACCGGGTGGCGATCCTGGGGCCCAATGGCGGCGGCAAGACCACGCTCTTCCGGGTGCTCGCCGGCGAGCTCGAGCCGGCCGCGGGCGAGGTGGCGGTCCAGGGGCGCGTCGGCTGGCTCCCGCAGACCGAGCGTTCGCGCCTGGACTTTCCCGTCTCGGCCCTCGACGTCGCGCTGATGGGCGCGCTGGCGACGCTGGCGTGGTGGCGCCCGCCCGGTCGGGCCGAGCGCCGCCGGGCGCTGGACGCGCTTTCCGAGGTGGGCATGGCGGAGCTGGCCGACGCGACGTTCGGTGAGCTCTCGGGCGGCCAGCGCCAGCGGGTCCTGATCGCCCGTGCCCTGGTCCAGGAGGCGGGCGTACTGTTGCTGGACGAGCCCTTCGCCGGGCTCGACTCCCGCGCGGCCGATCGGTTGCTGGCCCTGATCGACGAGCTCGCGTCGGTCGGGTGCACGATCCTGATCGCCACTCACGATCTCGACCAGGCGCGGGCCTGGGATCTGGTCCTCTGCCTGAACCGGCGCCAGGTCGCGTTCGGCCACCCCTCCGAGACGCTCACCCGCGAGGTCCTCGAGGCGACCTACGGCGGCGCGATCGTCGAGATCCCCGGCGAGGGCGGCGGCCTCGGGGTCCTGCCGCCCCATCACCACGACCACGAGCGCGCATCCGATGCCTGACGTCGCCGGCATCGGCTCGCTCCTGGCCGACCCGTTGCGCGACCCGCTCGTGCTGCGGGCCGCGATCGAGGTCGTCCTGATCGGGATCGTCGGCGGCGCCCTCGGCTGCTGGATCGTCCACTACGGGCTGCCCTACGCGGCCGAGTCGGTCGCCCATTGCATGCTGCCCGGCCTCGTGCTCGCGGCGCTGGCCGGCATCCCGCTCATCGTGGGTGGGACGCTCGGCCTGCTGGCCGGGGTCGCCGCGATCTGGCTCGCGTCGCGCGCGCCCGCGATCGGCCGCGACACCGCGGTCGCGGTGGCCGTCACCTCCCTGTTCGGGCTGGGCGCCCTGCTCGCGCTGTCCCCCGAGACGCCGCCGAACCTCCAGGGGATCCTCTTCGGCGACGTGCTGGCGGTGTCGTCGGGCGACCTGGCGATCGCCGGCGCCCTGGTGGTCGTGACCGTCGCCGGGCTGGTGGCGCTCCACCCGCGGCTCCTCGCGGTCGGGTTCGACGCGTCGGGGGCCGGCGCGATCGGCGTCCGCGCAGGCGCGGTCGAGGCCGCGCTCCTCGTGCTGCTCGCGGTCGCGGTCCTGATTGCGGTCCAGGGCCTTGGCAACCTGCTCGCGGTCGCGGCGCTGGTCGGCCCCGCCGCGGCCGCCCGGGCGTTGACCCGGCGCATGGCCCCGATGATGCTCGTCGCGGTGGCGCTGGCAGTCGCCAGCGGCGTCGCCGGGCTCTACGCCTCGTACCACCTCGAGCTGGCCGCCGGAGCCGCGATCGCCGGGACGACGGCGCTGGTCTGCGTCCTCGTGCTCGCCGCCCGCCCGCTCGCCGGAAGGCGTCCGGACGCCCTGCGTACCATCGCCGCAAGCCAGTGAGCGCCCGTCCGCACAGCCAGCGCCATGGACCGGCCGACGGCGCCCGATGGGCGGAGCACGCGCGAGCCAGCCTCGAGCGGGCCGGCTTCCGTCGCGGCGGCGCCCGCCGCGCGGTCATCGAGGTGCTCGCGGCCGAGCCCTGCGCCCTGAGCGCGCTCGACATCGACGAGCGTCTCAGCGCCGACCGGCGCCGGGTCGGCAGGGCCAGCGTCTACCGGGCGCTCGAGCAGCTGACCGAGCTCGAGCTGGTGCACAGGCTCGACCTCGGCTCCGAGACCGCGCGCTACGAGCGCGTCGAGCCGGGGGGCGAGCACCACCACCACATGGTCTGCGACGACTGCGGCAAGGTCCTGCCCTTCGAGGACGCCGGGATCGAGCGCGCGGTCACGAAGGTCACCGGCGGGGCCGGGTTCGAGGTCCGCGACCACGAGATCGTGCTGCACGGCGCCTGCGAGAGCTGTAGGTGATGGGCGCGGGCCCCGCGCGGCTCGTGCGATTCGCCCTGCTCGCGGTCGCGCTCGCCACTGTCGCCGCGATCGTCCTGCTCTGGCCCGAGGACGACCGGCCCGAGCTGCCGAGCGGTCTGAGCGCCGACAGTGAGATCGCCGAGGTTGAG
>Ga0299914_10000981_pt1 | contig 18165 bp, 16 predicted proteins | sample RVTome_10_FD_201361 | JGI IMG/M metagenome (GOLD analysis project Ga0299914, IMG submission 201361) | Soil microbial communities from uranium-contaminated site in the Upper Colorado River Basin, Wyoming, United States - RVT153D57 (version 2) ...
TAAGCGCGTTCGCAGGAGGGTCGCCACCAATTCGCTGGCGGCTCTCGAAGGCCGCTGCCCTGGGTGCGCGCTCAATGCCGTACCTATGGGGCCGAAACAAGTATTGAATAGCGCTAGCGCGCCTCGAGTTTTGTGCTATAATCGAACATATGTTGGGGTCAATCACCGAAGGAGCATCGAGCCAAACCACGGCCCGATTGACCGCGGCTATCGACGAGCTGCTCGACCTCGACGGTGACACCTTGGCGGACACCGAGCTGGCCGAGGCAGTGGTCGAGCTGCATCGCCAGCAGGCACGGTTGGCCGCCGCGGTCACCCGGATCACGGCCGCGGCCGACGCCCGGCGGGTGTGGGCCGACGACGGCTCCCGGTCCTGCGGGGCCTGGGTCGCGCACCGCTGCCGCCTCCCGATCGGCCAGGCCCGGGCCGAGGCGTGGCTGGGCCGGCAGCTGCGCGCCATGCCCGCCACGGCCGACGCCCTTGCTGCCGGCGACATCTCGGTGCGCCACGCCATGGCGCTGGCATCGCTCGCGGGCGGCCGCACCGCCGAGCACTTCGTGCGGGACGAGGCCCTCCTGGTCGACCACGCCCGCACCATGTCGTGGGCCGACTTCGTCCGGGCCATCGAGTACTGGCGTCAGCACGCCGACCCCGACGGTGTCGAGCGCGACGCCGACCATGACGACGCCCTGCGCCGGGTGCACCTGTCACCGGGGATGCGGGGCACCGGGATCCTGGACGGGATGCTGACGCCGCTGGGATATGCGACCGTTGACGCGGCGTTGCGGCGGGTCGAGCAGGAGCTGTTCGAGGCGGACTGGGCCGCCGCCCGTGCCGAACACGGCGACGCCGCCACCGCCTGCCATCTGACCCGCAGCCCCGCGCAGCGACGGCACGACGCACTCGTGGAGCTGGCCCAGCGGGCGGTGACGACACCGGCCGGCGGCAGGCGCCCCCGGCCGTTGATCAGCGTGTTCGTGGGCTACGAGACCTTCAAGGGTCGCATTTGCCAGCTCGCCGGCGGAACCGTCGTCAGCCCCGGCACGGTCGCTTCCCTGTTGGACGAGGCGTTGATCGAGCGGGTCGTGTTCGACGGGCCTTCGCGCGTCATCGACCTGGGCCGGGCCCGCCGGTTCACCGGCGCCGTCCGCCGCGCCCTCGAGGTTCGCGATCAGCGCTGCACACACCACGGCTGTGACCAGCCCCCGGAACGCTGCCAGGGCGACCACGTCCAGGCCTGGACGGCCGGCGGCACCACGACCGCCGACAACGGCCAGTTGCGCTGCGGATTCCACAACCGCTGGCGCTGGCAGCATCCCGACCCGCTATCCGAGTCCGACGCCGGTGTCGACCCGGACCTGCGCCGACGAATCGCCTATCTCGAAGATTGGCGGGCTCGACTCCGCGCCACCGTCATCGCCGAGCGGGTGGCCGACGCTTAGCGAGCTAGGCCGGCACGAGGCAGTTTGATCGCAGGGAACGTACGGTTGGCCCACGCGCCACCTCAGCAACCGTCCGGCGTGATCGGAGTCGAGACCGCAGGGAAACCCCACACCGAGGACTACCGCGATGTTCTACTGCCCGCGCTGGAGCGGGCCGCGACCGAAGGCGGCACCGGACTCGTGCACTGGAGAACCCATGAAGGCAATCGTGCAGGATCGGTACGGCCCTCCGGACGTCCTCGAGCTGAGGGACGTCGCCAAGCCGGTCCCCGGCGACAACGAGGTGCTGGTACGCGTTCATGCTGCGGCGGTCAATGCGCTCGACTGGCATTACATGCGCGGCGACCCGTACGTGGCGCGGCTGAGCATCGGGCTCCGCAGGCCCAAGGTGAGCATCCGGGGCCGGGACTTTGCGGGGCGGGTGGAAGCGGTCGGCAGGGGCGTCGAGCGTCTCCGCCCCGGCGACGAGGTGTTCGGCGAGGCCGACGGCGCGTTCGCCGAGTACGTGAGCGCCCCGGACGGCGTGATGGATCCGAAGCCGGCCAACCTGACGTTCGAGCAGGCGGCGGCGGTACCGCTGGCGGGGAACACCGCCCTCATGGGCCTGCGCGACGTCGCCCGGGTGCGTCCGGGTCAGCGGGTTCTGATCAACGGTGCGTCAGGGGGCGTCGGAACGTTCGCCGTGCAGATCGCCAAGTCGCTCGGAGCAGAGGTCACCGGCGTGTGCAGCGCGAGAAACGCGGACCTGGTCCGGTCGACCGGGGCCGACCACATCATCGACTACGCGTCGGAGGACTTCACCCGGAGCCGGCAGCGCTTCGACGTCGTGTTCGACCTGGTGGGGAACCGTTCGCTGACCGACTGCCGGCGGGCGCTGATGCCGGAGGGCACGCTGCTGCTGTCCGGCGGCGGCGTGTCCGAGGGCGGCAGCTTTCTCGGGCCGATGGCCCTGTTCATCAAGGGCCAGCTGCTGTCACGCTTCGTTGGTCACCGGCTGCTGCCAGTCACGGAGAAGCCGAGCCGGGAGAACCTGGCAGCGCTGAGGGAGCTCATCGAGTCGGGGGCTTTGACCCCGGTGGTCGACCGGACCTACCCGCTGAGCGACGTGCCCGAGGCCATCCGGTACCTCGAGGTCGAGCACGCGCGGGCGAAGGTCGTCATCACCGTCTGACGGCGCCCTAGCCCCACAGCTCCTTGGTGGCCAGGGCCGCCCCCTCGGCCAGGGCCCGGAACTTCGGCCACACCACGGTGGGGTGCACCTCCGGCGAGTAGGTGGCGCGGGACGAGAAGCCGCAGTCGGAACCGGCGATCACGTTCTCGCGCCCGACCAGCCCGGCGTACTTGACGATGTAGTCGGCGACGAGCTCGGGGTGCTCGACGTAGTTGGTCGCGTGCCCGATCAGGCCGGGGATCAGGATCTTGCCCTCGGGGAGCTTCACGTCCTCCCAGATGCGCCACTCGTGGTAGTGCCGGGGATTCGCCACCTCGAAGCTGTGCGCCCCGGCGTTGATGGCCAGCATGTAGGGCACGACCTCGATCAGGGGGATGTCGTTCATGCGCGGGCCGTGGTTCAGGCCGTAGCAGGTGTGGTGGCGGATCCGCTCCGTGGGGATGTCGCGCAGCGCATGGTTCAGCGCCTCCACGTGCGTCCACGCCATGCGCTCACGCTCGCCCTGATCCATCGTCGGATCGCCCAGCATGTCGATCAGGAACGGATCGTCGATCTGGAGGACGAACCCGGCGTCGACGATCGCGAGATACTCCTCCCGCATCGCCTCGGCCACGGCCGTGAGGTACTCCTCGTGGCTGGCGTAGTACTCGTTGGCCCCGAAGCCACTCGGGCCGGTGGACGGGATGAATGCCTCCGCCACGTCGTACGGCTCGATGGCCGCCCGCAGGTTGTCGATGTCGGTCTGCACCAACTCCTGGCCGACGTAGCTGATCGGGCCCCGGCAGATGATGCGGCGGAGGGGGGTGACGGTCGAGGAGTACTTCTTGAAGTATTCCGCGTAGTACTCGGGGAAGTCGTCGACCTCCTTCTGCCACGACGGCGCCATCCGCGTCGTCTCCATGTCGGGCTCGAAGCCGCCCAGGCGGTCCTTCACGTAACCGAGGAAGCTGACCTTGCTCATCTCCCCATCGGTCACGACGTCGATGCCGTTCTCGACCTGCCGACGCACCCGGTCGGCGACGGCGTCCCGCACCTGGCGGTCGAGAAGCTCGGCGTCGTACGGCCGGCCATTCTCCCGCTCCTTCAGGGTGTCGAGCAGCGGGGTCGGCCGCGCCAGGCTGCCGGCATGCGTGGTCAGGATGCGTTCGCTGCTGCGCTTCATCGGGTTCTCCCCGGTTGAGGTGTCGTCACCTCTAGCTGACGCAGGTGATGTACGTCCAGCAGGCCTGGAACTTCGCCCGTCCGTGGAACAGGACATCCATGGCGTGGCGGATCAACGCGAGCCGGTCGGCGACCGCCTCGGGTGACGGCGGCGCACCGTCGATCTTCTCGGTGCCTCCGACCCAGCCGAGCACCGCGTCGTGATAGGTGCGGAGCAGCTCGTACCAGTCGTCGACGCGCGCCTCGATGCTCGCCTCCCGCACCGACTCGACCTTCAGGCCCGAGACCTCCAGGGTCTCGAGGTAGAAGTCCAGCGGGCGGGGCTGGAGGAACACGCGGTCGCGGTAGGCGGCGTGGGCCGCCATGCGTTCCTGGTTGTCGACGTCGGCGCGGTAGCTCGCGTACGCCGGATCGTTGCGGACGAGCCCCTCGGCGAGGTCGCCGACCACCCACACGGTCTCGTCGAGGATCCACTCGTTGCGGCGCGCACGGGGGTTGCGGATGTTGCCGGAGTTGATGAGAACGTGGCCCCCGGGGCGCAGGGCCCGCAGCCACGACGCCACCGTGTCGGCCAGGTCGGGATAGAGGTGGATCGCGTTGGTGGAAACGATCGCGTCGACCCGACGCTCGAGGAGCTCCGGACCGAGCACCTCGTCCAGTCGCTGCAGCCGCTTCTCGGGCTTCAGGAAGCGAAGCAGCCGGAGCCCGACGTCGGGGTCGTCGCGGAACTTCTCCAGCGCCACCCGGAGGAACTTCGGCGAGCTGTCGACGATCACCGCGCCGGTGCGGACGTCGAACATCCGCAGCTTCAGGCGATCGAGCAGGATGCCGGTGCCGCCCGAGTAGTCGACGAGGATGTCGCCGTCGTTCAGCAGGTGCGAAAGCTCCTCGACCGTGGTGTCGAGGTTGCGGTACCAGCTGTGGTGGTCGACGTTGTCGTATGCCTCACCGAAGGCGTCGACCGGCTGCTGCGTCCAGTCGTCGTCGGGCACCCGCTCCCAGCCGGCCGGCCAGGAGAAGGCGCGGGGGCGCCGCGTCGCCGGCTGGATCGGGGCCGACACCGCCCGGTGCAGCTCGATCAGCGACGCGACGTCCTGGGGGCGGTGGCGGGCCCAGCCGCAGTCGGTGGCGACGCCGAAGTCGTGGACGAAACGCTGGGCCGCGACGATCCGGGCCCGGGCGCCCAGCTCACCGTCGGACGGATGGAGCAACCCGAGGTACAGCCGCGTCTCGGGCCGGAGCGCGAGCTGGGCCAGGGTCTCGAAGAACCGTAGGTCCACCCGGTCGCCTGCCACCGGGAGATGGAGCCAGTCGAGCGACCGGCTGAGGCTGAGCGAGAGGGCATTGGCCACGTCGACCAGCGGCTGGGCGTGGTACGGGCGATCGCGGTGGTGCGCCTCGTGGCCGTGACAGAAGTGGTAGCCGAGCTGCACGCCCGGCGGGATGCTGCGACCCAGGCGGACCAGCCGCTCGACGATGCCGGAGCGCGGATCGCCGAACCACACGGGCATGACCTCGTCGAGCATCGCGAACTCGAAGTTCGTGTCCCACTGGATCGCGAGCTGGTCGTGGGGGATGGCGTCGAAGATCCCGTCGAGCTCGTGGAGCATCCGCTCCTCGTAGAGCGGCTCGATGGCGGCCTGGTCCTCCGGCGCCACGAACGCCGCGATCGGCGCCAGCGGCGTGGGAAGCGACACCTGGAACCGGCAGTGCGGGGGGATCTGCCCGTCCCGCTTGCGGCGGGTGAAGATGCCGTACGACGAGATCGCTGCCTCGGCGTAGCCCAGGTCGTCGAAGCGCAGCGTGTCCAGCGACTCGCCGTCGCGGACCCTCAGGCGCGGCAGGGCCCGATGGGGTTGGTCCCCCGGCGGGCAGATCTCGAACTCCGGGCGGGAGCTCAGCACGGGGTACTGCCACACGATCCAGTCCGACCTCGGACCCGTCTCGCCGTCGGGCAGCTGCGTGACCCGGTCACCGAGCTCCGTCGCCATGACCTGGAACACCTCTTCGGCGCTGCGCAACGGGACGCTGCCCACCAACAACACCCCTCCCGTGGCCGGACCGTGGCTTGGCTCGAGCATGAGAGGCCCCCTGGCTTCGGTTTCGACCTGAGTATCCGGGCATCCCGGCGGGCCCACAAAGCGCCGCGTTCGCCGGACGCGAACGCTTCCGAGGAACCCGCTCGCAATCTCAGGCAAACTGATACCGTTACCGCCGCCACGCCTGCGGACGGGGCAGCGAACTGGTAGTGCAGGGGTGCGAGCGGCCTGGCCGGGCACCGTGGCAATGACCGGTGGAGGGGGAACCATGAGACGGTCACTGTTGGCCATCGTCGCAATCAGCGGCCTGCTGCTCGCGGCGTGCGGAGACGACGATGACGATTCGGCGGACACCGCGTCCGACGATTCCGAAACGACGGAGGAGACGGTCGCGCCGGCCAGCGGGAGCGGCAGCAACATCCAGGCCTCGGGCGAATGCGGGGCCGGGACGGGTGAGGAGGCGACCGGCGAACCGATCAAGATCGGCGCCATGGCCACGAACTCGCCGGTCGCCGACTTCACCTGGATCACCGGCATGACGGCCGCCTATTTCGAGTGCGTCAACGACAACGGGGGCATCGACGGCCGCCCGATCGAGTACATCGCCGAGGAGGAGCAGGTCGACCCGACGCAGATCGCCTCTCTGGCCCGCAAGCTCATCGAGCAGGACCAGGTTCTCGGCATCGTGGGCAGCACGAGCCTCATCGAATGCAGCGTCAACCGCGACTACTACGCCGAGCAGGGCTACTACCTGATCATCGCCGGTGTGTCGCAGGACTGCTTCACCAGCCCGAACTTCTCCGCCGTCAACATGGGCCCGTACTACTCGAGCCTCGGCGGTGCGCAGGCCGCCCTGCGGGCCGGCGCTGAGGGCCGGATGGTCGTGGCCTCGCCAAACCAGCCCGGCTTCGACCTGATCAACCAGGGCGTGGTCGACTTCGCCGAGGAGAACGGCCTCGAGGGCGTCAGCATCCTCGAGGATCCCCCGTTCGCCGACCCGGCCGGGTTCGCCCAGCGGCTCGTCCAGGAGGCCGGAGACGGTGGCGGCGTGGTGCTCGACTACACCGGCCCCAACGTGGTGCCCCTGCTCCAGGCGATCGAGCAGCAGGGCCTGGTCGACTCGGTGATCTGGGCCAGCTCGACGCCGCCCAACGACCCGTCGGTGGCCGAGGCCCTCGGGCCCGACTGGAACGACAAGTTCCTCATCAACGCCGAGTTCAACGTGCTCGACTCGGGCCAGCCCGACCAGGAGCACATGAACCAGATCCGCGAGGAGTACGCGTCCGACATCAACTCGTCGAGCTTCGCCCAGATGGGCTACCTCGCCGGGCGGGTCGCCACCGACGCGCTGATGGGCATCGAGGGCGAGATCACGAAGGAGAGCGTCAACGAGGCGTTCCGGGGCATCACGAACTTCGTGAGCGACATCTGGTGCCTCCCGTGGTACTTCGAGAGCGGTGTCGGTGCCAACGTGTCCAACAACGTGGACCTGACCGTCGTCCCGCGCGATGGCGAGATGGTTCAGACCGAGGAATGCTTCGAGATCGCGGAGCTGCCCGGCAACAACCTCGCAGAGATCCGCCAAGCCGAGGAGGATCAGGGGCTGAACACCGGCGAAGGGTAGGGGCGGAAGCCGCCCGCAGCGTTCGATCCAGGAGATCAGGGTGCTCGGTGAGGAGCCATGCCAGGCCTAGAGGACTTCAAGCCGTTCCTCGTGCTGGGGTTGGCGCTCGGCGGGGTGTTCGCCATGAACGGAGTGGGCCTCGTCGTCCTGTACCGGGCGACGGGTGTGCTCAACCTCGCCTATGGCGCCATCGCCACCACGGGCGCCCTGATCGCCTGGTCGCTGCTCGGTGGCGTCAACCAGTGGATCGCGTACACGGCGTGCGTCGCGTTCGCTGGCGTCGTGACGCTGGCCTACGGGCTGGTGTTCGGGCCGCCGTTCGCCGCCCGCGACCCGCTGGTCAAGGCGACGGCCACGATCGGTCTGCTGCTCATCCTGTTGGGGGTGATGCTGTGGGTCTGGCCACCGTCGACCACCCGCACCTACATCCTGCCGACGCGGCTCCACTACTTCGAGATCGCCGACGTGCGGGTGAACTGGACGCAGATCCTGGGGATGATCTTCCCCATCGTCGTCACCGCCGGCACCGCGGTGTTCCTGCGCGTCACCAAGGTGGGCACCGCGATGCGGGCGCTGGCCGACGACCGCGAGATCACGGCCATGCTCGGCGTGCCGGTCCGCCGGGTCGAGGCTGCGGCCTGGCTCGGGTCGGGCATCGTGTGCGGCATCTCGGGCGTGCTGCTCGGCGACCTCGTCGGGCTCGACATCGTGGGGGTGACGTTCCTCGTCATCCCGGCGCTGGCGGCGGCGCTGATCGGCCGCCTCACGTCGCTGTGGGTCACCCTCGTCGCCGGGTTCGTCATCGGCATCGTCCAGTCCTGCCTCACGGCCTTCACGAGGGTCCACATCGGCACGCGGCCGCTCGCCGACTACCGGACCATCACGCCGTTCGTGCTGGCGATCGTGGCCCTCCTGTTCTTCGCCCGCCGTCGGCCGCTGGTGCGGACCTGATAGCGGTGAGTACAGACGTCCATACGGTGGCGGCCGACGAGGTCGTCCCCGCGGCACCGGTCGGTCCCGTCGGGAGGGCCCGGCGCCGCCCGCTCAAGCTGGCGATCGTCGCCGCGCTCATCGCCTTCCTCCTCTTCGGGCTCCCCCCGCTGCTCGACAGCTTCTGGATGCTGGTCGTCACCGGAGCGGCGATCTACAGCATGGTGGCGCTCGGTCTTGGCCTGCTGATCGGCCGGGTCGGAATGGTGTCGTTGTGCCAGGTCGTCCTCGCCGCGGTCGGGGCATGGGTGGCACTGCGCCTCAGCTACGCCACGTCGCTGCCGTTCCCGGTGCTGATCCTGTCCGCCGGGTTCTTCACCGCCGCCATCGGCACGCTCATCGGGCTGCCGGCGCTGCGCCTCTCGGGCCTCTACCTGGCGCTGATCACGCTGATGGCGGCGGGCGCCATCACGATCGTGCTGCGCGCCGTGCTGTTCCCCAACGGGGGCGGTGGGTTCTTCGGCAACTCTGCGGCGGGCGGCGCCTCGTCACGGATGCCCCGCCCGTCGCTGGCGCAGTCCGATGCCGCCTACTTCCGCTACTGCGTCGTGGTGGCCCTCGTCATGTTCCTGCTCGCTGCATGGCACGTGCGGCGCAAGCCCGGGCGGGCGTGGGCCGCGATCCGCCACAGCCAGGCGACCGCCATCTCGGCGGGGGTGAACACGGTGCTGTACAAGCTGTGGGCGTTCGCCCTCGCGTCGTTCATGGCGGGTGTGGCCGGGGGCCTGCTCGCGGCGTCTGCCGGCGGGGTGAGCGTCCAGCAGTTCCCGGTCGAGACGTCGGTCACCCTGCTGGCCGTCGTGCTCATGGGGGGCGTGTACAGCCTGTGGGGCGCCGTGGTGGCCGCGTTCCTGTTGCGGATCCTGCCGGCGCTGCTCGACGACTGGGGGATCTCGACCGAGCTGCTGACGATCCTGTTCGGCATCGGGGTGCTGCAGGTGTTGCTGACCGCCCCGGGCGGCCTCGCCGACCAGGTGCCGAAGGACCTGGCGAACCTGGGCCGGCGCATCGGCCGGGTGTTCTCTCGACCGAGGGCGGCGCCGTGATCGAGGTGGAGGACCTCAGCGTCCGCTTCGGGGGCGTCGTGCCGATCGACGCCATGACGCTCGACTTCGCCGCCGGCACGTGCGGCCTGATCGGGCCCAACGGTGCCGGCAAGACGACGTTCTTCAACGTGCTCAGCGGGTTCGTCCGACCGTCCGCGGGCCGGGTCCATGCCTTCGGCGAGGACCTGTTGGCGATCCCCGACTTCAGGCGGCCCCGGTGGGGGCTGCGGCGCACGTTCCAGACCGAGCAGGCGATCGCCGAGCTCTCGGTGTTCGACAACGTCCTCCTGGTCCACGAGCACACCGGCGGCGATCGCACCACGCGCCGCGACGAGGTGTCGGACGCGATCGGCTTCGCCGGGCTCTCCGACGTCGCCCACCAGCTCGTCGGGGGCCTCGGCGCCGCCCAGCGCCGCCTGGTCGAGGTGGCGCGGGCGGTGGTCGGGCGCCCGCGGGTGATCCTGTTCGACGAGCCGGGGGCCGGGCTGTCCGACGAGGAGACCGCGCGGCTGGCCGAGCTGATCCGGCGGGTCCCCGAGGAGACGGGCGCCTTGGTCGTCCTCGTCGATCACGACATGAGCCTCGTGTCGGCCTGCTGTGCGACCACCGCCGTGCTGGACTTCGGCAAGCTGATCGCCTCGGGCCCCACGGCCGAGGTTCTCCGCAACCCCCACGTCGTCCGTGCCTATCTGGGCACGGAGGAGGAGGTGTGACGCGCTGATGGCCAGCGTCGACCCGGAGGTGGAACCTCCCGCGACGCCCGCCGCAACCTTGCGGCTCGACGCGTTGTCGGTGGAGCGTGGCGGCCGTCCCGTGCTGCGCGACGTGTCGATGGAGGTGCCACCCGGCGAGGTGACAGCGCTGCTCGGCCCCAACGGCGCCGGAAAGTCGACGCTGGTCCTCGCGGTTGCGGGCGTGCTCCGGCCCAGCTCGGGCCGGGTGCTCCTCGGCGAGCGCGACCTGACCAGGCGCCCACCCGAGCGGATCCGGAGGGCCGGGGTGGCGGTGGTGGCGGAGGGGCGGCGGGTGCTGAGGGAGCTCAGCATCGCCGACAACCTGCGGGTCGCGACCTATGGGCTCAACGGCCACCAGGCCGAACAGGGGATCAAGTACGCCCTCGAGCTGTTCCCCGAACTGACCCGCCGCTGGAACACCAGCGCCCTGTTGCTGTCCGGCGGCGAGCAGCAGATGGTCGTGCTCGCTCAGGCGCTCGTGTCCCGGCCCTCGGTGCTCATCGTGGACGAGCTGTCGCTGGGGCTCGCCCCCCTGGTCGTCAAGCGCCTGGTGCCGACGCTGGCCTCGGTGGCCGCAGCGGGCGTCGGGGTCCTCCTCATCGAGCAGTTCGCCCACATCGCGCTCGGGCTCGCCGAGAGCGCGTATGTGCTCCAGGGCGGGCGCATCCGCCACCACGGGTCGGCCGGTGAGCTGAAGGCCAATCCCGACCTCCTCCACTCCGCGTACCTCCTGCGCGTCTAGGGGTGCGCGGGCCGTGACGATGGAGGACCTCGAGGGCAGGGTTGCGGTCATCACCGGCGGGGCGTCGGGCATCGGGCTGGCCATGGCGCAGCGCTTCGCCGCCGAGGGGATGAGGCTGGTGCTGGCGGACGTCGAGCGGCCGGTCCTGCAGCGGGCGGGCGAGGCGCTGCGCCACAGCGGGGCCGACGTGCTCACCGTGCCGACCGACGTGAGCGTCGAGGCCGACGTGGTGGCGCTGGCCGCGACGGCGTTCGAGCACTTCGGCGACGTCCACCTCGTGTGCAACAACGCCGGCGTCGGTAGCCGGGGCCTACCCATCGCCGAGCTGCCGTTGGAGGACTTCGAGTGGGTCCTCGCCGTGAACCTCTTCGGCGTCATTCATGGGCTACGGGCGTTCCTGCCGCACCTGCGGGCCAACGACATCGGCCACATCGTCAACACGGCGTCGACTTCCGGGCTCTACCACCTGCCCCGCATGGGCCCGTACAACGCGTCCAAGGCCGCGGTCGTGGCGTTGAGCGAGACGCTGCGGTTCGAGCTCGCGGCCGAGGGCAGCAAGGTCGGGGTGTCGGTGCTGTGCCCGAGCTGGGTTCGGACCAACATCTCCACCGCCGATCGCAACCGGCCCGAGCGCTACGCCTACAGCCTCGACACGGACCAGATGGAGCAGGTCACGGAGTACAAGGCCCGGCGCCGCCAGATGGCGCGGTCGGCCGCCGACCCCGCCGACGTCGCCGACCAGGTGTGCAGGGCGGTCAAGGACAATCGCTTCTACATCTTCACCCACCCCGCGAGCCTGGACGTCTTCGACGCCCGGGCACGCCGCATCCTCGCCGGGGACGACCCGGTCGAGCCACCAGAATGATCGGACAGTGATGGTCCCGCAGACGGGCCGATCGAAGGAGAGCGCACCATGACAGAGAAAGCGCGCGCCGAGCTGCTGGCCGACGTGCTGTCGCGCTATGAGAACTCGCCGAACCCGCGCCTGCGCGAGATCACCGAGGCGGCCATCCGCCACCTGCACGCGTTCGCCGAGGAGGTCCACCTGCAGCGCGACGAATGGTTCGCGGGCATCGAGTTCCTGACGGCCACGGGCCAGAAGTGCGACGAGAACCGCCAGGAGTTCATCCTCCTCTCCGACACGCTGGGCGTGTCCAGCCTCGTCGAGATGCTGACGCACGACGGGATCGAGGGGAGCACCGAGAACACGGTGCTCGGGCCCTTCTACGTGCCCGGGTCCCCCCAACGCGCCAAGGGCGAGTCGATGCTCGTCGATCCCGACGACGGCGACCGGGTCGTCATCCGGGGCACGGTCACGAACATCGACAACGATCCGGTCGCGGGCGCCACCCTGGATTGCTGGCAGAACACCACCGCGGGCTTCTACGCCGTCCAGCAACCCGACGAGCAGTCGCCGGAGAACCTGCGTGGGATCTACACCAGCGACGCCGACGGCAGCTACGAGATCAGGACCGTGCGGCCGGTGCCCTACCCGATCCCGTCGGACGGGCCGGCCGGCGACCTGCTGAAGTCCCACGGCCGGAACTGGATGCGCGCCGGTCACACCCACATGTGGATCCGGGCCGACGGCTACAAGGAGCTGATCACCCACGTGTTCGACGAGGAGACCGACTACCTGCGCGAGGACGCGGTGTTCGGCGTGCGGGACAGCCTCATCCGGCGCTTCGAGCCGGACGCCGCCGGCGAGCTGGCGACGACGTTCGACATTGTGCTCGACCGCATCTGAGGCGCGGTGCAGGGGCCGGGACGATGGCGAAGCGATCTGCGGGCACGGTGGCCGCCAAGCGAGCGGCACCGGCGATAGAGCTCACCGACGACGGCAGCGAGCCGACGTTGCTGTACCTCGTCGGGCGCATGGATCGCGTCGTCCGGCGTGCGATCGGCGCGGTGCTGAAGGCCCAGGGCCTGTCGGTCAACCAGTACACGACGTTGAGCGTGCTCGACCGCCGCAGCGGCCTTTCCAACGCCCAGCTCGCCCGTCGCTCCCTGGTGTCCCCGCAGTCGATGAACGAGGTGCTCCTCACCCTGGAGGAACGGGGGCTCGTTCGCCGTCAGGCCCATCCGGACCACGGTCGCATCCTCCAGGCCCGTCTCACCGCCAGCGGCCGGTCTCTGCTGGCGCGCTGCGACGCCGAGGTGCACGACGTCGAGGCCCGCATGGTGAGCGGCATGCGTGACGAGGATCGCACGGCGCTGCGGAGGGCATTGCTCGGCGGCATCCGTTCCCTGCAGGGCGGGCTCCGGGAATAGCGTTAAACGTTCAGTCACCCAGCGCACGGAACAGCTCGGGAGGACGGGTAGTGGATCACCTTCTCCAGGTGCTTTGCCTCAAGGGACGGGCGACGCACGAGACGCTCGGGGCGGCGGTCCAGGCCGACACGGCCGCCGCGATCGCCGAACTCGAGGCCGCCGGGTTCGTCGAGAGCACGAAGCTCGGCTACCGGGTGACCGACCTGGGTCGCAGCCGCGCCGACGAGCTCTACGCCTACGAGCGAGAACAGGCGGGAGCGGTGATCGACGAGGTGTACGAGTCGTTCGTGCCGATCAACGACGACGTCAAGCAGATCGTCACCGACTGGCAGATGCGGCAGGTCGGCGGTGAGCTGACGGTCAACGACCACAGCGACAGCCGCCACGACGAGCGGGTGATCGCCCGGCTGCACCGCACCGATGCGCAGGTGTCGACCGCCCTCGCTCCCCTCTCGGTCGCCCTGAACCGCTTCGACGTCTACCCGCGCCGACTCCGAAGGGCGCTGACGCTCATCGGTGAGGGGGACCACTCGATGTTGGCGGCGCCGCTGAAGGACAGCTACCACACCGTGTGGTTCGAGCTGCACGAGGAACTGATCATCCTGTCGGGCCGCAGCCGCGCCGATGTGGAGGTGTGAGCGCCCGCCTGAGGGTCACTCCGCGCCGAAGGTCGCGCGCAGCTCGGCCTTGAGCACCTTGCCGGCACCGCTGCGGGGCAGGCGGTCGGTGAAGACGACCGACTGCGGCAGCTTGAAGCGTGCCAACCGTCCGTCGAGGTGCTCCAGCAGCGCCCGTTCGTCGAGGGCGGTGCCGGCGCGCCGGACCACGATCGCTCGACCCACCTCGCCCCAGCGCTCGTCGGGGACGCCGATCACCGCGCACTCGGCCACGTCGGGATGGCCGTAGATCACGTCCTCCACTTCGGCCGGGTAGATGTTCTCGCCGCCGGAGATGATCACGTCCTTCATCCGGTCGACGATCGTGACGTAGCCGTCGTCGTCGACGACGGCTACGTCACCCGACCGGAACCATTCGCCGTCCATCACCTCGGCGGTGGCCTCGGGGCGGTTCCAGTACCCGCGCATCACGTTGGGGCCGGCGACGACCACCTCGCCCTTCTCGCCTGGCTCCACCTCGCGGCCGTCGGGGCCCACCACACGCACGTCGGTGAAGAACGACGCCACTCCGGCGCTGCCGGCCTTGTCGGCGGCGCGTTCGGCGCCGAGGAACAGGGCGCCGGGCGACGTCTCGGTCATCCCGTACCCCTGGAGGAAGGGGATGCCTCGATCGAGATAGGTCCGGATGGTGGACAGGGGCACCGGCGCCCCGCCGCACAGCAGCCGCCGCAGGCTGGACAGGTCGACGGCGGCGAAGGCCGGCACCTGGGCCATGGCGTTGAACATCGACGGCACGCCGAACATGACCGTCACGCGGTGCCGCGCGATGAGGTCCAGCGCAACGTCGGGGTCGAAGCCACCGGTGAGGACGACGGTGCCGCCCTTCATCAGGATGGGCAGGGACACCATGTTGAGCGCCGCCACGTGGAACAGCGGCGCGCACACGAGGGCCACCTCGTCCGACGCCAGATCGGTGTCGACGAGCACGTTGACACAGTTCCAGGTGATGTTGCCGTGGCTGAGCGTCGCCCCCTTGGGCCGGCCGGTCGTGCCGGACGTGTAGATGATCACGGCGGGATCGTCGAGCCCGACGGGGGCATCGATCGGTGCCGGAGCCGCGGCACCGCCCTCGCCCCCACCGGTCGCCATGTGCTCGAACTGCGAGCCCAGCTCCACAAGATGGCGCAGCGCCGTCGAGCCGTCGGCCGCCACGGCCGTCGCCGCACCGGCCATCGCCGCGGCGTGCACGAGCACGGTGGCCCCGCAGTCGGCGGCGATGTACCTCACCTCGGGCGCGGTGAGCCGCCAGTTGAGCGGCACGAACACGCCACCGAGCGCCGTAGTGGCGAACAGCGTCTCCAGCAGCGTGGGGTCGTTGGGCCCCAGGTAGGCGACGCGGTCACCGCGCTCCACGCCGAGGCTGCGCAGTGCTGCCGCCAGGTGGCGCGTGCGATCGTCGAACTCTGCGTACGTGCGGCGGGTGGCGCCGTGCACGAACGCGACGTGGGCCGGTGACAGGCGGCGCCGACGAACCGGCCACGAGCCCAGCCCCTGATCGCGCATCAGTCGGCTACTCCCCGCTCAGCCCGAGGAGCCGGGCTGCGTTGTGCTTGAGGATCTTCGGCCGCACCTCGGGCTTGATGTCGAGCGTCTCGAAGTCGGCCAGCCAGCGATCGGGGGTGATCATCGGGAAGTCCGACCCGAACAGGACCTTGTCGGCGAGGAGCGTGTTGGCGTACTGGATCAGCTGGGGCGGGAAGTACCGGGGCGACCAGCCCGACAGGTCGATGTGGACCTGTGGCTTGTGGGTGGCGACCGCGAGCGCTTCGTCCTGCCACGGGAACGACGGATGAGCCAGCACGATGGGCATGTCGGGGAAGTCGGCCGCCACGTCGTCGACGGCCAGTGGATTGGAGTACTTCAGGCGCAGGCCGGCGCCGCCGGGCATCCCGACGCCGATGCCGGTCTGGCCGGTGTGGAACAGTGCGATCAGCCCGTGCTCGGCGATTGCCTCGTACACCGGGTACGCCATGCGGTCGTCGGGGTGGAACGCCTGGACCGTGGGGTGGAACTTGAATCCCCGCACCCCTAGTTCGTCGACCAAGCGGTGGACCTCCCGGACCGCGGCACGCCCCAGGTGGGGGTCGACGCTGCCGAACGGGATGAGCACGTCGGCGTGTGCATGAGCGGCCTCGGCGATCTCGTCGTTGGGCACGGGGGGCACGCCCATCGCCGTCGTGGCGTCGACGGTGAACACCACCGCCATCATCCTGCGCTCGCGGTAGTAGGAGGCCATCTGCTCCACGGTCGGCCGCTGGCGGTCGCGGATCCCGAAGTACTCGTCGGCCGCCCGCTCCAGCTCGGGCGCCAACGACCCCCGGCCGGTCACCGCCGACACCTCTGCGTGGGTGTGGATGTCGATGGCCACGAGGGCGTCGATGTCGATGCCCCCCACCGGGCCCGGCACCGCGCTCAGCCGCCCTCGCCGGCCCCGACGGGCGCACCGCCAGGCTGCAGTACCTCGAGCCGTTCGCGGAGGGCGAAGCGCCGAACCTTGCCGGTGGGCGTCTTGGGGAGCTGGTCGACCACCTCGATGCGGCGGGGACGCTTGAAGGCCGCCATCCGGCCGCGGCAGTGGGCGTCGATGCCGGCGGGCTGGATCTCGTGCCCGGCACGAGGGACGAGGAAGGCGACGGTGACCTCGAGCCCGTCGGCGTCCCGGCCGCCCACCACGGCGGCTTCCAACACGTCGGGGTGCTCGACGAGGACGCCCTCGACCTCGGCGGGCGACACCCAGATGCCGCCGGCCTTGATCATGTCGTTGTTGCGGCCGAGGAACGTCCAGTAGCCGTCGGCCGAGCGGCGGTAGACGTCACCGGTGACCAGCCACTCCCCCACGAACGCCGCCCGGGTGGCGGCGTCGCGGCACCAGTACCCGGTGGCGAGCGACGGCCCCCGCACCTGGAGGTGCCCGGGCGTGTCGGGTGTGGCGACCTCGCCGCCCGTCTCGTCGACGATCCGGGCGTCGTACCCGGGGACGGGCGTGCCGCTGGTGCCCGGGCGCTCGGCGCCCTTCGTGTTGGACAGGAAGATGTGCAGCGCCTCCGTCGTGCCGATCCCGTCGAGCACGGGATGGCCGAAGCGGGCACTGAACCGCCGGTGCAGGTCCGCCGGCAGCGCCTCACCGGCGGTGACCGTCGACCGCACCGAGGCGATGGCGTCATCGGCGGGGTCGGCGTCGAGCAGGGCGGCGACGAAGCCAGGGGTGGCGAAGAACAGGGTGGGCCGTTCGTCCCGGACCAGGTCGAGCACGTCGGCCGGCGTGGGGCGCCGGGGATTCAGCACTGCGCTCGCTCCCACCGAGAGCGGGAAGGTCAGGGAGTTGCCGAGCCCGTAAGCGAAGAACAGCTTCGCCACGGACAGGCAGCGGTCGTCGGGCCCGATCTCGAGGACCGACCGGGCATAGGTCTCGGCCGTGGCCTGGAGGCTGGCGTGGCGGTGCATCACCCCCTTGGGCGAGCCGGTCGTCCCGGAGCTGTAGAGCCAGAACGCCGGCGAGTCGGGCCCGGTCGCGGCCACGGGGGCCTCGGAGCGGTCCGTGAAGGCCGACCAGCCGTGCACGGGGAGCCCACCAGCAGCGAGCGGGTCACCGATCACCACCGCGTTGCGAAGCTCCGACGGTCTCGCCGCCAATGCGCCCAGGTGCTCGCGGTACCCGGCCGACACCACGACGGCGCCCGCACCGGCGTCGGCGACGATCGCCGCCAGCTCGTCGGCCGTGAGCATGGTCGACAGTGGCACGGGGACCGCACCGGCGCGCAGCGCGCCCAGGAACCAAGCCGGGAAGGCCAGTTCGTCGTCGACGACGAGCGCCACCCGCTCTCCCGGGCGAACGTCGAGCTCGCGCAGGGCATTCTGGGCGCGCGCCACCTCGTCGCCCAGCTCGGCGTAGCTGACCGTGCGACCCTCAATCCGATACGCGGTCCGGTCGCCATGACCGGCGTCGAGCTGGCGGTCGAGCAGCCAGGCGGCGGCGTTGTACTGGTTCATGTGTCCCCCTCCCGGCGTGTCACATCCGCACGTAGTCGTAGTCCACCGGCTGCTGGTGGATGCCCGTCGACGGGGCCGCGATCCAGCCCGCCATCCGCCCCGGCTCGTGCACGCCCACCATGAGGGACTCGACATGGGCGCGGTCGTCGTCGGTGGGCAACCAATCCGGCAGGCCGGCGGACCACTCGTCCTCGGTGAGCAGCCGGCCGTCGGGGCTCACGCGGTGCGGGGCGAACTCGCCGACCGCCCGATGGAAGCCCGGGTGGGGCAGCACCAGC
>Ga0299914_10000982_pt1 | contig 18157 bp, 11 predicted proteins | sample RVTome_10_FD_201361 | JGI IMG/M metagenome (GOLD analysis project Ga0299914, IMG submission 201361) | Soil microbial communities from uranium-contaminated site in the Upper Colorado River Basin, Wyoming, United States - RVT153D57 (version 2) ...
GCAGCGCCTGCACGGCCTCGCCGAGCCCGGCGCGCGCGCGGGCCTCGAGGTCGGCCGCGCCCGCGACCGACGCCGGGGCCGACCAGAACGCTCGCATCACGTCCAGGCGACCGCCGACCGCCCGCGTAAGCGCGACCGCGGCGTCCAGCGCCGCGTGCGACTCCGGCGAGCCGTCGTAGCCGCAACCGATGCGTGCCAGCGGGGCGTCCGCGCCCGGTCGCCAGCCGCGCGGGACCACGGCGACCGCGCGCGCCGCGTCGGACAGGAGCTGCTGGCCGGTGCTCCCCGGCATCACGAGGCCGAGGCCGGCGCGATGGCTGGGCCCGACCACGATGGCGGCGGCGTGCCGCGCGGCGGCGACGCGATCGAGCGCGCGAGCAGGGGAGGGGTCGGCGTAGGCGACCACCTCGACCGGGACGTCGGCGGCCGGGGGCCGCCCGGCGTCCAGGATCGCCCGCGCCTGCACGCGATCCTCGCTGGGACCGTAAGCGTGCACGAGCAGGACACCCGTGCGGGCCGCACGGGCGAGCACGAGGGCGAAGGCGAGCGCGTCCGCCCCACGGCTCGAGCCGTCGATCCCGACGACGATGGCCGGTCGGCTGGTCATGGCCGGGACGCTAGGTCCCGCGGCGGGCCGTGCCATCCGCTGAGAACGCGGCAGTGGGTCCGTGGCAACTACGGCCTCCTATGATCACGCGCCTGGATCCCTTGCTGCTCGCCGTTCCCTTCGGCCTCGCGATCGGCCTGATCGTCGGCGCGGTTGGCGGGGGCGGGGCGATCCTCGCGCTGCCCGTGCTCGTCTATGTCCTCGGCGAGGGCGTGGGGCCTGCCTCGACCGCGTCGCTGATCGTGGTCGCCGTGGCCGCGGCCGTGGGAGCCGGGGCGCTCGCGCGGCACGGGGAGGCGTGCTGGCGGCTGGCGCTGCTGTTCTCGGCACCGGCCGCGGTCGGGTCGCTGCTCGGCGCCGTGGCCAACGCGGCGGTCAGCGGCTCGGTCCTGATCCTGAGCTTCATCCCGGTGATGGTCGCCGCCGCACTGGCCACCTGGCAGCGGGCGGGCAGCGATCGCCCCGAGGACCGCGGCGGGTGCCCGCAGCCCGCGGCCGGGCCCGTGCTGGCCGCCGGCTTCGCCGTCGGTGCGCTGACCGGGTTCTTCGGCGTCGGCGGGGGGTTCATCGTCGTGCCCGTGCTGACCGTGGCGTTCGGTGCCGGCTTCCGGCGGGCTGTCGCGACGTCGCTGGTGATCATCACGCTGACGGGGCTGGCGGCGCTGGCGAGCCACCTCGTCGCCGGCGCGGCGCCGGACGTCGGCCTGACCGCTGTGCTCGCGGGCGCGACCGCCGCCGGAGCGCTGCTCGGCACGATGGTCAACCGGCGCCTGCCGCAGCGCGTCCTCGGCCGCGCGTTCGCGGTCGTCGTCGGGCTTGTCGCCGTCGCCCTGCTGGTGGACATCGTCGCGCTCGGCGGCCCGCCCGCGGCGTGAGGCGGCGCGGTCAAGCCACGCTCGCGCGGCCGGCGTCCGCGCGCACGGCGAGCGGCTCCCGGCCCGCGAGCGGCACGACGAGCACCGGGCACGCCGCCTCGCGGACGAGCGCGTGCGAGACGCTGCCGAGCAGCAGCGTCCGCACCGGTCCGTACCCGCGCGCGCCGCAGACGAGCAGATCGAGCTCCTCGGACGCGGCGGCGAGCGCGTCGTGCGGCCGTCCGGTGAGCACCTCGCCCCCCGACCAGCGCGTGCGCGGGACGGCGGCGGCGCCGGAGCGCAGCGTTCGCTCGGCGGCCTCGTCGCGCGCGCGAGCCGCCGCGGCGTGCTGGGCGGGGTCCAGCGGGCCGCTGAAGGTCCAGTCCATCGGCTCGCGGACGGTGACGACGCGGACATGGGCGCCGGCCGCCCGTGCCAGGTCCGAACCGTAGGTGAGCGCCGCCCACCCGTCGGGGCGATCCAGGAAGGCGACGCCGATCAGGCGCAGGGCGACCGCGGAGAAGCCGGCGGTCGCAACGGCGACCGCGCACGGCGCGCGGTGCAGCAGCCGGTCGGTGACCGCGCCCGGCAGCACGCGCCCGAAGCGCCCGCGGGCCGACGACCCGACGACGATCAGGGCTGCGTCCTCGAGCCGGGCGAGCCGGTGGATCGCGGCGGCGGTCGCGCCGTCGTCGGCGATCACGGTCGAGGACACCTCGATCGCGCCGCCCGCACGCTGGAGCGCGAGCACGCGCGCCGCCTCGACCCGCTGCAGCGCCTCCGTGCGCATGCCCTCGTCGTGCTCTGGATACGCCGACGCGAGGATCAGCCGCGCGCCCGTCGCGCGTGCGAGAAGGAGCCCGAGCGCAGCCGCCCCGCTGTCGGGGCGGCTCGGGTCGAGCGCGGCGATCACGGGTGGGCGCGAGCGGCTGCGCATGGCTCAGGCCGGAGTCGCCGTCTCGGACGCGCGCGCCGCCTTGCGCTCGTCGACCATCCGCTCGGGAATGACGGTGACCGGGCACGGCGCGAGGTGGATCAGCTCGTGCGCGACGCTGCCGAGCAGGGCGCGCATGCGGCCGAAGCCTCGCGTGCCGACGACGACCTCGTCGCCGTGGCGGACCTCGGCGACGTCGGCGATCGCCCGCGCTGCCGGACCGCCGATCATCTCGGCCTCCCAGGTGATGCCCTTCAGGCCGGGGTGGGCCTCGACGGCCCGCTCGATCACGGCCTCGGCCTCGGTCATCGCACGGTCGACGTAGGGCTGGTATGTGCCGCGGCCGCGCCACGCCTCGGGGACCTCCCAGGCGTGGACGAGGTACAGCTTGCCGTGCGGGCCCACGCGCTCGATCGCGCGCGACAGCGCAACATCGGACGCGGGCGAGCCGTCGAAGCCGACGACGACGACGGGATGGGGATCGTTCGATGCGGTCATCTCGGATGCCTCCTTCGTGGGGACGGCTCGAACGTACGTCCTTCGAGGCCCGCCGCCATCGGGGCACCCACCGCACGCCGTCCGTAGTTCTCCGCCGAGTTGCTGCAGCGGTCCGCTGCTCGTCCTCCGGCTGCAGCGGTCCGCTGCTCGTCCTCCGGCCGCCACGAGCGTGGGGCCGGAGGACGAGCGGGTCGACTACGCCCCGGCGGGCAGCCCGCCGGCAGGCGCGGGCCGTTCAGGCGGAGCCTGGCCGGCGCGCGGCGGAGTCGGCGGCGCCTGCCGTGACAGCGGCCACCAGCTCCACCGGCCGAACAGCGAGGCCGCGGCGGGCAGGAGCACCGGTCGCACGATGAGCGCGTCGAGCATGATCGCGATCGCCGCGCCGACGCCGAACACCTGCACGCTCAGCAGGTCGGTCGTGGCGAAGGGGACGATCGCCGCGAGCATCACGGCGGCGGCGCCGGTCGCGGCGGCGGCCGTCTGCCTGAGTCCGGTCCACACGGCGCCGTGGGCGTCGCCGGTCGCGAGGAACGCCTCACGCGTGCGGTACAGGAACCCGACCTCGTAGACCATCGACACGCCGAAGATGAAGGCGAAGATGCCGATGATCGAGATCGGGTCGATGTAGCCCGGCCCGCCGAGCAGGGCGTCCTCGCCGGAGTACAGGAGGCTCAGGATCCCGAACGTCGCGGCCGCGGTGAGCAGGTCGAAGGCCACGGCCACGACGGGCAGGACCACCGACCGCAGCATCGCGATCAGGAGGAGCAGGATGACGACCGCCTCGGCGATGACCACCGGCCAGATCGCCTCGCTGCCTTCGGCCGTGAAGTCGCCGAACGCGCCGCCGTTCCCGCCCACTGCGGCCTCCGTCCCGGTCTCGTTCGCGAACGAGTCGCTCATGGCGACCAGCTCCTCGCCGAGCTCCCGCGTGACCGGCTCCGTGGCCGACTCCTTCGGGACGACCATGACCATGCCGGCGGTGCCGCCGCCCTTGAGGTTGACGACCGACGCCGCCTGGTTACGGTCGGCGGGCGGGGCTCCGGCGACCGCCGCGAGGACGAAGTAGCCGGAGTCGAACAGCCCGGGCGACTGCGCCTGGAGCCGCTCGATGTCCTTCGGCGACGGCAGCTCGCCGCGGAACTTGGCCACCGCGACCTGCATCTCGCCGAGACCGCCGATCAGCGGGTCGATCTTGCCTGGCGCGGCGCCAAGCCCGGAGGCGAGCTCGCCGCTGCCGCTCGACAGCTTGTTCAGGCCGCTCTCGAGCTGCCCCGCCCCGGCGGTGAGCTTCTCCAGCCCGGCGGTCAGCGCGCCGCCGCCGGTGTCGAGCTGGCCGATGCCGGCCACCAGGTCGCCCTGGCCGGCCTCGAGCTGCCCGGCGCCCGCGTTGAGCTGCGCGATGCCGGACGACAGCGCCTGCGAGCCGCCGTAGAGCTGCTCGAGCCCTGCGGAGAGCTGCGCGAGCTGATCGGCGACCGCCGCCGAGACCGCCGTGGCCCCGCCGAGCTTGCCGGCGGCGGCGTCGATCGACGAGGACGTCGCCCCAGCGCTGGTGCTCGCCTGCGCGAGCGCCGCCGCTGCCGCCCGGTAGGCCGGGTCGTCGGTCCCCGTCTGCATCGTGCTGAGCTGCGCCACCGCCTCAGCGATCTGCGCGGCCGTCGTCTCCGCCGACGAGGCCGCGTCGTTCACCGACGACGCGCTCGCCGCGACATCACCGGCCATGCCCTTCACGACCGGCACGCCGGGCTTGACCTTCGAGACGGCCTCACCGAGTCCGCCGGAGATCTGCTTCGCACCCGCCAGCGCCTCGGACGTTCCGCCCTCGAGCTGTCCGGCGCCCACCTGGAGCTTCTCCGCGCCCGCCAGGGCGTCGCCGAGGCCGCCGGAGATCTTGGACGCGCCCGCCCGGGCGCTCGCGAGCCCGGCGTGGAGCTGCGCCGAGCCGGCCGTTGCCTGGCCGGAACCCGACGCGATCTTCTGCGCGCCCGTCGCGGCGGCGGCGATGCCGGACTGCAGCTCGGCCGAGCCGGAGCCCGCGGTGCCGAGGCCCTCCTCGAGCTCCTGGAGGCCGGAGGGGGCGGTCATGAGCATCTTCTTCGAGCTCTCGAGCTGCCTCGGCAGCTTCTTGAGGTCCGCCGTCGTGGCGTAGAGGTCGCCGGGGCCGACGACGGACGCCACGCGCTCGTCGGCGGCGATCTCCTCCTGGAAGGCGTCGAGCCTGCGCAGCATCGCTCGGTCGGTGATCGGGTCGTCCCTGGACACCACGACGACGTTGAACGGCGTCGCGAAGCCGGGGCCCATCACCGCCGAGATCTCGTCGTAGGCCACGCGGGCCGGATCGTCCGCCGGCAGCAGCTCCGGCGAGATCGGCCCGGTCTTCAGGCTCGTGATCGGGATCGCGAGCACCAGGAGCAGCGCGGTCGCCACCGCGCCGGCGCCGATCGCGTTGCGGATGACCCAGCCCCCGCCCCGATTCGCGAGCACGTTCCACGGCGCCGTCACGAAGGCCGGGAAGCTGAACGAGAACGCCTGCAGGCGGTGCCCGAGGATGATCATCACGGCCGGCATGACGACGACCGCGCCGCCGATCGCGAGCGCGGCGCACAGCGTGGCACCGATGCCGAGCGAGATCAGGATCGTGTCCGGACCGATCAGCGGCGCCAGCAAGAGGGCGACGACCAGGGCCGTGCCGCCGATCAGCACCGCGCGTCCGGAGGTCTCGACCGCGCGGCCGGCGGCGAGCGCCTCACCGGCGCGGTCGTGCGCGTGCACGGCCGTGCGCTCCGTGCGCCATCGCCGGTAGACGAGCATGGCGTAGCTCACCCCCAGCGCGAGCCCCGCCATCGACGCGAGCGTGACCGCGGTCGGGTCGACGTCGATCGCCTTCCCGAGCAGCGCCATCGCCCCGAAGCTCATGAGGGTGGTCGCCCCGCCGAAGGCCGTCAGCACCAGCGCCGCGACCGGCGCGCGGAGGACGATGAGCAGGACGACGAACAGGATCGGCAGCGCGAGCAGCTCGGCGCGCCGCGCGACGTCGAGCGACTGGTCCTTCGTCGCGAGGTCGATCGTCGGCGTTCCCGTGATGTACGACGTCACGGGCGCGGAGATCTTCTCGTCGACGATCCCGTCGATCTCGCGCTGGACCCCGTCGACCATCGCCTCCTCGGTCTGGGCGACCGATGCGATGAGCATCGCGTGCGTCGCGTCCGGGCGCAGGCGCGCGCCGGTGTCGCCGATGTCCCAGGCCGAGAGGACACGCGTGTCCCTGCGGGCGGCGAGCGCCTCGACGAGCGCGGGCCCCTGCTCGTCGAGCTCGGCCTTCGGCCCTTCGAGGAGGATCGGCACCAGGACGCTCGGGCCGAACTGCGACTCGGCGAGATGCTCGGCGCGCGCCGTCTCGCTGCCGGGGACGACGACGATCGTCGGGGACAGCGAGGAGCTGACGCCGAGCCCGATCGCAGCGAGCGCCGCCGCCACGGCGATCCAGACGGCGAGCGACATCAACGGCCGGCGTGTGGAGAAGCGTGCAAGGCGCAACATGGCGGCACCTGTTCCTCGGGCGGGGTTTCACCCGAGGCTACGTCCGCGACGCCGGGGCGCCATCCGGGACTTCCACGCGGTCGTGGTGGGCAGAGGCTGCGGATGTGCGCGGACCGCCGTGGTGGGAGCCTCGACGGTGCTATGACCGCTCTCTCCGCATCCACAGCCGATGCGACGACGCTGCCGCAGCTGCTGCGCCAGGCCGTCGCCCAGCACAGCGGCGTCGCTATGCGCGTCCAGCGCGACGGCGCCCTGCGCGAAACGTCGTTCGCCGAGCTCACGCTCGCCGCGCGCGAGATCGCCGGCGGCCTCATCGGTCTCGGCGTCCGTCCGGGCGATCGCGTCGCGATCCTCGGCGCCACCCGTCCCGAGTGGACGATGACCGACTGCGGGGCCCTGGCCGCCGGCGCCACCGTCGTGCCGGTCTACCACACGAACTCGCCGGAGGAGTGCCGGTACGTGCTCGGCCACTCCGACGCCCGCGTGCTGATCTGCGAGGACGGTGAACAGCTCGCGAAGATCGCGTCGGTTCGCGCCGACCTGCCCGCGCTCGAGCATGTCGTCACGATGGTCCCGGCGGACGGGGTGCCGTCGCTCGCCGACCTGCGCGCCGCCGGCGATCCGGACGCCGCCGGTGCCGTGGAGGTCGCGCCCGGCGATGCCGCGACGATCGTCTACACGTCGGGGACGACGGGGCCGCCGAAGGGCTGCGTGCTCACGCACGCCAACTGCATCGCCACGATGCGGATGTACGAAGAGCAGCTGCGCGACGAGCTGCGGCCCGGCGTCGTGACCTTCATGTTCCTGCCGCTCGCGCACTCGCTCGCGCGGATCGTGCAACTCGTCACGCTCGACGTCGGCGCGACGCTGGCGTTCTGGCGGGGCGACCCGAAGCAGCTGCTCGACGACATCGCCGAGATGCGCCCGATGTACCTGCCCTCCGTGCCGCGCGTGTTCGAGAAGATCCACGCCCGCGCGCTCGCCGCGGCCGAGGAGGCCTCGCCGCTGCGGAGGCGCCTGTTCCAGTGGGCGGTCGCCACCGGCGGCCGAGTCCGCGCGGCCGAGCGGCGCGGCGAGACGGCGGGGCCGGCGCTGCGGACCGGCGCGCGGATCGCCGACCGGCTCGTGCTGTCGCGGGTGCGCGACCTGTTCGGCGGCGAGCTCCGCCTCGGGCTGACCGGCGCGGCGCCGATCGGGCGCGACGTGCTCGAGTTCTTCGACGCCTGCGGCGTGCTGGTGCTCGAGGGCTACGGCATGACCGAGACGTGCGCGGCGGCGACGCTCAACACACCGGAGGCGTACCGGTTCGGGACGGTCGGCCGGGCGCTGCCGGGCGCCGAGCTCGCGATCGCCGACGATGGCGAGATCCTCATGCGCGGGCCGCACGTGTTCGACGGGTACCACCGCGACGCGGAGTCCACCAGCAACACGTTCGCCGACGGCTGGCTGCGCTCGGGCGACCTCGGCGAGATCGACGACGACGGCTTCGTCGCCGTCACCGGCCGCAAGAAGGACCTGATCATCACCTCGAGCGGCAAGAACATCAGCCCGTCGAACCTCGAGACCGCCCTGCGCGAGACGCGCTGGGTCTCGCAGGCCGTCGTCTACGGGGACAACCATCCGTACCTCGTCGCGCTGCTGACGATCGACGCCGACGAGGTCGCCGCGCTCGCCGAGCGGGCCGGGGTCGCGCCGGTCGCTGCGCTCGCCGAGCGGGCCGGGGTCGCGCCGGACGTGTCCGCGATGGCCGCCGATCCCCGCGTGCACGCGGTGGTGCAGGAGGCCGTCGACGAGGTCAACGCCAAGGTCGCGCGGATCGAGCAGATCAAGCGCTTCGCGATCCTCGACCACGACCTGTCGCAGGCCGCCGGGGAGCTGACGCCGACGCTGAAGGTCAAGCGCTCGATGGTGAACGAGCGCTACCGGCGCGAGCTCGAGGCCCTCTACGCGTAGCGCGCGAGCCCGAGCACCTCGGCCCGGGTCGCGTCGGCGAGCGCGCCCGGGTCGGGGACGAGGCCGGCGTCGGTGAGGAAGCCGACCGTCACCTTCCCGGCATAGCTGAAGATGCTGACGCTCATCGCGATGCTGCCCGAGCACGGCGCCCATACGAGCACGCCGGCGAGCGGCGTCCCCGCGACCGACAGCGTGCGCCGCGGGCCGGGGACGTTGGTCAGCACCATCGAGCCCTTGGCGGAGAAGAAGTCGATCAGGCGGCTCTCCACGAGCGCGGGCGTGCGGCCCATCAGCTCGAGGATGCCGTAGGAGATCGCGCCCTCGTGACCGTGCTTGATGGCGTCCATGCGGCGCTTGACCTCGAGCGTCCGCGCCGCCGGGTCCGCGATCCCCATCGGCAGGCTCAGCACGACGAGCCCGAACCGGTTGCCGAGCTCGCGCGGCAGCGGCTCGTCGAGCGGCCGCAGGTTGAACGGGACCAGCGCGTGCACCTCGTCCGGCGCCGCGGCCTCGGACCGCAGGCGCTCGGCGACCGCGCCGGCGACCGCGCTGACGAGCACGTCGTTGACCGTGGCGTCGAGCGAGCGCGCGGCGCGCTTGACGCGCCACAGGTCGATCGGGGCCGACCAGGCGACGCGGTGGGCCGCGACCTGGTCGCCCTTGATGGCGGAGCTGGGGTCCGAGCCGGGCAGGACGAGCTTGGCGATCGTCTGGGCGTCCTCGGCCGCGGTGGCAAGGGCGTGGCGCGGATGCCGCACGACGTCGATCGTCTCGTGGGAGAGCGCGCCGGCGGCGCGGGCGAGCGCACGCAGCGGCGAGCCCGCACCCGGCGCGGCGAACAGGTCGTCCTCGTCCGCCTCGGGACCACCGTCGGTCAGCGTCAGCATCACGCGGGCGAGGGCGATGCCGTCGGCGATGCAGTGGTGCATCCGCGTGAGGACGGCCGCGCCGTCGAGGAAGCCGTCGATCAGGAACACGTCCCACAGCGGCCGCGAGCGGTCGAGCGGCGTCGCGACGCGGTCGGAGACGAAGACCTCGAGCGCGCGCCGGTCTCCGGGGGCGGGCAGCGCGACGTGGTGGAAGTGCAGGCCGAGGTCGACCTCCACGTCCTCCCAGTGCGGGCCTATGACACCCTCCACCGGGCGCTGGCGGAAGCGGTCGAAGCGCTCGACGAGCCGCTCGCGGACCACCGCTTTGTAGGCGTCCCAGTCGACGGGCTCGTCGAACCACAGGACGCTGTTGATGACCATCAGGTTGGTCGGGCGGTCCATGTGCAGCCAGGCCGCGTCCGCGCTTGTCATATCGTGGGAGGTGCTCACGGTCCCGACGCTAGCCTGGCCGGACGGCCCGCAGATCCGGGAGAAGTACGGTCGCGGCCTCGCGGCTGTTGCGGATGTCGCGGACGCGCGGCGGGTCGACACTGGGCGGGCATGGCGGCACTCCCCGAAACCACTGCGCTCGACGTCGAGCGTCTCGACCAGGTGGTCGCGCGCTCGCGTGCCGCGGCCGACGCGTTCCGGCGGATCGACGACCAGCAGACCGTCGACCGCATCGTCTGGGCGCTGGTCGTCGCCGGGCTCCAGCACGCGGTCGAGCTCGCCCGCCTCGCCATGGACGAGACCGGCCTCGGCGTCTTCGAGGACAAGGTCGTGAAGAACTACATCGCCACCGAGTTCCTCTACGACTACCTCAAGGACAAGCGCTCGGTCGGGGTCATCGACGAGGATCCCGAGCGGGCGATCCGCTACGTCGCGGAGCCGGTCGGCGTCGTGCTCGCGCTCACCCCGATCACCAACCCGACGTCGACGGTGCTGTTCAAAGCGATCGTCGCCGCCAAGACGCGCAACGCGATGATCTTCCGCCCGTCCGCGCGGGCCGCCGGCAGCGCCGTGCGCGCGGTCGAGATCCTCCAGGCGGCCGGCGAGCGCGCCGGCATGCCGCCGGGGACGCTGCAGGTGATCCCCGATCCGACGCTCGACGTCTCCCAGTACCTCTTCCACCACCCCGGCGTCGACTTCATCTGGACGACGGGCGGCCCGAAGGCCGTCGCCGCCGCGAACGCGGCCGGCAAGCCGTGCCTGAGCGTGGGAGCCGGGAACGCGCCGGTCTACATCCATCGCAGCGCCGACGTGCCGATGGCCGTCGTGGACATGCTGATCTCCAAGACGTTCGACTCTTCGCTGATCTGCCCCGCCGAGCAGACGTGCATCGTCGACGACGCGGTCTGGGACACGACCGTCGCCGAGCTGCGCCGGATGGGCGCGCGGCTGCTCGCGGAGAACGAGGTCGAGGCGCTCGCGGCGGCGTCGTTCGCCGCCGACGGGCAGCCGCAGCTGGCCGCCGTCGGCCGCTCGTGCGCCGTCCTCGGCGAGGCCGCCGGCTTCCACGCGGGCCCCGACGACAAGGTCCTGCTCGCGCCGTTGCCGGCCGACCTCGACGAGCTCGCGCGCCATCCGCTCGTGCACGAGAAGCTGATGCCGGTGCTCGGGCTCGTCCGCTCGCCGTCCCTCGAGCACGCCCTACGCGCCGCCGACGTCGTGCTCGAGAACGGCGGAATGGGCCACACGTCGGCGGTCTACGCGACCGACGAGGCCGTGATCGACGCGTTCGCCGGCAGCGTCCGGACCGGCCGGATCCTCGTCAACGCGCCGACGGCCGTCGGCGCCCTCGGCGGCGTCTACAACGCGATGACGCCGACGTTCTCGCTCGGCTGCGGGACCTGGGGCGGGTCGACCACCACCGAGAACATCAACTACCGCAACCTGCTCAACGTCAAGGCCGTCTCGCGCCGCCAGACCCCGCCGCAGTGGTTCCGCGTCCCGTCCGACACCTACTTCAACCCTGGCTCGCTCGAGCAGCTCCGCAGCCTCCGCACGTCGCAGGCGCTGCTCGTCACCGACGCGGACACCGAGGCGCGCGGCGTCGCCGACGAGGTCCGCCGCCATCTCTCCGGCTCGGTGCGCGTGTTCGCGGAGATCGAACCCGAGCCGACCGAGGCGCAGGTGCGAGCCGGCGTCGAGGCGATCGACAAGCTCGCGCCGGACCTGATCGTCGCGGTCGGCGGCGGCTCGGTGCTCGACGCTGCCAAGGCGATGCGCCTGTTCCACGAGAGCCCCGACCTCACGCTCGCGGAGCTGACGCTCCCGTTCCTCGACGCGCGCAAGCGCGTCGCCCACTACCCGGACGTCGAGCACGCGATCCGGCTCGCCGCCGTCCCGACCACGTCCGGCACCGGCTCGGAGGTCTCGCCGGCCGCGGTGCTGACCGCAGGCGGCCGCAAGCTGACGCTCGTCGACTACTCGCTCGTGCCCGACTTGGCGATCGTCGAGCCGCGGCTCACGCTGACGATGCCGCCGTACATGACCGCCGACACCGGCATCGACGCGCTCACCCACGCGCTCGAGGCGGGGGTGTCGATCTTCGCCTCGCCATACACCGACGCGTTCTGCATGCAGGCGCTGCACCTCATCCTCGACGCGCTGCCGCGGGCCTACGCCGACGGCGGCGACCTCACGGCACGGACCGCGATGAGCAACGCCGCGACGCTGGCCGGGCTCGCGTTCTCGAACGCGTTCGTCGGCGTCAACCACGCGCTCGCGCACGCCGTCGGCGCCCGCTTCGGGATCGCACACGGCCGCGCCAATGCGATCTTCCTGCCCCACGTCCTGCGCTACAACGCCGCGCTCCCGCGCAAGTTCATGCCGGCGCCCGGCTACACGACGTACGTCGCGCCCGACAAGTACGCCCAGATGGCCTGGGTGCACGGTCTCGGCGGGCACACGGCCGAGCAGCGCCGCGAGCGCCTGTTCGCGCAAGTCGACGAGCTGCTGGCAGCGGTCGGCATGCCCGCGAGCCTCGCCGAGCTGGGCATCGACCGCGGCGAGTTCGAGACCGCGCTGCCGGAGCTTGCCGACGCCGCGTTCGCCGACCCCAGCCTGCGCACGAATCCGCGGATGCCGCTGGTGTCCGAGCTGGTCGAGCTGCTCGAGGCCGGCTTCAGCGGCGGGAGGTGAGCCACCGTGGGCGAGCTGGCGCTGCTGGCCGCCGCCGGGACGGGAACCGCGCTCGCCACCGGCCTCGGCGCGGTCCCGGTGTTCGCGCTCGGGGCGCGCGCCGACGCCCTGCGGCCGCTGCTGTGGGGCCTCGCGGCCGGCGTGATGGCGATCGCCTCCGTGGTCGGGCTGCTCGCGCCCGCGCTCGACGAGGGCTCGGGGGCCGCAGTGGCCGCCGGGCTGCTCGCCGGCGTCCTCTTCCTCCTGGTCGGACGGCGCGCGCTGGAGCGCCGCGACGTCCACGTCGGCGCGCTGGACGGCGCGGGCGTCCGCCGCTCGGTGCTCGTGTTCGGGGTGCTGCTCGTCCACAGCCTGCCCGAGGGGTTCGCGATCGGGACCGCCTTCGCGTCCGAGCGCGCCGGCCTCGGACTGTTCGTCCTGGTCGCCATCGCGGTCCAGAACATCCCGGAGGGGACGGCCTCGGCGATCCCGATGCGCGAGGCCGGGTTCACGGCTTCGCAGCAGTTCTGGGCCGCCGTGGTCACCAGCGCGCCGCAGCCCTTCGGCGCGGTGGCGGCCTTCCTCCTGGTCGAGCAGATCGAGGGGCTGCTGCCGGTCTCGTTCGCGTTCGCCGCGGGGGCGATGCTGGCGCTCGTCGTGCTCGAGCTCGTGCCGCAGGCGTTCACGCGGCGGACGTGGCGGATGGCGCTCGCCGGCGCCGCCGCCGGCGCCGCGCTCATGCTCGCGCTCAGCGCCGTGATCGGGGTCTAGGGTCGTCCATCCGCACGTTCGCCGAGTCCGCTTGCCCGGATGTCGGGATCTCCGGCTGCTGCGGCCAACTACGGACGGCGAGCGCGGGCTTGTGCTGCCTCGGGTCCGCGCTGCCGCCCGATGGCGGCGGGCGGCTCTGCACCTAGGCTCGCCCCATGGACTCAAACCGGCCGCACATCCTCATCGCCGGCGGCGGCGTCGCTGCGCTCGAAGCCCTGATCGCGCTGCGCGAGCTGGCCGGCGACGGGCCGCGCGTCACGCTGCTCGCCCCTGAGCCCGACTTCGTCTACCGGCCGATGTCCGTGGCCGAGCCGTTCTGCCTCGGCCACGCCGACCGCCACCCGCTGGCCGCGATCGCCGACGAGTTCGGCGCGGACCTCGTGCGCGGCCGGCTCGCGGAGCTCGACGCGGCGGCGCGCGCCGCCGTGACCGGGGCGGGGGAGACGCTCGCCTACGACTCGCTGCTGATCGCCGTCGGCGCCCGTCCCGAGCCGGTCTATCGCGATGCGATCACGTTCGGCACCGAGGGCTCGCCCGAGGCATTCGCCGGCCTGCTCTCCGACCTCGAGCTCGGCTATGTGACCCGGGTCGCGTTCGTCGTCCCGAGCACCGTGGCCTGGAGCCTGCCGCTGTACGAGCTCGCGGTGATGACCGCCCGCGACGCCTGGAGCGGAGGGATCGAGGGTGTCGAGCTGGTGTTCGTCACGCCCGAAGCGCGGCCGCTCGAGGCCTTCGGGCCGGAGGCGTCCGCGATGGTCGCCGGCCTGCTCGAGGAGGAGGGCGTCGAGTTCGTCGGCTCGACGTTCGCCGACGTCGGCCGTGGCCATGTCCTCGCGGGTGACCGGCGGATCGACGTCGACCGAACGGTCGCGTTGCCCGTCCCGGTCGGGCCGGCCATCGCCGGCGTGCCGACCGACGCCGAGGGCTTCATCCCGGTCGACGAGCACGGCCGCGTCGAGGGGCTCGACGCCGTCTACGCGGCCGGCGACGCGACCACGTTCCCGATCAAGCAGGGCGGGCTCGCCGCTCAGCAGGCCGTCGCGGCGATCGAGTCGATCGCCGCGCGCCACGGCGCCGACCTCGACCCGCAGCCGTACCGGCCGGTCCTGCGCGGGATGCTGATGACCGGCGGCCGGCGGCGCTGGCTGCGCGCCCCCGCGGGCGCCACGCCCGGCCATTCGCAAGCCGCCCTGCGCGCGCTGTGGTGGCCGCCGACGAAGATCGCCACCCGCTACCTGGCGCCGTACCTGATGACCCGCGACGAGCAGGAGCTGATCGCCGCGCGTCCCGAGGGCGCCCAGCCGATCGAGCGATGGGTCGAGCCGTGATCGTGCGCGATCGGCACCCCGTCGTGATCGCCTACGACGGCTCCGACCCGGCGCGCGCGGCGATCGCCCATGCCGGCGCCGTGATGAGGCCGCGGCACGCGGTCGTGGTCTCCGTCTGGGCGCCGATCGAGGTCGCCGCGCCAGCAGCGGCGATCGGCGCTCCCGCCGGCATCGCGCTGGCGGGCGCTCGCAGCCTCGACGCCGAAGAGCGCGCGAGGGCCGAGGCGACCGCCACCGAGGGCGCCGACATGGCGCGCCGCGCGGGGTTCGACGCCGAGCCGCTCGTCCTCCGTCGCGACGGCCCGCCGTGGCGCGCGATCGTCGACTGCGCCGCCGGGCTCGACGCCGCGGTCATCGTAACCGGCACGCGCGGGCGCTCGCGCCCGGTCGCGGCCGTGCTGGGCAGCACCGCCGCCGGCGTGCTTCACCATGCGCACCGGCCCGTGCTCATGGTGCCGGGAAACTGATGCCGCACGGCGCGACGGAGGTTCGCGAGACCCACATCTCCCGGGTCCTGCTCGACGGCGACCGCGCGTACAAGATCAAGAAGCCCGTCCGGCTGCCGTTCCTGGACTACGGGACGCTCGAGCGCCGCCACCGGCTGTGCCGCGAGGAGGTCCGCCTCAACCGGAGGCTGGCGCCCGACGTCTACCTCGGCGTCGCGGCGCTCGTCCCGGCGGCGGGCGGCATGCGGCGGGCGCCGGAGTCGACGCCCGGCGCGGTCGAGTACGCCGTGGTCATGCGACGCTACGACGAGGCGTCCACGCTGGCTCGCCGGCTGCGGGCCGGCACCGCGGGGGAGGCCGAGGTACAGGCGGTCGGCGCGCGGCTCGCCGCCTTCCACGCCGAGGCCGAGCGCCCGGCGGACGCACCGGGCACGGTGGCGGCGCTCGAGCGGATGGTGGCCGAGAACTTCGAGACGCTGCGCGGGCTCGACGCGGATCCCGCCCTGCTCACCGACGCCGAGCGGCTCGCGGACGCGATGCTCGCAGGCCGGCGCGCGCAGCTCCTCGAACGCGCGCACGCGGGCCTCGTGCGCGACGGCCACGGCGACCTGCGGGCCGAGCACGTCGTGCTCGAGCGCGGGATCGAGATCGTCGACTGCGTCGAGTTCGATCCCGCGCTGCGCGAGATCGACGTCGGGCTCGACCTCGCCTTCCTCGTCATGGACCTGCTCCGGCACGACGAGCGGCTGGCCGCAGCGCTCGTCTCGGCCTACCGGGAGGCGGGCGGCGACCCCGGCGACGACGCGCTGGTCGACTTCTTCGCCGCCCAGCGGGCGCTGATCCGCGCCAAGGTCGCGCTCGTGCGCGCCGGCCAGGTTGGCGGCGAGGACGCCGCCCGCCGTCGTCACGACGCGCGCGCTCTGCTCGCGCTCGCCGGGCGCCTCGGCTGGCGCGTGCGGCTCGGCCCGGGCGCGGTCGTCTGCGGCGTCGCGGCGAGCGGGAAGTCGACGCTCGCGGCGGCGCTCGCCGCGCCGGCGGGAGCGACCGTGGTGTCGTCCGACCTCGTCCGCAAGCAGATCGTCGGCGTCGCGCCGACCGACCGCGCGCCCGAGCGCGCGTACCGGCCGGCCGTCGACCGCGCGACGTACGAGGCGCTCGGGCGCCGCGCCCGCGAGCTGGTCGACCGGCAAGAGCGCGTGATCGTCGACGCCACGTTCCGCCGGCGGGCGGATCGGCGCGCGTTCGCCGGCGCGTTCGGGTCGCCGGGCGACCTGGCCTGGATCGAGTGCCGGGCGCCGATCCCGGTGCTCGCCCGCCGTGCGGGCGCCCGCGCCCTCGCGGCCGGCCGCGTCTCCGACGCCGGACCCGACGTGGCCGTCCACCAGGCCGCCGAGTGGGAGCCGCTCGACGTCGTCACGGCACAGCTCGTCGTGCGCACCGATCGCGACGCGGCCGGCGTGCTGTCGGCCGTCCGCGACGGCCTCGACCTGCGGCTGCGCGGCGAACTACGGAGCGAGACGGCGGTCTGAGCCGGATGGCCCGGCCGCGGCTACCGCGTACGGTCGCTGCATGGCTCACACCGATCCGTCCCCGCTCCCGTGACCGCGGCCGTCGACGTCGCCCTGCGCGACGGCGCGACGGTCAGCGTCCGGCCACTCGAGCCGGCCGACGAGCCGGCGCTCCGGAGCTTCCTCGACGGGCTGTCGGTCGAGTCGCGAACGCTGCGCTTCTTCAGCGCGGGCGCCGACGTCCGCCGCGCCGCGTCGTACATGGCGGGCCTCAGCCCGGATCGCGGCCGCGGCCTCGTGGCGGTCACCGGCGACCCGCCGAGGATCGTCGCCCATGCCGCCTACGTCCGCGAGGAGCCCGACCGCGCCGAGGTCGCGTTCGAGGTCGCCGACGACTGGCAGGGCCGCGGCATCGCGACCCTCCTGCTGGCCCACCTCTCCGAGATCGCGACGGCCGACGGCGTCGAGACGTTCACGGCGGTCGTGCTGCCGGACAACCACCGCATGATCCAGGTGTTCCGCGACTCCGGGTTCGCGGTCGAGGTCACCTCCGAGCCGGGTCAGCTGGTTGTGGAGCTCCCGGCCGAGCTGGGGGACGACGCGCACGCCCGCTTCGAGGCGCGCGACCGCGTCGCGGCCGCGGCCGCCGTCGCGCACGTCCTGCGCCCGCGGTCGGTCGCCGTCATCGGCGTCTCGACGCGCGAGGGCTCGGTGGGGGCCGCGGTCCTGCGCAACCTGCGCGCCGCCGGCTACGAGGGGCGGCTGTCGGTCGTGCATCCACGTGAGGACGTGGTCGGCGGCGTCCGGGCGTATCGCTCGGTCGCCGACGTCCCCGAGCCGGTCGAGCTGGCGGTGATCGCCGTGCCGGCCGACGCGGTGGTCGACGTCGCACGCCAGTGCGGCGCCGCCGGCGTGCGCGCCCTCGTCGTGCTCTCGGCCGGCTTCGCCGAGGTCGGGCCGCGCGGCCGCCGCCGCCAGGCCGAGCTGCTCGCCGTCTGCCGGGCGAGCGGCATGCGGCTCGTCGGCCCGAACTGCCTGGGCGTGTTCAACACGGCCGCCGACGTCCGCCTGAACGCCTCGTTCGCTCCGGTCGCGCCGCCGTCCGGCGGGATCGCCTTCGCCTCCCAGAGCGGCGCCTTCGGGATCGCCGCGATCGCCGAGGCCGCCCGCCGCGGGCTCGGCCTGTCGTCGTTCGTCTCGACCGGCAACAAGGCCGACCTGTCCGGCAACGACCTGCTGCGCTACTGGGAGGACGACGACGCGACCCAGGCGATCGGGCTCTACCTCGAGTCGTTCGGCAATCCCCGCCGGTTCGGCCAGATCGCCCGGCGCGTGGCGGCGCGCAAGCCGGTGATCGCCGTCAAGAGCGGCCGCTCGGCGGCCGGCGCGCGGGCGGCGACCTCGCACACCGGAGCGCTGCTCGCGGCCTCCGACGCGACGGTCGACGCCCTGTTCCGGCACGCCGGGGTGATCCGCACCGGCACCGTGGGCGAGCTGTTCGACGCGGCGGCGCTGCTGGCGGACCAGCCGCTCCCGGCCGGCGACCGTGTCGGGATCGTCACCAACGCCGGCGGTCCGGGGATCGCGTGCGCCGACGCATGCGAGGCGGCGGGGCTGCACGTGGAGCCGCTGCCGACCCGGACGCGCCGCCGGCTCGGACGGCACCTGCCGCGCGAGGCGACGACGACGAACCCGGTCGACATGATCGCGTCGGCGTCCGCCGACG
>Ga0299914_10000983_pt1 | contig 18151 bp, 14 predicted proteins | sample RVTome_10_FD_201361 | JGI IMG/M metagenome (GOLD analysis project Ga0299914, IMG submission 201361) | Soil microbial communities from uranium-contaminated site in the Upper Colorado River Basin, Wyoming, United States - RVT153D57 (version 2) ...
CCAGCAGGACGGTTCCACGCTCCTTCAACTGCGCGTCCACGTCCGCGGCCGTTCTCAGTTCACGCGCGCCGATTTCGGTCAGCTCGCCGCGCATCGGGGCAATCAGCATTTCTGGGTATGGCATATGTCAGTTACCAGTTACCAGTTACCAGTTTCCAGTTTCCAGCTTCTCGCTACTTCCCGAGCATCTTCTCCCGCATCGCCCTGAACTCGTTGCCGGGCCTCCACTCGGGGAACCGGCCGGCATTGGCGACGCGGAGGCCCACGGCCAGCATCAGCTGCGCGTCGTCCACGGCGCCGGTCAGATCCCAGTCCGGTTTGATCTCGTCGGACGGCGCGTGGTAGTCGCGGTTGGTGTATTCGTCCCGCTTCTGCTGCCCGTACTCCGGGTCCCTGCCGACGAACTCGATGCCCGAATCGGTGTAGAGCGCGGGCACGCCCTGCTTGGCGAAGTTGAAGTGATCGGAGCGGTAGTAGAAGCCCTTCTCCGGCTCCGGATCGGGGCGCAGGGTCCGTCCCTGCTCCGTCGCGGCGGCCTGGAGGTAGTCGTCGAGATCCGAGGCGCCCATGCCGATGACCGTGATGTCCTTCGTGCGGCCCCACTGGTTCACGCCGTCGATGTTGATGTTGGCGAGGGTCTGCTCCAGCGGATAGACGGGCGAGACGGCGTAGTGCTGCGAGCCGAGCAGACCCTGCTCCTCCGCGGTCACCATCAGGAAGAGCACCGACCGCCGGGGCTTCTGCTCCAGCCGCGTGAACGCGCGGGCGATCTCGATCAGCGACGCGACGCCCGACGCGTTGTCTAGCGCGCCGTTGTAGATCGCGTCTCCCTCGACCGGATCGCCGACGCCCAGATGATCCCAGTGCGACGAGTAGACGACGTACTCGTCGCGGAGCTGCGGATCGCTGCCTTCGAGTTTCGCGAGCACGTTGCGCGAGTCGGTCGTGCGGATGGCGTTGCGGATCGACAGCGACGCCGACACGCCCAGCGGCACCGGCTTGAAGTCGCGCGTGAGCGCCTGCTGCTTCAGCTCGTCGAAGTCGCGGCCGGCCATTGTCAAAATCTCGCGCGCGGTGTCGAGCGAGAACCAGCCCTCGACGTCCGCGCGGCCCATGTTCCTGTCGGGCGTCACCAGGTCGAAGCTCTCGCCGAGGAAGCCCTGCACGACCGAATAGGGATAGCCCGCCGGCCCCGTCTCGTGCACGATGAACACGCCGGCCGCCCCCTGGCGCGCCGCCTCCTCGTACTTGTAGGTCCACCGGCCGTAGTACGTCATCGCCCGGCCGTTGAAGAGCGACTCGTCCAGCTTCGACGGGTCCGACGGGTCGGGCACCTGCGGGTCGTTGACGAGCACGACGAGCGTCTTGCCCTTCAGGTCGATGCCCTTGAAGTCGTCCCACTGGTACTCGGGAGCGACGACGCCGTAGCCGACGAAGACCAGTTCGGAGTCCTTCAAGGAGGCCGTTTCGGCGACCTGCTTTGTGAAGGCCACGTACTCGTCCGAGTAGGTGTAGGACTTCTTCCGCCCGCCCCGCACGACCGTCAGCGGCTCCGTCGACGTGGGGGTGATGCCCACGAGCGGCACGTTCTGGATGTAGGTGCCGTCGGTGTTCCCCGGCTGGAGCCCCATCTCCTCGAACCGGGCCACCAGGTACTCGACCGTCTTGTCCTCGCCCGGCGATCCGGGGGCGCGCCCCTCGAACTCGTCCGAGGCGAGCACCTCGATATGCCGGCGGATCGCCTGCTGGTCGATGGCGGGGAGGGACGACAGCGGCGCGTTCGCCGCGGCGGCGGTGCCGCCATCCCCGGCAGGAGCTTCGGCGCGCGAGCAGCCATGCGCCAGGAGGGCGACGACGAGGAGGGCGGCTGAACGGTTCGGGATCTTCATCATACGCTGCATGCCTGCAAGTTGAAGGGTACCGGCCACGATGCCGCGCTCACGGCGCGGCGACATTCCACCTGTTCTTCACGCGCGCCCGGGAGTGCGCGGTGATGGCCGCGATCACGTGACAGATCCAGCCGAGCAGCCCGCCCGAGCCGAGCCACAGGCCGGGCGTCACGATGAGCCAGAAGATGCCGCGCAGGAACTCTCCGTTGTAGAACTGCCGGATTCCCGGAACCAGCAGGCTCAGGACCGCGGCCACGCCCGGGTTTCGCATCTCACCCTAGCCCGCCGCCGCCGGCGCCCGCGGTGCGGCTGCCCAGCTCGCGGTCGAGGTCGAGCAGCGACGCCGTGTCGCCGCCAATCAGCTTGAACTTGGCCACGATCTCCCGGCCGGTTTTCTCTTCCTCGACCTGTTCGGTGAGGAACCACTGCAGCTCGGCCACGGCGGCGAACGCCTTCTCCCTGAACGCCGTTTCGTATAGCGCATCGATCTGCCGGCTGACTTCCTGCTCCTGCTGCAGGGCCTTTTCAAAGACGTCCGCCAGCGACGCGAACGTGTGGCCCGGCTGCGGGATCGGCTTCAGATCGACCGCCGCGTCGCGCGCGAGGACGAAGTCGAACAGCTTCATCGCGTGCTGGTACTCCTCCTGGCTCTGGAACCTCAGCCAGCGCGCCGCGCCCGTGAACTTCTGGCGCTCGCACCACGCCGACATGGCCAGATAGGAGTACGACGCGCTCAGCTCCGAGTTGATCTGGCGGTTGATGGCTTCGACCACGGACGCGTTCATCGTCGGACCTCTTCTCCGGTCTATTGTATGGCACCTGTTGAGTCCCTGCCGGGCTCGTCCCCCACGGCGAACCGCAGGAACCAGGTGCGCTGCCCGGCGTTGAAGTTGTCGTCGCTCACCAGGATGAGAGTCGCCCGGCCGTCGGGGAGCCGCGGCCCGAATGTCAGACCCTCGAAGTTGTCCAGCCCCGGCGTCAGGCCGGCCGGCAGCCCGACCGCGTCCGACAGGTCGAGGACGAGCTGCTTGTCGGCCGGCGCGATGCCGCTCATCGTGCCGAGCGAGTCGGTGTTCGACACGTCGGTCGCCCTTCCCAGGCCGACCCGGAAGAGCCGGATCCGGTTCAGGCTGCGACGCCCCGTCGCGTCGCCGGCCTCCTCGATGTAGCTGCGCTCGAGCGCGAGCAGCTCCTCGCCGCCGAGGGAGAGCAGCTCCACGAGGCCGTTGACGGCGACGCCCGGCTCGAACTCTGGCCGATCCAGGGGGTCGAGGAGGTAGGCGAACTCGCGCCGCGGCTCGAAGCTGTCGCCATCGCGGACGTATTCGAGGATGCGCGCCGGCGCGCCCGGCTCGAACGTGGATGGCTCGCCGTCCTGCACGATGGCCGACTCCGTCGCGGCGTAGAACCGCTGCCCGCCTGGCGCCAGCGTGAGGCTCTCGAATCCCAGGTTGGCGCGCACGCCCTTCGCCAGCGGCCCGGCGGGATTCGGCGCGAACCGCTCCCGCACGGGCAGCGCGCGCACGAAGCTGCCGTGCCGCGTGTACTCCACGATGGCGGGCGGGACTCGCGGTTCCTCGTTGCCGACGCCGTCGGACGCGATCAGCAGGTTGCTGTCGGGCAGGATCGCAATGGCTTCCGGATCGAGTCCCGACGGCGCCGCGGGGGCGTCGAGCGCGATTCGGCCCAGGATGACGACCTGGAAATCCGTCCCGCTCGCCCGGAGCCCGAAGCGATAGACCCGAAGGCCGTCGCGGTCGTCCGAGATGCCCAGCAGCTCACGGCCGCCCGCCAGGGCCGCCAGGCCCGAGATGCCGCCGAACCGGAGCCCGAAGCCCGGAGGGAACCTGCCGAGCGGCGCGAAATCGAACGCGCCCGCGGGCGTGAACGTCAAAGGACTGTCCGGGATTGCCGGACGATCGACGAGATCGCGCGAGCCGGCGCACCCGGCCGCCAGTGCGAGCGCAAGGAAGAGGGATGGAGGAGCGGCGGGTCGCGGTATCCTCGACATTATCAATCGTGCGGGTAGCGGCGCACTCATCAATATAGCGTTTCGACGGCTTCCCGGCGCACGTCAGCCACCGGCCCCAACCGAATTCACTTCCGCCGCGTCCAAGGCTGCAGCCGATCCGCAGGCAGCCACGGACCACGGACCACGGACCACGGACCACGGACCACGGACCACGGACCATGCATGCATCCTTGCGCGAATTCAAGTACGCCGCTCGCGGGCTCCGCGCCCAGCCCGGCTTCGCCGCCATCGTCATCCTCACGCTGGCCCTCGGGATCGGGGCCAACGCCGCCATCTTCTCGCTGATGGATCAGGTCATCGTGCGGGCGCTGCCCGTGCAGGATCCCTCGCGGCTGGTGCTGCTCGACGGCCCCGGCGCGTTCCAGGGCCGCACGTTCGGCGCGATGACGTTCTCGTACCCGATGTACACCGATCTCCGCGATCGGAACGAGGTCTTCACCGGGCTGCTGGCGCGCTTTCCGGCCGCGATGACCGTCGTCTGGAACGGCCAGGCCGAGCGCGCGAGCGGCGAGCTGGTGACGGGCAACTACTTCGAGGTGCTCGGCGTGAGGCCGGCGCTCGGCCGCGTGTTCAGCGCCGCCGACGACCGGACGCCCGGCGCGCATCCGGTCGCCGTCCTCAGCCACGGCTACTGGCTGCGGCGGTTCGGCGGCGACTCCTCCGTGCTGAACCGGACGATCGTGGTCAACGGGCATCCGCTGACGATCGTCGGCGTGGCCGCGCCCGGCTTCCACGGCCTCCAGGTCGGCGCGGGCGCCGACGTCATGGTGCCCGTGACGATGAAGGCGCTGATGACGCCGGCGTGGAACGACCTCGACAACCGCCGGAGCCGCTGGCTGTCGGTCATGGGCCGGCTGAAGCCGGGCGTCGACGCCGAGGCGGCGGAGGTGCAGCTCAACGTGATCTACCGGCGGATCAACGAGCAGGAAGTCGCGGCGATCGCGAACGCGTCGGAGAGCTTCCGGCAGCGGTTCGTGGAGAAGCGCCTCGAGGTCCTGCCCGGCGGCCGGGGGCTGTCCGATCTGCGGGAGCAGTTCTCGACGGCGCTGATCGTCCTGATGTGCATGGTGGGCGTCGTGCTGCTCATCGCATGCGCCAACGTGGCGAACCTGCTTCTCGCGCGGACCGCGTCGCGGAAGAAGGAGATTGCGGTGCGCCTCGCGCTGGGCGCCGGCCGCTCCCGCATCGTCCGCCAGCAGCTGGTGGAGAGCCTCCTGCTCGCCGGCTGCGGCGCCCTCGTGGGGCTCGTGCTCGCGAGCTGGACGGGCACGCTGCTGCTCGCCGCCATCCCGGGGACCGACGGCGCGCGCACGCTCTCCGCGACGCCCGACGCGCGCGTGATCCTCTTCACGCTGGGATTGGCGGGGCTGACCGCGATCGTCTTCGGGATCGGCCCCGCGCTCCAGGCCACGCGCGGCGCGGCGGCGACGGCGCTGAAGGACGAAGCCGCCAGCGTCGCCGGCGGAGGCCGGCAGGCCCGCGTCCGCCGCGGCCTCGTCGTCGCGCAGGTGGCCATGTCGATGCTCCTGCTGGCCGGCGCCGGCCTGTTCGCCCGCAGCCTGTACAACCTGCGGGCGGTGGATCCCGGCTTTGACGTCGAGCGCCTGCTGATCTTCTCGGTCGATCCGACGCTGAGCGGCTACTCGACCTCGCGCGCGCAGCGCCTGTTCGAGGATCTGCAGCGCGAGATCGCCGCCGTGCCGGGTGTCCGCGCCGTCTCGATGTCGGAGCTGGGCCTCCTGACCGGCAACTCGTGGTCGATGACGGTGCGCGTGGACGGCTACCAGTCGCAGGAGGGGGAGAACATGAACCCGAACGTCGACGGGGTCGGCCCCGGATTCTTCAGCACGATCGGGGTGCCGCTCATCGCCGGCCGCGAGTTCACCGAGAAAGACACGGCTGGCGCGCCGCGCGTGGCGATCGTCAACGAGACGATGGCGCGGCGCTACTGGGGCGAGGCGGGCCCGGTCGGACGGCGCATCGGGTTCGGCCGCGATCCGGACGCGCAGATCGAGATCGTGGGCGTGGTGCGGGACATCCGCTCGCAGCAGCTCCGCGAGGAGGCGCCGCGGTTCGTCTACGTGCCCTACCCTCAGAACGAGGAGTTCACGCAGCTCACGTTCTACGTGCGCGCCGCCGGCGAGAGCGGGCCGCTCGCCGCCTCGATCCGCCAGGCCGTCGGGCGGCTGGATCAGAACCTCCCGGTCTTCGACGTGCGGACGATGGAGGCGCAGGTCGGGGAGTCGCTGTTCGTGGAGCGGATGGTCGCGGCGCTGTCGGTGGCCTTCGGCGCGCTCGCCACGGTGCTGGCCGCGATCGGCCTCTACGGCGTGATGTCGTACGCCGTCGCCCGCCGCACGCGGGAGATCGGCATCCGGATGGCACTCGGCGCCGCGCGCGGCGGCGTGCTGTGGCTCGTGCTGAAGGAGGTCGCCATCCTGGCGGCGGTCGGCGTAGCCGCCGGCCTTGGCGCCGCGTTCTCTCTCACGCGCCGTGTCGAATCGCAGCTCTTCGGCGTCGCGCCGGCCGATCCGCTGACGCTCGCCGGGGCCGTGTGCCTGCTGCTCGTCGTGGCGCTCCTTGCCGGCTTCGTCCCCGCGCGGCGCGCCACGACGATCGATCCGATGCTCGCGCTCCGGTCGGAGTAAACCGGGGATTCACTGCTGTCCCGCGCGCCCTTTGGCGAGCCTGCAAGGCCTGCGCGACGCGAGGCACGACGGCCCGTCACTTGTCCCCGTCCGGCGGGTGAGATAAGATAGCGTTATGTCACGTCGCCGAATGCCGGCCATCACCCACCTGCAGTTCCTCGCGCTCGGCATGCTGCGAGGCGGACCGCGCCTCGGCCGGGACGTCCGGCGGGAGCTGGCGAGACACGGCGTACGCCGTTCGGGGCCCGCGTTCTACCAGATGATGGCCAGGCTCGAGGAGGCCGGGTTCGCGTCCGGCGAGTACGAGCAGAAGATCGTGGCCGGCCAGATCATCAAGGAGCGCCGCTACACGATCCTGCCCGCGGGCGCCTCGGCCTGGACCGCCACCCGTGAGTTCTATCTCGGGGCGATCGCCGCCTTCGGCGAACCAGGGAGAGCCCGTGCCTGACGGCCTGCCGCCGCTGGCCCGGCGGCTCGCGCGCTGCCTGCCCGCGCGCACGCGCGAGCAGTGCTTCGTGCCCACCTGCCACGACCTCTTCGCCTCCCATCTGCTCGAGGGCGCTCGCCCCACGTGGTGGCGCCGATTGAGCGCCAGGCTGATGCTGCCCGCGCGCCTGCTCGCCGCGTACGCCGAGTGCCTCGGCATTGCCGCGAACGACGTGCGCCGTTCCAGGCGCGCCGGCCCGTCCGGACGCCGGGGAGATCCAATGCTGTTCCAGGACGTTCGCTTCGCGGGACGGTTGCTGCGCAAGCACCCGGCGTTCACGGCGGTTGCCGTTGTCGTGCTCGCGCTCGGCGTCGGCGCCACCTCGGCCATGTTCACCATCGTGCACGCCGTGATGCTGCGGCCGCTCCCGTTTCGCGATCCCGGGCACGTCCTGGAGCTGTATGAGACGGTTGAAGGTTCGCTCACCACGCTCTCTCCGCCGAACCTGCTCGACTGGAAGGCGCAGAACGTGACCTTCTCCGGGATTGCCGCCTATGACGAGGGGACGGTCACCCTGACGGGGGGCTTCGAACCCGAGCGGGTCAGCGCGACGCGTGTCGATCCCGAGCTCTTCGATCTGCTCGGCGTGGCGCCCGTGCGCGGCCGCGCGGTCACCGCGGACGATGCGAACCCCGGCGGGCCGTCGGTGGTCGTGATCGGGCACGGCTTCTGGCAGCGGCGCTTCGGCGCCGACGAATCGGCCCTCGGACGGACATTGACCCTCGACGGACGTTCCGTGGAGGTCGTCGGGATCATGCCGCGCGGCTTCACGTTTCCCGAAGACAACAACCTCTGGCTCCCGCTCTGGTTCACCGGGGACGAGCTCCGGCCGGGCCAGCGCGGCGCGCACTACGCACGGGCCATCGGCCGGCTGAAGCCGGGCCTGACCGTGCAGCAGGCCATCGACGATCTCAACCGGATCGAGGCGCGAATCGCGGAGCAGCATCCGTCCGTCGAGGGGTACGGCGCGTGGGCGCGGCCGGTGCTCCAGGCGATGGTGGGCCGCGTGCAGCGGCCGCTGCTGATGCTGCTCGGCGCGGTCGGCTTCGTGCTGCTGATCGCCTGCGCGAACGTCTCGAACCTCCTGCTCGCACGCGCGAGCGCGCGCCGGGCGGAGATTGCCATGCGGTCGGCGCTCGGCGCCGGCCGCGGGCGCATCGTGCGGCAACTGCTCGTCGAAAGCCTGCTGCTGGCCTGCGCGGGCGGGATTGCCGGCCTGCTGCTCGCCGCATGGGGCGTCCGGACGCTCCAGGCGATCCTGCCAGGTGACCTCCCGCGCGCCGGGGCGCTCGGCGTGAACACGACAGTACTCGTGTTCACGCTGGCGGTGTCCATGACGGCGGGCATCGTCTTCGGCCTCGTGCCGGCGTTCCATGCGTCGTCGGGCGATCTCGCTTCGGTACTCAAGGACGCCCGCCGCGGAAGCGGATCGGGAGCCGGCCGGCTCGCATTCCAGCGCTCGATGGTCGCGGTGCAGGTCGCGCTCGCCCTCATCCTGCTGGCGGGCGCGGGGCTGGCGCTTCGCAGCTTCGATCGGCTCACTCGCATCGACCCCGGATTCGACCCGTCGAATGCCATGGCCGTCAGGCTTTCGCTGCCCGAAGCGCGCTACCCCGACGCGGCGAGCGTCGTGCGGTTCTACGAGCACTTCGTCGGCGCCCTCAGGGAGTTGCCCGGCGTGGAGGCCGCGGGAGCCGTCACGAGGTCGCCGCTCAGCGGCAGCTTCGCCGGCTCGTTCACGATCCCCGGCCGGCCAGACGCCGACGATCGCGTGGCGCAGGTGCGCGCCGCGACGCCAGGCTATTTCGACGCCCTGCGGATCCCGGTCCGGCGCGGCCGCACGTTCGAGGCTCGCGACAGGGCCGGCGCGGCGCCGGTGGCCATCATCAGCGAGTCGGCGGCGCGCCGCTTCTGGCCCGGGCGCGATCCGCTCGGCGAGCGCCTTCGGATCCACGTGAGCACCGGCTTCGCCGGTCCCGAGCCCGTTCGGACCATCGTGGGCGTCGCGGGCGACGTGAAGCTTCGTTCGCTTGACGCCGCCGCAACGCCGGTCTTCTACGTGCCGCACTCGCAGTACGTGTCCGATTCGATGACCGCCTTCGTGAGGGCCGTGGGCGATCCGGGGCCGCTGGCCCCGATGATCAGGGGCCGGGTCGCGAATCTCGACCCCGAGCTGGCCATCAGCAGCCTCCGGCCGGCCGCCGACCTCGTCTCGTCGTCGATCGCGCAGCCGAGATTCCGGATGCTGCTCCTCGGCCTGTTCGCCGCCATCGCGCTCGCGCTCGCGGCCGTGGGACTGTACGGTGTGATGGCCTTTGCCGTCGCGCAGCGGCGCCACGAGATCGGCGTCCGGCTGGCGCTCGGCGCCGACCGTCCAGACGTGCTGCGGCTCGTCTTCCGGCAGGGGCTCGTGCCGGTCGCGGCGGGGGTCGCGATGGGGCTGGCGGGCACGGCCGTGCTCACCCGGGCGATGAGCGGCCTGCTGTACGAGGTCCGTGCGTTCGACCCGGTGACGTACGCCGCCGTGGCCGGCCTGCTCGCCGCCGTGTCAGCGCTGGCCTGCTACCTTCCGGCGCGCCGCGCCATGCGCGTGGATCCGGTCGAAGTGTTCAGGGCGTAATCAACTATCCTATGCCGCATGCGATTCGCCCTTGCGCTCGTTGCCGCCCTCGTCAGCCTCGCCGCCCCGCGTCCGCCGCAGGTGCCAGCCGATTCCACCTGGCCGCAGTGGCGGGGCCCCGGCGGCCTCGGCGTGGCTGCCGGAACAGCCTATCCAGCGACGTGGAGTCCTGACCGGAACATCGCCTGGAAGACGCCGGTTCCCGGGCGCGGCCACTCGTCGCCGATCGTCTGGGGCGACCGCGTCTTCCTGACGACGTCCATCGAAGGCGGTCCAGCGCCGGCGGACCACAAGCCGCCGATCCATCCCGACTTCAAGCACCAGCCCGGCTACCTCCATCCCGACAGCGTCGGCTCGGATCGTCTCCACACGCTGAAGGTCCTCGCATTCGACACGAAGACGGGCCGCCAGGTGTGGGAGCACACGCCCTACGAGGGCACGATGTACGACGATCGCCACCGCAAGAACACCTACGCGTCGCCGACGATGGCGACCGACGGGACGCTGGTGTATGCGTTCTTCGAGTCGGGCGGGCTGTATGCGTACGACTTCGCCGGCAGGCGTGCGTGGAGCACGTCGCTCGGCGGCATTGCCAAGGCTGGTCTGGGGCCCGGCACCTCGCCGATCGTCTTCGAGAACCTGCTGATCCTGCAGTGCGATCAGGAGATGGGCGAAGGCTCGTTCATCGTGGCGCTCGACAAGTCGAACGGGCGCGAGATCTGGCGCCGGGATCGGAAGACGCGCCGGAGCTGGGCGACGCCGCTCCTCGTCCGGACGCCGTCGCGCGTGGAGCTGGTCGCGTCTGGCGCGGAGGTCGTGACCTCCTACGATCCGCGAACGGGCAGGGAGCTGTGGCGCGCCGACGGCGTGCGGAGCCATCCGATCCCGAGCGCCGTCGCCGGCCACGGGCTGGTGTTCCTGACGGCCGGGAGCCAGGCCAAGCGCGCGCTGGCGATCCGTCCCGGCGGCACCGGCCAGCTCACCGATGCCGACGGGATCGTCTGGCGCTACAACAAGGGCACCGCGTACGTGCCGTCGCCGATCCTCTACGGCGACTATCTGTACCTGATGACGGACAAGGGTCTCGTGACGTGCCTCGACGCCCGCACGGGGAAGATGATCTACGAGGGCGGCCGGCCTCCCGTGCCGGCCACGTTCACCGCCTCGCTCGTCGCCTTCGCCGATCGCCTGCTCATGACCAGCGAGGACGGGGACACCTTCGCGATCAAGGCCGGCCCCGAGCACGGCATTCTGGCGACGAACTCGATCGGCGAGCCCGTCTACGCCTCGCTTGCGCTGGCGGGCGGAACGATCTACATCCGCGGCGAGCGGCACCTGTTCGCCGTCCGCGGCGAGGAAGGGAGATAGAGGGAGGAGAGTTTGCTCCGTCCCCTCCCTCTCCTCGATCTCCGTTCTCTCCGCGAGTTCACAGCTCCCGCTCATCCTGCAGCAGACAGATGAACTCCCCGAGCACCATGGCGGTCGCGCCCCAGACCTGGTGGCCGAGGAGATCGAAGTAGGGATATTCGAGGGCCACCCCTTCGCGGACTCGGGTCGTCAGGCGGATGCGCGAGGCATCGCGAAGATCCGTCACCGGCACCTCGAGGATCTCCTCGACCTCGTGGGGCGCCGCGACGAAGTTCGGGCGTTCCTCCGTGACGCCGACGACCGGGTGGAGCGTGAAGCCGCTGACCAGCACGTGCACGGGCGTGAGTTCGCCCAGCACGCGCACGGACGCGGGGTTCACACCGATCTCCTCCGACGCCTCCCGCAGCGCCGCGTCCACGAGCGACTCCCCGTCGTCGGTCGCGCCGCCCGGGAGGCTGATCTGCCCGGCGTGCCTGGCGAGGCCGCGCGAGCGGACGGTCAGCGGCACGGCGACGTCGTTCTGGTGCGGGTAGAGGAGCAGCAGCGCGGCCGCCGCTCGCGCGTCGGCGGGGAACTGGCCGAGCTTCCAGCCCGACTGCGCCGCGACGGGCGCGAAGCGCCGCTGCGCATCGAGCCCGGGCAGCGTGCCGGCCAGCCGTTTTCTGAGCGCGCGTTCGATCGTCGGCAGCATGGGTCCCTGCTGATCCAACTGTACGACGAACGCCGGGAGCCGGCCAGCGGGCGCCCGCGGGGGGTCCGGTCTCGAATCCGCGGATGCATCAGGGCCCGGCTCCACGGCGATGTCCCACGGCGCCGAATCCCGTGCGGATTCAGGACCTGGCCCCTGGCCGCCCGTCCATCCCGTTCACGTCACCAGGCAGGTCATCCGTCCCCGACGCGGTTGACTCGCGTCGACTCCGACATAGAATGGCCGGGTCATGCGCGCCCTCACGCTTCTCGTCCTCGCCATGCTGGCCGTGCCGGCCTCGTCCGACATCCCCGTCGCCATGATCGAGCCGGCCGGGGACGCCCAGAAGTACTGGCCTCGCTGGCGCGGGCCCTCCGGGCAGGGCCACGTCATGGGCACGGGCTACGTGGACACCTGGTCCGACACTGACAACGTGATCTGGAAAGTGCGCGTGCCCGGCGCCGGCAACTCGTCGCCGATCGTCTGGGGCGACTTCATCTTCCTCGCGACGTCGTACAACGGCGGGGCGCGGAAGGCGATCGTGGCGTTCAGGCGGAGCGACGGAACGCTGCTGTGGGAGGCGTTCGCTCCCGACGCGCCCGCCGAAACGCCCAACGCGAAGAACGGACATGCGTCCGGCACTCCCTCCACCGACGGCAGGCGCGTCTACGCGTACCTCGGAAACCACGGGCTGCTCGCGGTGGACTTCAGCGGGAAGCAGGTGTGGCATTGCAGCCTCGGGACGTTCCAGGCCTATCACGGCACGGCCGGGTCGCCGCTGCTCTACAAGGATCGCGTCATCCTGTATCAGGACCAGAAAGGCGGCGCCGGGTCCTTCATCGCGGCGTTCGACACGGCCACGGGCCGGGAGATCTGGCGGACCCCGCGGCAGGCGCAGGTCGGCTGGGGCACGCCGATCGCGATCCGCGCCGGCGACCGCGAGGAGATCATCGTCAGCGGCATGCGCCGCGTGACGGCCTACGATCCCGACACGGGGCGCGAGCTGTGGAGCGCGGGCGGCAACCTGTTCGAGGTGATCCCGACGCCGGTCGTGGGCGAGGGCATGGTGTTCTGCTCGTCCGGGCGGGCGGGCCCGACGCTCGCGATCCGTCCGGGCGGGAGCGGCGACGTCACCGAGACGCACGTGGCCTGGAAGGCGGCCAAGGGTTCGCCGTTCATCCCGTCCACGTTGCTCCACGACGGCGTGCTCTACATGGTCAACGACATGGCCAGCATCGCCACCGCGTACGACGCGAAGAGCGGCGAGGTGCTGTGGCAGGGCCGGCTCGGCGACGTCGCCCGCGAGAGCTTCTCGTCCTCGCCGGTCGTGGTGGACGACAAGGTCTACTTCACGAACGACTTCGGCGAGACCTTCGTGCTCGCCGCCGGCCGCGAGTTCAGGCTCCTCCACGTCAACCGCCTGAACGCCCGCACGCTGGCGTCGCCCGCGCTCGTCGACGGCCGCTGGTACTGGCGCACCGGCACGGAGCTGCTGGCGATCGGCGCGAAGTAGCGGCCGGGGAGCGGAATCTGCCATCCTTGATCATGGCTGAGGCCGCCGCCTTTCCTTCGATCGACGAGCGCACCATCCGTGACGTGCTCGAGACGGTGCGCGGGTGCACGTTCGACGACTTCATCCTCGCGCCCCGGCGAAGCGTCGTGCCGAGCCGCGATCCCGCCGTCATCGACCTCTCCTGCCGGCTGTCGCGCCGGATCACCCTGAAGCGGCCGATCGTCTCGGCCAACATGGACACCGTCACGCGGGCGCCGATGGCGATCGTGCAGGCGGAGGAGGGCGGCATCGGCATCATCGACCGCGGCTTCCGGCCGGGCGAGATCGATCCGCAGGTGCGGGAGGTCGAGATCGTCAAGCGTACCCAGCACGGCGTCATCGGCGACCCGTACAAGATCGGCGCCTCGTCCACGCTCGCCGACGCGTCCATGGTGATGGCGCACTCCGGCGTCGGCACGCTCGTCGTCGTGGACGGCGACCGCCGGCTGCTGGGCCTGCTCACCGAGCGGGACATGCGGTTCGTCACGCGCGGCGACGCGCCGGTCTCCGAGCGGATGACGCCGCTCGACCGCCTCGTCGTACACCGGGGCGGGCCGCTGGACCTCGAGAACGCCGAGCGGATCATGCGCGAACGGAAGATCAAGAAGCTGCCGATCGTGGATGACGCCGGGCGGCTCGTCGGGCTGATCACGGCGCGGGATCTGGTGCGGCAGCGCCGAATGCCGTTCGCGACGCGCGATGCGCAGGGCCGGCTCCGCGTGGGCGCCGCGATCGGCGCGACGGGCGACTACCTCGAGCGCGCGGCGGAGCTGATCCGCGCGGGCGTGGACGTCATCGTGATCGACATCGCGCACGGCCACTCGATCGTGATGGAGCGCGCGCTCGCCGAGTTCCGGAAGCGCTTCGGGGATGTCGAGCTGATCGCCGGCAACGTGGCCACGGCCGATGGGACGCGCTTCCTGATCGAACGCGGCGCCGACGCGGTGAAGGTCGGCATCGGTCCCGGGGGCGGCTGCACGACGCGGATGACCACGAGCTTCGGCGTGCCGCAGCTCCAGGCGCTCGTGGAGTGCCGGATGGCGGCCGGCGATTCGGGGGTGCCGATCATCGCCGACGGCGGGATCAAGCGCCACGGCGCGCTCGCCGAGGCGCTGATCCTCGGCGGCGACACCGCGATGCTCGGCAGCGCGTTCGCCGGCACCGAGGAGGCGCCGGGCGAAATCGTGCACAAGTCGGTGCTGCTGCCCGAATCGCAGAAAACGGTCAAGGTGCCGTTCAAGGTCCTGCGCGGCATGGCGTCCATCGAGGCGATCCGCGACCGCCTCGACGTCGAGGACGCCGACAAGGTCGAGCTCGAGGAGATCGGGGCCGAGGGCATGGAGATCAGCGTGCCGGCGCGTGGGTCCGCCCGGACGATCGTGCGCGAGATGCTCGAGCACCTGTGCTCGTCGATCAGCTACGGCGGGGCGTCGAGCCTCGGAGAGCTGCGGGCCCTGTTCTGGGCCGATCCGCGCCAGTTCCTGATCCGGCAGTCCCCCTCGGCGCGGCGCGAGTCGTACGACCGCTGATCGGCACGGCAGGGCTGGAGCGGGAAGTCACAGGAGGAGGGCAGGAAATCACCATCAGGCAGCCGCGGTTCCGATCAACCGCGCGCCTCCCCCTCTGGGCCGCCGCCTGCCAGCCTGCGCACCAGCGGCACGAGCGCGGCGGGCTCCTCGACGACGTGCTCGGCGCCGGTGAGATCCGCGGCGTCGAAGCGGTACCCGAAGCCGTACTTCGCCAGGCAGATGGCCGTTCCGGCCCGGCGCGCGGTCTCCAGATCCACGCGCGAGTCGCCAACCATCAGCGTCGTGTCCGGCGACGCGCCCGCGCGGGCGGCGAGGTGGAGGAGCGCCGCCGGGTCGGGCTTCCGCGGGAACCGCGAGTCGGCGCCCAGCACGGCGTCGCCGAAGAACCGCAGGAGGCGCAGCCCCTCGAGGATGCGGCGCGTGGCGCGCTCCGGCTTGTTCGTCAGGACGGCGAGCCCGACCGTGCCGTCCAGCCCGGCGAGGGCGTCCTCGATCCCCGGATAGGCGCGCGTGCTGTCGAGCAGGCAGGAGTCGTAGATCTCGAGGAAGCGCGCGAGCGCGGCGGACGGATCGACGTCGAGCGCCGCCGCCGACAGCGCGCGCCGGACGAGGACGGCCGCGCCCTCGCCCACCATCGCGACGATGTCGTCGTCGGGGAGCGGCGCGGCGCCGGATTCGGCGAGGAGCCGGTTCGTGGCGTGCGCGAGATCCTGCCGCGAGTCGATCAGCGTGCCGTCGAGGTCGAAGACGATCAGCCGGAGCATCGAGGGGGCGGCGCGTCAGCTCGAGGCGGCCAGGCGCGACACGAGCGCGCGCTCGTCGGGGCCGAACCAGGGTGGGTCGCCGGCCGCGGCGTTCTCGGGCATGCGCGCGGGGCGGGTTGTGGCCGGGATGGCCACGTGGCAGCGCGGGTCGCTGAGGATCCATTTCAGGAGCGCCTGCGCCCAGGTCGTGACGCCGAACTCGCGCAGGGGATCGAGGCTGCCCGGAGGCGGCTGGCGGCGCAGGAGGTTGCCCTGCCCGAACGGCCGCATCACGATCACGCCAAGCCCGCGGTCGGCCGCGAGCGGCAGGATCTCGCGCTCGACCTCCCGTTCGAGCGGGTTGTACGGAATCTGGATCGCCCTGATCCGGCCGGTTTCGATCGCGCGCCGCAGCTCGCCGAACGCCTGCGGGGCATAGTGCGTCGCGCCCGCGACCCGTGCGCGTCCCTCGGCGATCAGCCGTTCGATCAGCGAGAGCTGGGCCGGCCAGGCTTCCAGGTTGTGGACCTGGTAGATGTCGACGAGACCGCCGAAGTGGTGGAGCGCGTGAGCCGCCTGGCGCTCGCCTTCGTCGCGCGACGCGGTCCAGATCTTCGTCGCGACGAGCACCTCGGATCGGCGCCCGGCCAGCGCGGCGCCGAGCACGCGCTCCGACTCGCCGTACATCGGCGACGAGTCGAAGAGCGTCGCGCCCGCGTCGATCGCGGCATCCACGACGCGGCGCGCGTTCGCCTCGCCGGCGCGGTCGCTGACGTCGAACGTATGCCAAGTACCCATCCCCACGGCCGGGACGGTCAGGCCCGAGGCTCCGAATGCTCTCCGTTCCACTCGCCACCTCCACGCCGGGCGCCGGCAGAGCCGGCCGGCGCGCTCCCTGATAGAGTCTACGATCCGGACGGACGGCTGGAAGCCCGCGCCGGAGCCGCCGACTCATGAAGCGCATGACGGACGTTCTTGCCGTGCTCGCGCGCATCGCGCTCGCGCTGATTGTCCTGAAGCTGCTCGTCTGGTTTCTCGAGCCGCGCATGGCCTTCTTCCCGCTCCCGGGCGTGCAGGAGACGCCGGCCGACGCCGGGCTGCCGTACCGGGACGTCCGCGTCGACACGGCCGACGGCGAGACGCTGCACGCCTGGTGGATCGAGCGCCCCTCGCCGCGCGCGCAGGTGGTCTTCTTCCACGGCAACGGCGGCAACCTGTCGCTGTGGCTGGACCTGTACGCGGAGCTCGGGCGGCGCGGCTTCAGCGTGTTCGCCCCGGACTACCGCGGGTACGGCGAGAGCACGGGACGGCCGAGCGAGCAGGGGATCTACCGGGACGCCGACGCCGCCGTGCGCGTCTTCGCCGATCGCCTTCGCCAGGAGGGCGTGCCCGTGATCTACTGGGGACGCTCGATCGGCGCGACCGTCGCCGCGCACGCCGCGTCGCGCCTCCCGCCGGACGCGCTCGTGCTCGAAACCCCCATGCCGGAAGCCCGATCGGTGCTCCGCACGAATCCGGTGCTGTGGGCGCTCAGCTTCCTGTCGTCCTATCGATTCCCCACCTCGCAGTTCCTGGAGCCCTATCGGGGCCCGCTGCTCGTCGTGCACGGCGACGCCGACACGATCGTGCCGTACGAGGCCGGCCGGCGTGTCTACGACCGGGCGCCGACGGCCGACAAGACGTTCGTGCCCATCGCCGGCGCGGACCATAACGATTTGCACGTCGTGGACCCCGGCGCCTACTGGTCGGCCATCGACCGGTTCGTGATGAGCCTGCCCGGGCGCTGATTGCGCATTCCTGATGGGGACTCCTCGCGGCCGCCGGTGGCGTCCTGCAGCGCCTCGACCTTCGCATGCAGCTCTGGCAGATGGCGACGCTCGTCTTCTTCGCCTACGTGGCGCTCGCCGCGGCGCTCCCGGTCCGCCCGCGCCCGCCCCGGCCGGGCCGCCTGTACGCAGGCGCCGCGGCCGGCGCGATCTTCACGATCGGCATCGCCGCGCTCCCGCACCACGCGGTCCTCCACGACTGGGTCGCCCCGCCCGTCGCGCTCCTGCTCGCCTACTGGACGAGCGGCCTGCTGTTCGTGGCGCCGGATCCGGGACAGGAGCGAGCTCTCGAGTCCGTCGACAACCGCCTGAACATCCTGGAGACCGCCCGCCGCGTTCCCGCCCCGGTAGCAGGCCTGCTCGAAGCCGCCTACGTGGGTGTCTATCCGATCATTCCGGTGGCGCTCGCCCTCCAGCATTTCTTCGTGCCCGATCCCGATCCCGCGCGCTTCTGGACGGTCGTGCTCGTCACCGACTACATCTGCTTCGGCTTCCTGCCGTGGGTGCAGACACGTCCGCCTCGCGCGCTCGAGCCGTCCGCCCCATGGGCATCCGGCATCCGCCGCTTCAATCTCGGGATCGTTTCCACCGCGAGCATCCAGATGAACACGTTCCCCAGCGGCCACGCCGCCGAGGCGCTGGCGGCCGCCCTCCTGGTGATTGGCGCCCCCTGGCCGATCGTGGCCGCCATGCTGTTCGCGGCCCTGGCGATTTCCGCAGGAGCGGTCTATGGGCGCTATCATTACGCCGCCGACGCGATCGCCGGCTG
>Ga0299914_10000984_pt1 | contig 18148 bp, 16 predicted proteins | sample RVTome_10_FD_201361 | JGI IMG/M metagenome (GOLD analysis project Ga0299914, IMG submission 201361) | Soil microbial communities from uranium-contaminated site in the Upper Colorado River Basin, Wyoming, United States - RVT153D57 (version 2) ...
CGGACTCCCCCCCCTCCGCGAACGTCGGGGACCCATACCAGCGGCTCGACGGCGAACACCATGTTGGGCTGGAACTCGTATGTGGTGGCACCGGGAAGGGTCTCGCCGATGTAGGGAGGCTCGTTGGCTCCCATCCCGATCCCATGTCCGATGAAGAGGCTGAAGAGATGGTCGGCCAGCCCATGCTCGGCGATCTTGGCGATGATGGCATCGGCGCAGTCCTGGTTGGTGTTGCCCGGGCGCATCTTGTCCAGACCGGCCATAAGGCCCTGGTAGACGGCGGTGTAGATGTCTTGCTGCTCACGGGACGGCTTGCCCACGATGGTGGTTCGCCCGATGTCGGCGAAGTAACCGTTCCACATCGCCCCGATGTCGATGAAGCACAGGTCCTGGTTGCGAATGATCTTGTCGGTGGCGAGACGGTGTGGCGGGGACATGTGCTCGCCGGACGCTACGAAAGGGGTGATCACGTGGGCCATCTCCCCCCCGAGCTGGAAGAGGGTCTGCATGGCATCGGCCGCAACCTCGAGCTCGCGCCGCCCGGCCCTGGTCTCGTCCAGGGCACGTTGCGTCACCGAGTCCCCGATGGCGCAGGCCTCCTCGATGACCGCCACCTCCAGGTCGGTCTTGACCCATCGCGCCCGTTGCATGACGGTGTCCCCGTCTACGAGCTCCAGGTCGGGAAGATGTGCCCGCATCGAGTCGATGAAGGATATGTTTGCCTGGTCGACGGCGAGCCTGCCCGAGGTGAGCCCTCTCGATTCGAGGAGTGGGGTCAGGATGTCGGTGACGAAGCCGTCGACCAGCTCTCTCTGCTCCATGATCGGCACAGCATGGGCCTCGCCGATCCAGCTCATCCCGAATCGTGCCTTGTCGATCTCGCCACCCGAGCCCAACAGCACCGGATCGTCCTCCGCGGTGAGCAGGGCCCCGTTGAGAGATGTGGTCTTTCCTGCGATCAGCTGAGCCCTCAGCGAGGTCAGATAGCGGACGTTCTCGTCTTTCCAGACCAGGACGGCGTCGGCGTCAGACTCCCCCAGCGCCTCATGGGCCTTGGCCACCCGCTGCCGACGCAACTCGGCGAAGTCGTATCGGTCCTCCCAGTCGACGGCGAAGGGACCTCTTGCGTACCTGGCGATGGCTGACTCCTCATTCCACGGGGGTTTCCCCGGTTCCGCCGACGGATGTGGCGGGTCACTCTCTATATTCGGTATACTACAGAACGCGGAGACCTGGTTCAAAAGCGCCTCTGTCGACACCCAAACAAAACATGACCACCGAGAACACCATGCGACTGGACACGTCGAGATCGCGTCGGGTCACCGCCGTGGAACTGGTCCGCGACGCACTCCGCACCGCCATCCTCAGGGGGGACCTGCCCGGGGGGTCACGTCTGGTCCAAACCGAGATAGCGGCACAACTCGCGGTGAGCACCACCCCGGTACGGGAGGCGATGCGCGACCTGGCCAGCGAAGGGCTGATCACCCTGGACAGCCATCGGATCGGAACCGTGCGCAAACCGGATTGGGACGAGATGGTCGAGATAGTGGAGATGCGTCGCGCCCTGGAGGAGGTGGCAATCCGCCGCGCCATGGCGGGAATCACCCCCGAACAGATCAACGAGGCGAGACAGGTGGCGGACCAGCTCTCCGAGGAGGAGGACATCGGGTCGTGGGTGCAGACCAATATCAGGTTCCACTCCATCTTCCACCAGGCAACCCGGACGAGACGTCTCAGTCAGGTCCTGGTGGGGCTCGAGGGCGCCGGCGGGGTGTTCGTCGCCCAGGCCCAGCAACTCCACCCCGAGATCCGGAGACGGGCCATCGCCGACCACTACGCCCTGTTGGACGCAATCACGGCCGGTGACGCGGAGGAGGCGATCGCGATCCAACACCGTCACATCGGTCTGCCCCTCGAGGCCTTCCGGCTCGACACCGGCTCACCCGGCGAGGCTGCTCACCAGAGCGAGGAGTAGGTCGCCTTCACCGCGGCGAGACCGGTCGTCACCAGCTTCACGTCGTTGGTCGGCGAGATCAGGGTGCAGCCTTTCTCGATCAGCAACGAGGCATATTCAGGCGAAGGGGTCACCGCCCCCCAATGCTTGCCGTGGGCCCGGCACGCCTCGGCCACCCGGTCCACCGCCTCGATCGAAGCCTCGCCAGTGAAGTCGCCGATCGACCCCACCGCCTGACTCAGGTCGGAAGGTCCCACGAAAAGCAGATCCACCCCGTCGACGGCGGCGATGGCGTCGACATCCCCGACCGCCTCTGCCGTCTCGATCTGGATGGCGACGAAGGTGTCCCGATTCGCCGCAGCGGCGAATTCGGCGAGGGGAATCGAGCCGTATGCCCCGTCGTAGCCGAGGGGGTTCAGCCCCCTTCGACCACGAGGGGCGAATTTGGACCACTGCACGAACTCCTCTGCCTGCGCCGCGCTCTTGATCTGGGCCGCCATGACCCCGGTGGCCCCGCTCTCGAAGCATCGCGTGACCGTGGCGTAGTCGGTAGGAGGCACACGGACGAAACACTCGAGACCATGGGCAGCCCCAGCCATGGCCGCGATCTCGATGTCGCTCGTGGTCAGTCCCCCGTGCTCGACGTCGATCCAAAACCCGTCGAATCCTCCCTCCATACCCAGATAGCGAATGATGTTGTGCTGAAACATCCGCCCCACCGCGAACACGACCAGTTGCTCCCCTTGGGCCAAACGGTTCTTCATCGACTCGGGCATGGTTCTCCTCGGGTTGGGGCGCCGCTCCGGTAGAATGTATTATGTAGGCTATGTGGTGGCCATCTCGAGGGCAGCGATGCCGGTGACCGACATGCATGCCCACGTCACCCCGGAACGCTACAAGCGGGCGATCCGGGAAAAAGGGGAATGGCACGGTCTCGACGCGGTTCCCGGAGAGCTCGGCTTGGGCGGATTCGACAAGACCCTCGAAGAGCGTCTCGCCGAGATGGACCGGCTCGGAGTCGACAGACAACTGGTCACGCCGACCGTCGGGTTCTACCAGTACGGCAACGAGCTCGGGATGACCAAGCGGATCGCTCGCGAGTGCAACGACGAGATCGGGGAGATGGTGGCCGCCCACCCGACCCGTTTCGCCGGTCTGGCCACACTTCCCATGCAGGATCCTCCGAGCGCGATCGCCGAGATGCACCGGGCCATGTCCGAGCTCGGCCTCGCGGGCGTGATCATCAGCGATCACGTTGCCGGGCGAACCTACGACGAACCGGAGTTCCTCCCCTTCTTCCGCTCGGCCGAGGAGCTCGGGGCCATCGTGTTCTTCCACCAGGGTGGTGACACCGTGGTCAACCATCGAATCAGGCGTTACAAACTCGGAAACGCGGTGGGCAACCTGACCGAGCGTGCTCTGGTCTTCGCCACGCTGGTCTTCGGTGGGGTAATGGACCGCTGCCCCGAGCTAGAGCCCTTCCTCGCTCACGGTGGCGGTTACACAACCTTCGGCGTGGCCCGAATGGACAAGGTGGCCGGTGCGCTCGAGCCCCGGTCCGGGGGCGGCCTCATCCCGCCATTCGGGCAGGACGACGGCTTCTCGCAGACCCTCCCCCCCAGCGACTACCTGAGCCGCTTCCACTTCGACAGCTGCACCTACAGCGGGCCCGTCCTCCGCTTCCTCATAGACTCGGTCGGGATCGACCGGGTCGTTCTCGGCACCGACTACCCGGCGCCCATGTTCCTCTCCGACCCGGTGAACTGGGTGAAAGGGCTTCCCCAGCTCGACGACGTGGAAAAGGAGGCGATCCTCGTCACCAACCCGGGCCGCATGCTGGGGACGTGATGGGCGACGAGGTCCTCGGCTGGGGAGTGATTGGAATAGGGAACATCGTTCGCAGCACGATGGCTCCGGCGATGGTCGCCGAGCCCGAGTGTGACCTGGTCGCCGCCGTGAGCAGGGATCAGGGTCGGGCCGACGGCTTCGCCCGGGAGTTCGGGGCCCGATTCGCCTACACCGACTACGGGGAGATGCTGGCGAACTCCGAGGTCGAGGCGGTGTTCATCGCCACCCCCAACGTCTTCCATGCCGAACAGGTGATCGCCGCCGCCGCCGCGGGCAAACACGTCCTCTGTGACAAGCCCCTGGCCAACAACGTGGCCGACGCCGAAGCGGCTGTGCAGGCGTGCCGGGAGGCCGGGGTAGCGCTCGGCGTCAACTTCCACAACCGCCACCTTCCCTGGGTCAAGGACGTGAGCCGGCTCATCGCCGAAGGGATCATCGGGCAGGTCGAGATGGTTCAGATGCAGGTGGCCTCGGGGCCGCGCCACTACGACAACTGGCGGGCCGATCCCGATATGGCCGGCCTGGGATCCGTGCACAACGTGGGCGTGCACGGGCTCGACTTCCTCCGGGTCCTGCTCGGCTCAGACCCGGTCGAGGTGTTGGCCATGTTCGACGTTGCCCCCGGATCCGGAGCAGTCGAGATGCTGGCCCTGATCCAACTCCGCTTCGGGAACGGGGCCCTGGTCCAGTACAACGCCAACGAGCGGCTTGGGGACCCGCTCAACGACATCGTGATCTACGGCACCAAGGGGCGCATCGTTGGGCGTTCGTTCACCCGCTCGCGGAGCGACGGAGAGCTGGCGGTGCTCACGGAGAGCGGGGAGACCTTCACCCGCTATCCCGCGCCGGAAGCACACCGGCTTTCCCTGGCCGCATTCACCAGCGCCGTGCTCGATGGAGAGGCGCCGAATGCCTCGGGGCTCGACGGGCTGGCCAGTGCCCGGATCTGCGAGGCGATCGCCCGGTCGGCGCGGGAGGGTCGTCTGGTCCGAGTGGCCCAGTGACGCTCTCATGACCTTTCCCGTCGAACTCTCCGAGTTGAAGACCATCGATCAGGTGATCGCACGGGCCCGCGCCGTGGTCGAATCGGACGCCCATCTCTGGGCTTCGGCCGGTGCCGGTCAGGGCGCGACCACGGCCCGGAACCGGGTCGCCCTCGACCGCCTCGCCCTGGTCCCGCGTGTGATGCGTGATGTGACCTCCATCGACCTCACGTCATCTTTCGTCGGCATCCCGCTCGCCCTCCCGGTCATTCCGGCTCCGGTCGGGGCGCTGAGCCTCTACGACCCTGAGGACGCACTCGCCGCGGCCCGTGCGGCCGCGGACATGGGCACGTCCGCGATCTGCTCCACCCTCTGCGAGTCGCCCTGGGAGGAGGTCGCCGCCACCTCTCCCGGCCGTCATCTCTTCCAGTTGTACGTTCTCGGCGATCGCAAGTGGATGGATGAAGTCGTTGCCCGCGTCGAGGACGCCGGCTTCGCCGCTCTATGCGTCACGGTGGACAGCCCGGTGATCGGGCGACGCGATCGGAGCATCGAGGACGGCTTCACCTGGGCGGTGCCTGCCGAAGGGCCTCCAAACCTGGTGAAGCATGGGATGGACTACTCGGCACGTCCCGGTTTCACCTGGTCAGAGCTGAACTGGCTTTGTGCCCGGACCAAGCTTCCGGTGGTCCTCAAAGGGGTGATGAGGCCCGATGACGCCCTGGAGGCCATCCACAGTGGCGTTGCCGCGATCTATGTCTCCAACCACGGCGGCCGCGCCCTGGACCATGGGATCAGCACCATCGAGGTGCTCGGGCCCATCGTGGACGAGGTCGGCGGCCGGGCCGAGGTGATGGTCGACGGCGGGTTCATCCGGGGGGCAGACGTGACCAAGGCGCTGGCCCTGGGCGCCCGAGCCGTGGGGCTCGGCCGTCTCCAGTGCTGGGGCTTGGCGATAGGGGGCTCAGCCGGTCTCGCCCGGGTCCTCGAGATCCTCAGGGACGAGTTGCTCAACGTCATGGCCAACCTGGGGACCTCCAGTGTCGCAGGGATGACCCCGGACCTGGTCCGGTGGTCGTTCCCGACTCAATCCTGACGACAACTTCGCCGATAGCACCCCGATCCGATCGATCGCTGGGCGGAACGATCCACCGAGCACCTCCTCGCGGCGCACCGGCCTTATGCCTGGTGCTGCGACTTCTCATCGACGACGACCGGGGTCGGTACCTCGACCTCGAGGGGTGAGGATTCTCCCGTCACAGGGGCTCCAGGCCGAACCTGTCGGCCAGGCTTCGCAATTGCCCGACCAGGACGTCCTCTATCGGGATCCCGTCGCGTCGCCGTTCTTGCTCGAGACTGGCGGCGGCATCGCCGGGGAGGTGGACCGACCCCGGTTTCCCCGAACCCCGCAGAGAACGCATGTGACGGTCGATGTCGTCCTTGAACTCGTCGAGATCTCGGAACAGGTCCGGTCTCATCGCCAGGATGGCCTGACCCGTGTTGGCCGGCTGCTCCGGCACCGCTCGATGGTCGATCACGTCCGAACCGAAGGCGGCGTCGTTCAGCACGCCGGCGAGGAGCCCGATGGCCAGGTTGAGACCCGATCCCTTGTAGCCACCGATGGGCATGAGGAAACCCTCGTCGGCGCGATGCGGGTCGAGGATTGGATTGCCTTCGGCATCGGCCACCCATCCCTCGGGCATTTGCTCCCCGCGCTGGGCGACCACCTTGATCGTGCCGTGCGAGGTGACGGTGGTGGCAATGTCGAGGAGGAACGGGTGCTCCTCGCCCGCGGGGACGGCGATCGAGATCGGGTTGGTGCCGAGGAGGCGCTCCCGGCCACCCCAGGGGGGCATCACGTTGGCGCTGGCCACCGCCATGTAGACCGCGATCAGGCCCTGCCGAACCGCCATCGCGGTGTAAACCCCGGCTGCGCCGGCGTGATTGGAGTGAACCGTGCCCACCCAGGCCAGACCCGTATCGGCGGCCTTGGCGATCGCCGTCTCCGTGGCCAGGGTCATCACCACCTGTCCCAGGCCGTTGTCACCGTCGACCAGAGCGCTGACCGGTGTCTCCCGGTTCAGGACGACCTCGGGCCGGAGGTTGATGCCGCCTGCCTCGATCCGGGGCACGTATTGGGGCAGGCGAATCACTCCGTGCCCGCCCCGTCCTCTCAGGTCGGCTTCGAGCAGCCGGTGCGCCGTCGTCTCGGCATGATCGGGGAGCACACCCACTGCCACCAGGACATCGGTGACGAAACGCTCCAAGCGCTCGTAGGGAAACCTCACCGGGCGAATTGGTCGACCGTCTCCCCGGTGTCGGCGAAGGTTCGGGTCACTTCGGTGCTGCCGTAAACCCAGAGGATTCGCATCGTCGAGGAGCCGGTGTTGACGAATCGATGCCACTCCCCTGGTGCGATCTGGGTGGTGTCATAGGGCCGGGCCGGGACTTGCTCACCGTTCAGCTCGGCGATCCCCTCCCCCTCGAGCACCGTCACCTGCTCGACGGTGTTGTGGCTGTGGAGCCGAATGCTGGTCCCGGGCGGGAAGCTGGTCACTCCCATAGTGAAGCCCTGGCCCTCCAGCGGATCCGGGGTGAGCCTCACGCTTTCGATCCCGTCGCCCCGGGCTACCGGATTTGCCTCGTCGAAGCGGATCATCCGTGCCATCCAACCCACCTTCGTCTCATGCCATGAACCTACCGCCGTTGACCGAGACCGTCTGGCCCGTCATGAAGCCGGCCTCGGGAGAAGCCAGAAACAGGACCCACTCCGCCACCTCCTCCGGTCGCTGGTAGCGCCCCAGTGGGATGGCAGCCGCCGTGGCGGCCAGCTCCGATTCGTCGCGGAGACGCTCGATGCGCTCGGTGAGCACGGCTGACGGGGCCAGGGCGTTGACCGTGATCCCCTCCGGGGCCAACTCGGCGGCGAGAGCCCGCGTGAGACCGTGCACCCCGGCCTTGGCCGCCACGTACGGGGGCGCCGTCCGCCAGCCGGCGGTCTGACCGGCCAGCGAGCCCAGATTGACGATGCGGCCGGCCTCCGACCGGCGGAGCAGGGGCAGGGCTGCCCGTGTCATCAGGAAAACCGAGGTCAGATTGACGTCGAGAATGCGGTGCCATTCCTCGAGGGTTGTGTCCTCGAGCCCCAGGGCGGCCGGGAACCCGCCGGCGTTGTTGACCAGGACGTCGATTTGCCCGCTGGCCGAATCGATCGCAGCGACTGTCGCCGCCACCTCCTCCTCGGAAGTGAGGTCGCAGCGCAGGTAGCGCGAGCCCTCGATCCCGGCCACAGATGCCGCACCACCGTCTTCGTCCACGTCGACCACGAAGACACTCGCCCCTGCTTCGCCAAATGCGGCCGCGGTGGCCCGTCCGATCCCGGCCGCGGCACCGGTCACCACCACGGTCCGGTGTTGGAACCTACCGGTCATGGCCGGATCAGCTCGAAAAGCTCTTCGGGGACTCCGTCGTGGGCGCGGGCTATGGCCGGGGCCGACGCCTCCACGAAAGCCGTGCGCTCGTCATCGGTGAGGTCGACGAACTCAACCCCATCCGTCTCCAACCTCGCCCGCAAGGATCTCTCCAGATCGGCTGCCGCACGGCGCTGAACCTCGATGGCGGTCCGAGCCGCCACCTGCACCACCTGACGCAGATCGTGGTCGAAGGACTCGAAGGTGGGTCGGTGGGCAAAGAGACCCCTGGCCCCGTAGAGGTGCGCGGTCATGGTCACGTGCCGGTGCACCTGGTCCACGCCGTAGGCCACGGTGTTGGCCAGGGGATTCTCCTGGGCATCGACATCGAGCCGGACGATGAGTTGGATGGCCGCGCTCAGCTCGACCGCCACCGGGATCGCCCCCCAGCACCGGATCAACTCCTCGTGGATGGCGTTGGGCTGCATGCGCACGGTCATACCTTTGCAGTCCTCGGGCCGATGGATGGGGCGGAGCCGGTTGGTCATGTGACGGAAACCGTTGTCCCAGAACCCGAGGACCTCAAAGCCGGTGGCGGAGCGCACCGCCCCCGCCAACGCCTCACCGAGTGAACCGTCCAGGGCGTGGTGCGCCGAGGTCAGGTCGTCAAAGAGGAAGGGCGTCTCCAGCACGTTGAGCTCGGGCACCCTGCTCCCCAGGTAGCTGGAGGAGAAGTAGCAGAGGAACATGTGACCGGCCTCGACCAGCTCGAAGAGATCGGTGTTGGGCCGCCCTTCGTCCATGATGTTCCAGGTGACCTCGACCTCCACCTCCCCGTCGGTCGCGGTTTCCACGAAGCGCCGGAATGCATCCAGCCCGTCACCGTGGGCGCTCTTCTCTGGGCCATAACCGCCAACCCATAGCTTTTTCGGAGTCATTCTGGGGCTCGCGATCGGGGACTGGGACGATCCATGTGCGATCGTATATGATGCAGGATCGTCCTGTCGAAATGCAGTAGGAGGTGGCGAGATGGGTCAGGAGCCATGGAAGACCGATCAGTGGTTCTCCAGCCCCTGGAACTACCTACCCGAGGTGATCGAGGGTTTCCAGATCCCTTCGCAGGTCCAGGTCCACGATGTGACCCTGCGCGATGGCGAACAGCAGGCCGGGGTCGAGTTCACCTCCGATGACAAGCTGAGGATCGCCGAGGCGCTCGCCGCTGCCGGGATCCACCGGATCGAGGCCGGTCTCCCCGCCGTTTCCCCCGCCGACAAGAAGGCGATCGAGATGATGGTGGCTGAGGACCTGCCCACCGAGATCTACGCATTCAGCCGCTGCATGGTCCCCGATGTCGAGCTGGCCCTCGACTGTGGTGTGTCGGGTGTGGTCATGGAGGTGCCGGCCAGCCACCACCTCATCGAGAAGGCCTACCGGTGGCCGGTGGAGAAGGCGATCGAGGCCTCGGTCGAGGCGACCAAATACGCCCACGACAACGGTCTCAAGGTGACGTTCTTCCCCATCGACGCCACCCGGGCCACCACTATGACCCAGCTCCTCGACGATCTCGAGGAAGTGGCCACCCATGGTCACGTCGACAACATCGCCCTGGTCGACACCTTCGGTGTCACCTCCCCCCACGCCATCCGCTACTACACACAGCGGGTCAGGGAGAGGATGGACGTCCCCTTGGAGACCCACTTTCACATGGACTTCGGGATGGGGGTGGCCAACACGGCCCTGGCCGTGGCCGAAGGCGCATCGGTGATCCATACCACGGTGAGCGGTATCGGGGAGAGAGCCGGCAACGCCCCGACCGAGGAGACCGTCCTCGCCCTGCTCACCATGTACGGGATCGACACCGGCATCAAGACCGAGAAGTTCACCGAGATCGCCCGGCTGGTAGCCGAGCTCTCCGGGGTGACCCAGCCCGGCAACCGCCCCGTCACCGGGGACATGCTCTTCAACGTGGAATCGGGGATCATCGCCACCTGGGTCAAGAACGTCGGAGACGAGTTGACCGAGCCATTCCCCTTCCGACCCGAGCTTGTCGGCCAGACAGCCCCCAAGATCGTGCTGGGCAAGGGATCGGGTCTCGACTCGGTCGCCATCTGGCTGGGCCGCCACGGCATCCACGACGCCGAGACCAAGGAGATCGAGACCATCCTGGCCGAGGTCAAGGGCCGCTCCCTGGCCAAGAAGGGGCTGCTCGACGACGAAGAGTTCCTCGATATCGTCCGGGAAGTCATCCCGGACAAGGTCGGCTGAGGGACCGGCCCGAAATGCTCGCTTTCGACCGATACCAAGGCGGCCCTCGAGGCGCGCTGGTCCTCCTCCATTCCCTGGCCCTGGATCGCTCGGTCTGGGACGACCTCATCCCACACGTCGAGGATCACTTCGACGTGCTGGCAGTGGACCTTCCCGGTCATGGCGCCTCCCCTGGTCACGAGGGAATGACGATCGAGAGCATGGCTGATGCTGTTGCCGAGGTGATCGAAGCCGCGGGGGTGGCGCCGGCACTGGTGCTGGGGCTCTCGCTCGGAGGCTGCGTCGCCCAGGCCCTCGCCGTCGCCCACCCTGAGAAGGTTCGCGCCCTAGGGCTTCTGGACACCACATGCTGGTATGGCGAGCAGGCTCCCGAGAACTGGGCGGCGCGCGCCCAGAGAGGCAAGGAGAACGGCATGAGCTCGCTGGTCGACTTTCAGGTCGCCAGATGGTTCACCCCCGGGTTCAACGAGCGCAAACCGTCGGTTGCCGAGCGATTGGCCAAGGTCTGGTCGGCGACCGACGTCGACGACTACGTGGCCACCTGCCGGGCGATGGGAGCCGTCGACCTCCGTGACCGGATAGGAGCTATCGCCGTCCCGACCATGATCATCGTGGGCGAGGAAGACATCGCCACCGACACCACGCACGCCGAGTCGATGAGGCAACGCATTCCAGGCGCAACCCTCCATGTCATCCCGGACTGCGGTCACCTGAGCTCAGCCGAGCATCCGGAGACAGTGGCCCGGCTTCTCGAAGAAGACCTATTCGCCCGCGTCTGATCGGTCGATCGGATCGCCGGCCGCCGCCTTGGCCGCGGCCCGCACCGCCCGGATGATCTCGGGGTAGGCGCCGCAACGGCAGATGTTGCCGGCGAGGAAGTGGGCGATTTCCTCGTCGCTGGGAGCCGGGTTCTCACGCAAGAGTTGGGTGGCGGTGAGCACCATCCCCGGGGTGCAGAAACCACATTGGAGGGCGGACTCATCGATGAACGCCTGTTGCAGAGGGCTGAGCCGACCGGGACGCCCGATGCCCTCGATGGTCTCGATGACGGCGCCGTCGAGGACCTGGGCCAAGACCAGGCAACCGGCCACGGCTCGCTGATCGACCAGCACGGTGCACACTCCGCACACACCGATGCCACAGCTCTCCCGATTCCCATACAACCGCTCGAGTCGGAGCAAATCGGTGAGGGTGTCATGTGACTCGGCCACCAGCTCGGTCGGCTCACCGTTGAGCGTGACGTTGATGCGGCGCTCACCGGACATCAATCGACCCCACCCCCGGCGACTGGCGCCGGGGCGCCCAACGCCTGCCAGATGCGCTCGCTGGTCAAGGGCAGGTCATTGACCCGGACCCCTGCTGCGTCGTAGAGAGCGTTTGCGATGGCCGGCGCTACGGCGAAACCTCCGCTCTCCCCGACTCCCTTGGCCCCGAAGGGGGCGTCACCTTCGGCCGGGAAGTCGATGAGGTGGCTCTCGAAGCTCGCCGGCAGATCGAGCAGGCCGGGAACCCGGTAGAAGGCGAGACCGGCGTTGGTCAGCTGACCGTCCTCATAGATCAGCTCCTCCGACAAGGTCATCCCCAGCTGCATCGTGGCCGCACCGGTGAACTGGCCCCTCACCACATCCGGGTTTATCGCCCTCCCCGAGTCACCCACCACTACCAGCTTCTCCACCTTCAGCGTCCCCGTCTCGAGATCGACCGAAACCTCTGCCCCCGCCCCACCCACCATCCAGAAGGAGGCGATGTCGGGAGACTGCCCGGTCTCCAAGTCGGGAGGCTGATAGCTCGGGGTGAACTCGCCGCGCCCGATGATGTTGCCGGCCTGCATCCCGAACTGTCGCTCCATCAGTTCCGCCAGAGAAAGGCGGGCACCACCACGAGCGATGACCGCCCCCTCGCTGAGCTCGAGATCCTCCCGGGACACGCCCGTGTGGGCGGTGGCGAGGTCGAGCAACTGCTCACGCACCTCGCCGGCGGCGCGGACCAGCGCTTTGCCCATGTGAAACAGCGAACGGGAGCTCAAAGTGCCCATGTCGTAGGGTGTGAACTGGGTGTCGGGGTGCACGACGGAGATGTCCTCCGCCTCCAGCCCAAGTACCTCGGCGACAATCTGGGCGTAGGCGGTATCCGAGCCCTGTCCCATGTCCACGGTCCCGCAATGCACAGTGCAGCTGGCGTCCCCGGACAGACCGACCACCGCCACCGATGTCGATGGCGTCATCGCAGCCTTGAGGGCGAACGCCACCCCCCGACCCCTCCTGACGCTCCCCACTCCACGGTCGATCGGCTCGTCCCACTGCATCGAGCTGCGCAGGACACCGAGCACCTCCTCTGTCCCCGCGCCGACCAACTTCGTGCCGGAGGCGTGGTCCCGGCCGTTGCGCAGCACGTTGCGCTCCCGGAACACGAGGGGGTCGATGCCGAGTTCAGTGGCGATGATGTCGGTCTGGCACTCATATGCCCAGGCCACCTGGGGGATGCCGAAGCCGCGCATGGCCCCGGCGGGGGGAAGGTTGGTGTACACGCACTGCGAGTCGATCGACATGTGCTCGATCTCGTACGGCCCGCCTGCGGTGAACCCCGTCTTCTGGGCAACCCGGGGCCCGATATCGGCATATGCGCCGGTGTTCCACTTCACATCGCAATGACGAGCCACGATGGTCCCGTCCGAATTCACCCCTGTTCTCAGCGTGATCGACGTGGCATGCCTGGTGAGGGTGAAGAACTGCTCCTCCATCGAGAGTGCGATTCGCACGGGGCGATGGGTGAGCATTGCACATGCCGCGGCGAGTGGTTCCAGCTTTGGATAGAGCTTGGCTCCGAAGCCACCGCCGAGGAACGCCGTTCGCACCCGAATCATGTTCTCGGGGACACCGAAGAGCCGGGCCAGCTCGATCTGGATTATCGACGGGTTCTGTGTCGCCGAGTGAACCGTGATCAGACCCTTCTCCCCGATCTCACCGATACAGACGAACGGCTCCAATGTGGCATGTGTGCTGCCCGGGGTCCGGAAGGTGTGCTCGAACACATGATCGGATTCGGCCAGGCCCTTGGCCACATCTCCTTGCCTGAGCCGAAAGGCGAGGGCCACGTTCGTGTCACGACCGTCGGGCAGCGATTTGAGGTCCGGGAACATGGAGCTGGGGCGGATTCGGTCGTGGACGACGGGCGCACCGGGCTGACAGGCCTCGACCTCGTCGAACACGGCGGGCAGATCCTCATACTCGACGACGACCAGGTTGGCGCCGCGTGCAGCGGCGTGGACATCGTCTCCGAGCACACATGCAACCGGCTCGCCCACGAACACCACCTTGTCGATCGCCAGGACTGGTTGGTCGAGGAAGGCCGGACCCATGTAGTCCACGCTGGTCACCGCCTTCACGTCCTCGGCAACCACCACCCGACGCACACCGGGCACTTGCATGGCTGCGGAGACGTCTATCTCCTTGATCCAGGCGTGGGGTCTCGTGCTGCGCACGATCTTCCCGTGCAGCATGCCGGGAAGATCGAGGTTGTGGATGTACTCGGCGGTCCCGGTCACCTTGGCTTCGCTCTCGAGTCGGCTCATCGACCGGCCCACCTGCTGTTTCGACATCAGGACGCCGCCCCTGTCACATCATCGACGATCAAATCTTCCAGCGCCCGCCGCAGGTGCACCGAGACGAGCTGACGCCGGTAGGCCGCCGAGGCGTACGGCCCATCTCGAAACCCGAGAGTCTGGACCACCTCTCCGACCGCATCGCGAATCGAGTCGGCACTCTGGGGCCCGTCGTCCAAGGCGGACTCGAGCTGGTGGAGGCGCATGGGACGATCGCCGAGCGCCCCCAACGCCACTCGAAGACGTTTCATGGATCCGTCGTCAAAAGATGCAACCGCGGCCACGCCGAGCATCGGCCAGTCGTCGGCCGTGCGCTCGGTGACTTTGCGATATGTACCGCGATGTCGCCCGAGAGGGGGAAGCTCGACTTCGATGATCAGCTCGTCACTGCGGAGGGATGTCTCGTAGTAGCCCACGAAGAGATCGTCGACCTCGATCCACCGATCACCACGCAGGCTCCGGGCGAGCACTCGCGCCCCCAGCGCGAGGAGAACCGGCGGCAGGTCCATCTGAGGGTGGGCATGTGCCAGCGCTCCTCCGAGCTGGGCGACGTTCCGAACCCTTGTCGACGCCAGGACACTCAGCGCCTGTCCCACGATCGGGAATGCGCCCACCAGCTGCTCGGATTGCTCGAGGTCACGCAGAGTGGCCATCGCCCCCAGCTTGAATCCACCGTCGTCCAGAGGAGTGAGACCCGACGTTTCCGGGGTGATCCGGCCGAGATTCACCAGGGTGCTGGGACGGAGAAAGTCATACTTCATCAGGACGGTGAGGCCGGTCCCGCCTGCCAGGGGCCGCACCATGGGGTCTTCGGTGGCAAGAAGCTCGAGGGCCTCGATCAGGGTCTCCGGATGCTCGATGGTGAACCCGGTGTGCACTGGTGATCAGCTCGCCCAGCTCGAAACCGTGGCCGCAGCTGATACATCGCCCTGGATCGGGCCTCTCGTCTCGGATTCGACCATTCGTCTCATCGTATAGGATGCACAATCCATGATGAAACGGGATGGGACGGGGGACCTGGTATCAGGAGCAGCCGGTCCAAACCGCGATCAGAGGCAACGGAGGGATCCAAAGCGATGAGAGAAGCGTTCTTCACGCTCAGCACCGACTGGAAAGAGGGCATCAACTGGCCCAATGTCCGTGACTGGCGCCTGAAGCGGGCCCACGCCGAGATGGAGAGAGCCGGGCTCGGGGCCCTCCTGCTCTTCTACGACGAGAACATGCGCTACGTCTCCTCGACGCTCACACCCGGTTGGAACCGGCTCAAGCCTGGTCTCCGCTACGTGGTGCTCCCGGCCGGCAAGCCGCCGATCGTCTACGAGCAGGGCGACATCGGGTTCCATCTCGAGGTGCACAACCCGTGGATCCCCAAGGAGAACATCCGGCACTCCTACATCTGGATCAAGGGAGCAGTCGGCCCGGCCGCCGAGCAACAGGTGAACAAGTTCGTCGACTCGCTGCTCAACGACCTCGAGGAGGCGGGCGTCAAGGACCAGCCCCTCGGCGTCGACTTCATCGATATCAACTTGATGCGTGAGTTCGAGAAACGCCAGATCAACTGGACCGACGGGATGACCCCGATGATGAATGCCAGGGCGATCAAGAGCCCCGACGAGATCAAGGCGTTCTCCATCGTCGGCGCCATCTGCGACTACGTCCACTACGAGATCACCAACTTCATCAAGCCCGGGATGACCGAGAACGAGGTCGCCGCCTTCGGCTTCGAGAAGCTCTACTCCATCCCGGGGATGGAAGACGTCGAAGACGTCATCGTTTCCTCAGGTCCCAACGCCTGGCCCAACTGGAGGAACTTCTCCGACCGCATGATCCGTCCCGGCGAGCTGGTGATCATCGACCTGGCCGCCCTCACCTGGAACGGGTTCAAGTCCTGCGTGTACCGCACCTACTGCGTTGGCGGGACACCGACCGACGAGCATCAGAAGACCTACGACGCCGCCCACAAGTGGCTGTGGGACTCGATCGAGATGGTCAAGCCGGGGGTCACCACCGCCGATGTCGCCGCCAAGTGGCCCTCGGCCAAGGAGGCATGGGGCTACGAGGAAGAGGACCAAGCCGCCGCCAACAACTGGGGCCACGGCCTCGGCTTGGCCCAGTACGACCCGCCGGTGATCTCACGTATCTGGTCGCTCGACCACCCAGTCGAGATCAAGACCGGGATGACTTTTGCTCTCGAGACTCAGAATGGCAAGCTCCACGACCATGGTGTGCGGCTCGAGGAGATGCTCTACGTGACCGAAACCGGCTACGAGATGGTCTCCACATACAAGCAACACGAGATCATCTCGGTCACCTGACCGAGTGATCGTCGACCTCGACACGGAGGCCGGTCTCGATCCGGGCCGGGTCGGGGCGAAGGCGGCGTGGCTGGCGATGGGCCGGCGCAACGGGCTCCCCATCCTCCCCGGGCTCGTCGTAGAGACCGCCGCGTCCCGGGGCCACATGCGTCTGGCCGCCCTGGCACTGCCCCAGCGCGGATCGGGTGGAGCCAGGCTGGCAATCAACGCGGAGCCGCTCGGCATCGCCGACGAGCTCACCGCGGCGGGCTCCAGGCTCGGTGAGAGCCTGGTGGCCCGCTCTTCCACCGTGCTGGAGGGCTCGGGCCGGTGGTCGGGAGCATTCTCCTCCTACCTCGATCTCACCCCCGGCGACCTGCCCAAGGCCGTCCTCGGATGCTGGGCCTCGGCGTTCGCGGTCGCTGCCCTGGAACGGCAGGAGGCGGCTGGTGTCGAGCCCGGCTCGTTCGGAATGGCGGTGCTGGTGCAACCGGCGCTGGCCCCGGCCGCGGGTGGTACGGCCACCATCGAGGACGGAGGGACGGTGAGGGTCAGTGGGGTCAAGGGGTCACCTGCTCCCCTGCTCCAGGGCTGGAGCGCAGGTCACGATGCACACAGCCCGACGCCGGGGGAATGGCACGGAGACGAGCTGATCGACCTCGTGGGCCGCCCCGCGCTAGACGAGATCGCAGCCTGTATCCGGAGGGCGAAGACCTCCCTCGACGCCAACCATTGCGAATGGGCACTGGACGGCCAGGTGTGGATACTCCAACTAAGCGTCTCCCCGACGGCGCCGGTCACAGCGCCCGCGCTCCCGACCGGGCTGGTCGACCCACGCATGATCAGGATCGCCCGACTGGTGACCCGGGCAGGGGGCCGCCTCCGTGACGAGCTGATCCTCCCCTGGGCGTTGGCCGGGCTCCCCGAAACTGCACCTGACCAGGCCGAAGAGGCACCCGACCCGTTATCGCGGGCGAGAGGGCTGCGCGACGAGCTGGTGTCCGAGGTGTGGGGAATGCCCGCGGCAGAGGCGCTCGCCGCCTCCCGCGCCTGCATTGCCGGTGTCCTCGGGCCGGATCCGGTCCCGGCCCTGGACCGTATCTCCGGTCTGGCAGCTCCTGACGAATCCCGCGCCCGCCGACTGATGGCGCTGGTGGAGGAGCTGCGTTCGAAGGACGACGCCATGCCCCGGCTCGGCGTGGGACGTTGGGAGCCATTCGTGGCCGCAGTCGTCCTGGGCGCCGGAGAACATCAGCAGGGGGCAGCGGCATCTCCAGGGATCGGAGCCGGGATCCGCTGTCATATCGCGGACCCGAGCGACCTGGATCAGTTCGCAGCGCGCGCCGTGATCACCTCACCCCGCCCCATCGCCAACCTGGCGCCGTTGCTGTGGGACGCGGCCGGCATCGTCACCGCCACCGGCAGCCCCTCGGCCCATCTCTTCGAGTCGGCCAGGGCGCTGGGCATCCCGGCCGTGTCCGGGGTGGAAGTTCCCGAAGGCGATCAGATCGTGGCCATCGACGGCCACACCGGGCTGGTCGCCGCCCTCACCATGAACGGAGACGAGAATGTCTGAGCGGATTGGAGTCATCGGGCTGGGAGTGATGGGATCGGCGATGGGCCGCAACCTGCTGGCGGCCGGTCACCAAGTGCTGGGGTTCGACACCGACCCGCAGAAGAACGCGACCTTCGCCGACATCGGCGGCGAGACCGCCTCGAACGCAGGCGAGGTGGCCGGCGCCACCGAGGTGGTGGTCCTCTCCCTGCCGACGACCGCCGCACTGGCGTCGGTG
>Ga0299914_10000985_pt1 | contig 18131 bp, 16 predicted proteins | sample RVTome_10_FD_201361 | JGI IMG/M metagenome (GOLD analysis project Ga0299914, IMG submission 201361) | Soil microbial communities from uranium-contaminated site in the Upper Colorado River Basin, Wyoming, United States - RVT153D57 (version 2) ...
GTGCACGGCGATCGCGGGTGGCCGCGGGTACGCGGCCAGGGGCGGCCACGCGCTGTCCGGGCCCGCCGGTGGCTGCGGGCCGGCCGCCCGCGACTCGCGCAGCAGCCGGTACTCCTCCTCCAGCACGCGCCGCTGCTCGGCCAGCTCGCGCTCGCGCTGCTCGACGTGCTTCTCGCGCGCACGCAGCGACGCCCCCGAGGGCCGCGGCTCCGGATGAGGCTCCGCAGAAACGGGCGCCGCCGGCGCGGGCTCCTCCACCGGCGCCGCCGCGGCCGGGGATTCGATCTCGGGCACGCCGCTGCCGGGTGCCAGCACGCCCGTGGCCTCGAGCTCCAAGAGCGCGTCGGCCGCGAGCGGACGGTCGATCGTCCTGCGCTCCTCGCCGTACCCGAAGAGCAGGATCGCGTCGCAGATGACGTTGATGATGCGGGGCACACCCCCGCTGCGCGCGTGCACCAGCGCCGTCACCTCCGGCGGGAACACCAGCGGCGCCCCGACGGCGGCCCGGCGGAGGCGGTGATTGATGTAGGCGCCGGTGTCGTCCGGATCGAGCGGGTTCAGGTGATAGCTCACCGTGACCCGCTGCCGCAGCTGTTCGAGCTGGGGCTGCGAGAGCGCGGCGCGCAGGTCGGGCTGGCCGACGAGCACGATCTGAATCAGCTTCGACTTCTCGGTCTCGAGATTCGAGAGCATCCGGATCTCCTCGAGCGCCGGCAGCGACAGGTTCTGCGCCTCGTCGATGACGAGCAGCACGAGCCGGCCGGAGGCCCGTTCTTCGACGAGGAAGTCCGCGAGCGTCCGGAGCATGAGCGGCTTGCTGGCGGACGGCTCCAGGCCGAAGTCGATCAGGATCGCCTCGAGCAGCTCGTGCGGCCCCAGCATCGTGTTCATCAGCCGCGCGACGGTCGTCTCGCGGTCCAGCCCGCGGAGCAACGTCTGCAGCAGCGTGGTCTTGCCGGATCCGATCTCGCCGGTGATCACGACGAACCCGGCGTGGCCTTCGATCCCGTACCGCAGGTAGCTGAGCGCCTCCTGATGTACCCGGCTCGGGTAGAGGTAGTCCGGATCGGGACTGAGCGAGAACGGCCGCTCACGAAGCTGGTAGAAGCGTTCGTACATCGGTCACCTGCCTGCGATGCGCACCAGCGCCGGGCGATCCGGCGCCGCCGGTTCGGGCGGCGTCACCGCCCGCGGGCGCCTCTCGGCGTCGATCAGCGGAAGCACCTCCGCCAGCGCGCGGTCATAGTCTTCCGGGAAGTCCACTTCGATCCACGGCAGTCCCCGCGTCCCGATGGCCCAAACCGGGCGCTCGACGGCGAGGGCGGCGAACGCCCGTGGCGCCCACTCGCGGACGCCTCCGCCGGCAACAATCCTGTCGAGGATGCGGACGAGCGCCGGCGCCGCGGCGGCGTCGAAGCGGGCCAGCCCCACGTTCTCGCCGTCGGCGTCAGGGCCCAGCGTCTTGTCCATCTCGAGGACGCGACCCCCGCGCACCCGGACCTTCATCTCCTCGTCGCCGAACGGAGGGCCGGCGGGATCGCGGTACGAGACCAGCAGCGCACACTCGTGGCGGGCTGTGAGCAGGTCCGTCAACAGCTGCGGGTGGAACAGCACGTCGCAGTTGAGGACGACACAGCCGCCGGCCATCAGATCCCGCGCCAGCCACAGCGAGTAGAGACTGTTCGTTTCGGCATAGGCGCGGTTCTCCACGTACTCGATGCCCGCCCCGCAGTGGCGCCGCACCTCGTCTCCGCGGCATCCGACGACCACCGCCACGTCCGGCACGCCGGCGTGGCGCAGCGCGCGGATCTGCCGCTCGATGAGCGTCCGGCCGCCGATCGGCAGCAGCGCCTTCGGCACGTCGGAGGTATGGCCGTTGAGGCGCGTCCCTCGTCCCGCGGCGAGAATGACCGCTCTCATTGCCGCTCCACCCTGGAACGTCGGAGTCCGGATCGCGGAGTGGACACTGCAGAGCCTCCTTATGCGACCGCCGGCACGCGCCGGTAGCGGCCTGCCAGCTCGATGGCCTTGCGACCGTAGAACCGCCGGTCGCCACTCGAGATCGCGAGGCCGAAGAACAGCGCCTCGTACAGCAAGGCACCCGCGGCGAGCTGCACGGCCGCCGGCAGCAGCCCGGCCGGTACCATCGCGCGGGTGGACCAGAGGAAGAGAGCCGTCACGGCGGCCGGCCACGCGGCGGGCCAGATGGCCTGACGGAACGCCTCCCCGACGGGAATCGCCACGCGCCGGCAGGCGGCGGGAAAGAGGACGCAGATGTTGGCGACCGCCACCGGAATCAGCGTGGCGATTGCCACGCCCGCCAGCCCGAAGCGCCGGATGAGGACGATGCTCAGCGTGATGTTGACGGCGGCGACGGCCGCGTTCGTCCAGGCGTTCAGCCGCGGGTGCCGCGCGCCCTTCAGGATCAAGCTCGCGCTCGCGGCCCCCACGCGCACGGCCACCGTGGCGGCGAGAACCTGCACGACGAACACGCTGCCGGCGAAGCTGGAGCCGACCCACGCCTCCACCACGCGGTCGGCCAGCACGATGAGCCCGACGCACACCGGCATCGCGAGCGCCAGCGACAGCCGCGTCCCCTGCACGAGGATGAGCGTCAGCCGATCTCCCCTCCGCGCCGCGTCGCTGTCCACTACCAGGGGGAAGAGGACGTCGTTCAACTGGCTCGTGAGCTGGTGCGCCAGATCCGCGAGGCGCTGGCCGACGGTCCACACCGCCACTGCCGCCGTGCCGAGCAGCGCGCCGACGATCAGCGCGTCGGCCGAGTAGTTCACCCGGAGCGACCAGTCGAGGATCAGCATGTAGACGCTGAACGAGGTGACCTCGCGGAGCCGCTCGCGGCGGAAGAGCCGCGGCGAGAGCCGCAGCGCCGGGTAGACGTGCCACGCCGTCCAGGCGAAGGCCCCGAGCGACAGCGCGCGCACCAGCGTCGTCGCGGCGACCAGCTCCACCAGGCCGTAGCCGGCGAGCAGTACCGCCACGTTCACGATCGCGACCGCCACGCTCGTCGCCACGCCGACGATGCTGTTCAGGTAGCCGCGCTGGAAGCCGTAGACCACGGCCCCGAAGACGCCGAAGACGAAGCGCAGTGCCACGAACGCGCCGATCATGAGCAGGATCTGGCGTCCGATGGCGGCCTGCTCGGGCCCGATGGCGAACAGCGACTCCAGGTGCCACGCGAGCAGCGCCGTGACGCCGAACGCCAGGGCTCCGGCACCCGCGAAGACGACGGCGAGCGTGCTGAGGATCTCGTTGAGCGCCGACTGGTCGCGCCACGCGCGATACTGCGCGACGAACTTCACCAGCGCGCCGCCGTACCCGAGATCGAGCAGGGAGAAGTGCACCGTGACGGCCGCCATGAGCGCCCAGAGCCCGTACGCGGCCGGCCCGAGGTGCGTCATGTTGAACGGCAGCAGGAGGAGTCCGATGAGGGCCTCGGTTCCGAGCGCCACGTAGCGCAGGCTCACGTTGCGGGCCACGAGATCGAGGGGATCGTCGGAACCGCCCCAGAGCCGCGCGTCGGCGACGGCCGTCACTTGGCGCCCTTTCCCCACAGGATCACCTTCACCGTATCGACGACGATCGTCAGGTCGAAGCCGATCGAGAGGTGCTTGATGTAGTAGAGGTCGTACCGCAGCTTCTCGCGCGCGTCCTCGATCGACGCCCCGTAGCGGTACTTCACCTGCGCCCACCCCGTGACGCCGGGCTTGACGGCGTGGCGCTGCCGGTAGAACGGGATCTCCGCGGCGAGCTGCTCGACGAAGAACGGGCGCTCCGGCCGCGGGCCGACGAAGCTCATGTCGCCGCGCAGCACGTTCCAGAGCTGGGGAAGCTCGTCGATGCGCGCGAGGCGGAGGAGGCGCCCGACGCGGGTCACCCGGTCGTCGTCATCCGACGCCCAGACCGGCCGGTCCGTCTCCGCATCCACGCGCATCGAGCGGAACTTGTAGAGCGTGAACAGGCGGCCGTTCTCGCCGACGCGCTCCTGCGTGTACAGTGCCGGTCCGTCCGAATCCAGGCGGATCGCCGCCGCCGTCAGCGCCATCAGCGGCCCGGCGAGCGCCAGGCCCACCGTCGAGAGCGCGACATCGATCCCGCGCTTGGCCCAGCGCGTGAGCCGCCGTGCGCGGAACCCGTCGGAAAAAATCAGCCAGCTCGGCTTCAGCTCGTCGAGCAGGATCTTGCCCGTGAGCCGCTCGTACAGCGTCTCGGCCTCTTCCACCCGCACGCCCGACAGCTTGGCGGCCAGCAGCTCGCTCACGGGGAGCCGTCCCCGACGATCCGACAGGCCGACGATGATGCGGTCGACTTCGAAGCGGCGGACGATCGGCAGGAGCTCCGCGGGAGTGCCCACGACGCGCGGGTTGACGACGCTGCGTCCCACCATCGCCGGATCGTCATCGATGAAGCCCACGATGTGGTAGGCGAAGTCGTGCTGTTCGAGCACCTGTCTCGCGACCTTTCGCGAGTTCGGTCCGGTGCCGATGATGAGCAGCCGCTCCTGCAGGCGCCCGAGCCGGCTCAGGTGCAGGAAGAACAGGCGCCACGCGACGATGGCGACGACAAACAGGACGATGGAGGAGATGAACGTCCCGCTGCCCAGGACGAGTCCGGGGACTGCGAGATAGAGCAGGGCGAGCAGGATCGACGCGGCGCCGCTCGCCTGAAGGAGCCGGATCACCAGCTCACGCCGGGAGTGGACCGTCGTGAGGTCGTACAGGTCGTTGTAGTAGAAGCACAGCTGGCACACGGCGGCGATGACGACGATCTTCCAGACGACGTCGTCGGTATCGGCGGCCGTCAGGCGGACCGCCAGCGTCAGCGATCCCACGATCAGCAGGATCTCGAAGGCGAAGGCGGTGAGCCCCCGCGCCGACACCTGGCGGTTGAAGACCTGCATCGACCCTTTCATCAGGCCTGCGGGGCCGGCACGCTGTACGGGGGGCGGGCGCCGTCGGTCCCGTTCAGCACGAGGCCCAGAAAGCGGTTCGCGTCGACGACCGACAGCGCCCGCTCGATGTCCGGCTTCGTCGTGGCGCCCGCGCGCACGACGAGGAGGACGCCGTCGACCTGCGGTGCCAGGACGCTCACGTCGGCGAGCGGGATGATGGGCGGCACGTCCACGAGCACCCGATCGAAGCGCGTCCGCAGCGCGTCGAGGGCGTGCCGCATCGCCGTCGAGCCGAGCTGCTCGGCCGGCTTCTCGTCGGCGGCGCCGGCGGGAAGCACCGTCAGGTTGAACTGCGGCAGCTCGACCAGCGCCTCGTCGAGCGGCAGGCTCCCGCTCAGCACGTCGCTCAATCCCGGGCTGCGCGGCAGCCCGAGCAGGGTGTGCACGGCGGGCTCGCGCAGGTCGGCGTCGACCAGGACGATCCGCCTGTTGAACTCCTGCGCCATCGTCAGCGCAAGGTTCGCGGCGGTGATGGTCTTGCCGTCGCCCTTGGCGGGGCTCGTGACGAGCAGGACGCGGCGGGGCCGCCCGTCCTCGCCGAGGACGATGCGGGTGCGCAGCGTCCGGTACTGCTCGGCGATGTCGGCGTGCGGCGCGAGCGCCGCGACGAGCAGCGGGCTCATGTGACCCGCCTCGATGACGCGTCCCGACCGCGGCCCGAGCTCGCGGAGGGCCGGAGGCGGGGGCGCCGCCTCGCGGGCGGCCGGCGGCGGCACCAGCGGCATCGGCGAGGGCGCCGACGTGTGCGTGTGGCGCACGGCGCCCTCGCGCTCCGCCTTGGACAGGATGTCGTGCATGCGGCTCATACGTGTCTTCCTCTCTCTGCGTCAGGCCGCTTCGCCCAGATCGATGCGGGGAATCTCGCCGAGCACCGGCACATCGAACTGGTTCTGCAGCCCCCGCACGTCGTAGACGGACCGGTCGATGTACTCGCGGCCGAGCGCGCCCGCGACGCCGAGGCCGAACCCGAGTCCGAGGGCGACCAGGAGGATGCGCGGCACGTTGGGCGACTCCGGATCGGCCGGCAGGTAGGCGGCGTGGAGCACCTGGAACTGTTCCCCTCCCTGGCGCCGCTCGAGGCTCTCGGCGAGCTGGGCCGCCTGCAGCTTCTGGCTCAGGGCGGCGTACTGGTCACGCTCGAGCCCGTACTCGCGGGTGAGCGATTGGAGCTGCTGCTCCACCTTCGGCGCCGATTCGACACGGCTCTCGTACGCCGCGAGTTGAGCGCGCGCCCGCGATTCGGCGCGCTGCATGTCCCGGATGCGCATCCGCGCCGTCTCGCGATCCGCCAGCAGCTGGCGATAGGCCGGATCGAACTTGAGCGTCGACAGACGCTCCTCCTCCGGCTGCTTCATCGCGTGCTCCGCGTCCCGCTTCGCCTGCGCCAGCTCGTCCTGCAGGCGTTGAATCTCGGGATGCTTGTCCGTATAGACGCCGCGCGCGTCGGCGAGCGCCTTCTGCAGCTGCATCACGCGTGCGTGTCCGGTCGCGGCGCCGCCCGGCAGCAGCACGTCCTCGGCGCCGCGCCGCATGGACTCGATCTGCCGTTCGATCATGGTGAGGCGGTCCTGCTCCCCTCGCAGCGCCATCGCGTTGGACTCGAGCTGCTGGCGGATGCCGGCCGCCATGGCGAGATTGGCCTGTGTCTGCTCCGGCAGGCTGCCCATGTACGCCTCCTTGGCGTCCCGCAGCTGGTTCTCCAGCCGGCCCAGGCGCTCCTTGCTGCTCGCGAGCTGGGTGGCGATGAAGGCGGACGTGTCCTCGGCGCGCGCCTCGCGCGTGCGCGAGGTCACCTCGACGAAGACGCTGGCGAGGCGGTTGGTGACGCGCTGCGCCAGGCTCGGGTCCGCGGCGGCGTACGAGAGCAGGAAGGCCTCGAGCTGGGGGCGGTCGCCGCCGCTGACGTTCCGCAGCAGCGAGACCGGCTCGACCTTGATGCGGTCCGGCTGCAGCATCGCGTCGACGGCGCGGTCCACCTCGTCGGGCGGCGCGAGCTTCTCCTCGCGGACGACCCGCTCGAGCACCGGTCGGCTGAGCAGCTGCTGGGCGACCGCGCGCACCCGTTCCTCGCGCGAGATCGCCCCCGCGGAGCCGACGAGGTCGCTCGAGACCTTCGGCGAGGCGACGGCCACCGTCGCGTGCGAGCGGAAGACGCGAGGCGCGAAGATCGCGACCAGCACGCCCACCACGATGCAGACGACCAGCGGGGCGATCAGCCACCACCGGCGGCGGTACACGAGCGAGAGGTAGTCCAGCGGATGAAAGCTCTGTTCCTGCATCACTGAATCCTCATGGGGCGAAGCGTCACGATCTGGACGCCGACGCGGTTGCGGTCGACGCGGCCGCCCGCGACGGGCGTGTCCGAATAGGCGCGGCTGTAGAAGGCCTGGAGGCGGAGCCAGCGGTGCACGGCGTAGCCGACGGTGGTCTCGATCCAGAGCGCCGAGAGCCCCAGCTCGCCCTCGATCACCGGCGCCGCCTCGCGCCAGGTCACGTCGGTCTGGAGGTCGACACGGCGGGCGAGCGGCACGCGGACGTGCCCGCCGAGCTCCGAGTTCCGCAGGCTGCCGCCGATGCCGAACGCCGGCACGAAGGAGTGCATGAAGCTGACGCCGTACGACGCGTGCGGCATCCGCTGCGACAGCGCGACGCGCGCGGAGGGACCCAGGCGCGCGCCGAACTCGTCCGGCAGCGACAGGCGCGACAGGCCGAACCCGCCCTCCAGCGTGGCCGAGGGGGAGAGCCGGACCACGACGGTGCCCTCGCCATCCTGGATGTTGAAAATCTCCTCCTCGATGTGGCCGACGATCGCCCGGCGGAAGGTGTACGTGCCGCCGACGCGGACCCGCGCGTTCAGGGCGTAGGCCGACCCCATCGTGAACGTGTGCATCTGCCCTCCCTGCAGCAGCGCGGCCCGCTCGTCGTCAGGGCGATCGAACTCGGCCCACTGGTAGCCGTACGAGCCGTTGAAGGCCAGGCGGGGGGACGTCTCCACGGTGAACCCGCTGCGCAGGTCGAACTGCTCCGTCCCCGTGCGGAGGAACGGCACGCCGCCGACATCGGTGGCATCGGTGGTCGGCGCGTTGGCGTAGGAGCTCGTGAACTGCAGCACCGCGTGCTTCGAGGCCTGGTGCCGGAGGTCCATGCGCCCGCGCTGCTCGAAGCTGTCGAACTCCTCCAGCGTGCGATAGCGGACGAGCGAGCCGCCGTAGCCGAAGTCCAGCTGCGTCCGCTTCGCCGTGTACGTAAGATTCAGGGCCGGCCCGACGACGCCGATCGTGTCGTTGGGCGTCGGGTTCCCGCCGCCGGCGAGCACCGGGTTGTCGTCGTAGCTCAGCCCGAAGCTCACGCGGGGCGTGAAGACCCATCCCGGCGCGCGCCTCTCCGCCGGCGCCGCGCCGAAGTCCTGCGCGCCGGCGCCGACGGCACACGCGAGCACGAGGATGACCACCGCGACTGGTGCTCTCATGACGTCCTCTCTCGACTCCTACGGCACCACCACGGTGTCGCCGGGCTGCAGCATCATCGGCGGCCCCGTGGCGGCGAGCGCCTCCTTGTAGTTGAAGGCGATGCGCTGCTGGCCCCGGCTCGTGCGGCGCAGGATCTGGATCTTCTTGGTGTTGGCGAAGTCCCGGAACCCTCCGGCCATCGCGAGCGCCTGCAGCACGCTCATCGGACCGTGCATCGGAATGGAGCCGGCGTTGCCGACCTCGCCGATGACGTACACGAGCGGCGGCACCGCCTCGACGACGATGACGGTCACGACCGGATTGGTGACGTACTCGCGAAGCGCCTCGGTGAGGCGGTCCCGCAGCTCGAGCGGCGTGGACCCGCTCGCCTGGAGGTCGCCGACGAGCGGCAGCGTGATCTTGCCGTCGGGCCGGATCTGCAGCGACTGCGAGAGCTGCGCATCCTTGTAGACCTCGACGCGCAGCTTGTCGCCGGGACCCAGCCGATAATCCGGCGACTGGGCGGCCGCGGCTGACGGCCGCGTCGGCACGCCGGAGGCCGAGCCGGTCGTGGCCACCGGCTCGGGTGAGGGGCTGCCGGTCTGCGCCGCGGCCGGGCCGATCGCCAGCGCGGTGAGGACGAGGAGGGCGATGCCTGTGCGTGTGTGCATAATCAGCTCCGCTCGGATTCCGTATCCCGGCCGCCGCGCCAGTTGACGAGCGGGCGCGCCGCCGCCTGACGCCGCAGGGATGCGGCGTCGACCGCGTGCGTCGGATAGCACGCGGCGCCGACCGCCAGGCGGAGCGGCGTCGGGAAGTCGTAGTGGCCGATGCGTGCCATCAGGCGGTCGATGACGCGCGTGGACGTGTCGAAGTCCGCGTCGAGCAGGAGGAGCGTCAGCAGCCCGCTGTCCGCCCGTCCCAGCGGATCGGTGTCGCGCACCTCGCGGCCCACGACCTCCGCCAGCTCGCCCACGGTGCCGGGGTCCGCCGAGAGCGTGAGGCCCTCCCACTCGCGCCGCGCCTCGATGACGACGAGCGTGAGGAAGTTCTGTGCGCGCACGGCCCGCTTCAGCTCGCTCTCGAGCACGAACTCGAACGCGGGGGCCGCGAGCAGCCGCGAGCCCTGTTCCATGAAAGGCTGGCTCTCCATCTGCTAGGACGCCCTGTCGAGTCCGCTTTCCTTGATCTTGTAGAGCAGCGCCTTGTAACTGATACCCAGGATTTCTGCGGTCTCCTTGCGGTTCCACCGCGTGTGCTGGAGCATCCGCAGGATCAGTTCGCGCTCCGCCTCACGCGCCGCCTGGCGCGAGATGTCCTTCAGCGAGCACTTGCCATTGGCCGGCGCGGACGGCGCGGCCGCCGCCGGCGCTGCCGCGGGCGAGGCCGGCGGAGCCGTGGACGGGACGGCGGCCATCGGCGCGGCATCTCCGGCGGGTGCTGAGGCGCCGCGGAGGCGCGGCACGGTCGGCGCCTGCAGCAGCTCCTTGTGAATGGCCTCCTCGCCTCCGAGCACCACGGCGCGCTTGATCAGGTTCTCGAGCTCGCGGATGTTGCCGGGCCAGTCGTGCTCGGCCAGCATGCCGACGATCCCCGGCGACAGATCCAGGAGCGGCTTGTTGTATTGCACCGAATGCTTCCGGAGGAAGTGCGCGACGAGGCCGGGGATGTCCTCGCGGCGCTCGCGCAGCGGCGGCAGCTGGATGCTGACCACGTTGAGGCGGAAGAACAGGTCCTCGCGGAAGCTGCCGCCGGCGACCGCCAGCTCGAGGTTGCGGTTGGTCGCGGCGATGACGCGGACGTCGACCTTGAGATCGCCCTTGCCGCCGAGGCGCGAGAACTCCCCGTCCTGCAGCACCTGAAGGAGCTTCGCCTGCAGCGACGGCGACATCTCGCTGATCTCGTCGAGGAACATGGTGCCGTGGTTGGCGAACTCGAACTTGCCGGGCTTGTGGTGGATCGCCCCGGTGAACGCCCCCTTCTCGAAGCCGAACAGCTCCGACTCGAGCAGCTCGGTGGGCAGCGCCGCGCAGTTGACCTTCACGAACGGCTTGTCGTGTCTGGGCGACCGCGCGTGCACGGCGCGCGCCACCAGCTCCTTGCCGGTGCCGCTCTCGCCGCGCACCAGCACGGTGACGTCGGTCTCGGCGACGCGGTCGATCAGATCACGCACCTCCTGCATGCGCGCGGTGGTGCCCGGCAGCATGGCATCGCGCGACTCCGCCTGCAGCGCCTGACGCAGCAGCGCGCGGTCCTGGCTGAGCTGACGCTGCCGCAGCGCCTGCGCGAGCGGCGGCTCGAGGTCGGCGTCTCCGAACGGCTTCGTGATGAAGTCGCTGGCGCCGAGCTTCATCGCCTGCACCACCGTGGCCGTGCGGCCGTGGCCCGAGATGACGATGACGGGGACGTCCCGATCGATCCGGCGGAAGGCCGCGAGCGCCTCGAGCCCATCCATGCCGCCCGGCAGGATCACGTCGAGGAGGATGGCGTCGGGCCGCTCCGACTGGAAGCGCTCGAGCGCCTCCTCGGCGTTCGCCAGCGCGATGGCGGCGCAGCCGCGGCGATCGAGGTACTCACACAGAAAGCGGCGCATCGCCGCGTCGTCGTCCACCACGAGCACGTGAGGCGTCATGCGTGGCGCGCCCCGGTGACGAGCGCCAGTGGCGCGGGAATGGACCAGCCGGTCGTACGCACGCTCCCGTGCTCAGCAAGGGAGGTGCCACGACGGAATGGAAGGTGCGAGTTTGGCGAGCGGAAGGGCGCCGAGTGGAAGGCGCGTTCTGCCGGACGCGCGGCGGCGCGTCCGACAGTAACGGAGTTCTCAGAAACGGAAAGTCATTTCCGGCTGATCCCGCATTCCTTGATCTTGTTGAGCAGGGTCTTGTAGCTGACGCCGAGCTGCTGCGCCGCCTTGCGCCGGTTCCAGTGGACGCGCTGCAGCGTCTCGGAGATCGCGATGCGCTCGGCGCGCAGGGCGGCCTGTTTGGCGACGTCGGCGAGCGAGGCGCTCGAGGGCTCGGGCTCGTCGAGCACCGCCACGGCCGCGTCGGCCGGCGCGCCCTGGACGGCCGCGCCAGACGACAGCCCGCGGTACATCCGGGCATCGCCGGTCCCCATGGCCGCAAAGGAGGCCTCGACGGGAGGGGGTGACGGCGCGACCGGGGCGGCGCTGGCGGCTGCGGTCGCGGCGGCGGCCAGCGGCACGGGTCTCGGCGCGCGCGTCAGCTCGCTCATCACGAGCGTCTCGTCCTGCAGCACGACGAGCCGCTTGATCATGTTCTCGAGCTCGCGGACGTTCCCCGGCCAGTCGTATTCGTAGAAGCGATGGCGCAGCGCCTCCGAGAGCGGCTGCGCCGGACGGTTGTAGCGGCGCGAGAACTTCGCGAGAAAGAAGTCGGTGAGCGGCTGAATCTCGTCCCTCCGCTCCCTTAGCGGCGGGACGTAGATGTCGATCACCTTGAGGCGGTAGTAGAGGTCTTCGCGGAAGTCCCCCTTCAGCATCATCGACTCGAGATCGCGGTTCGTCGCGGCGACCACCCGCACGTCGACGTTCACGCGCTTGTTGCTCCCGAGCTTGGTGAACTCCGCATCCTGCAGGACGTGCAGGAGCTTGGCCTGCAGTGCCGGCTTCATCTCGGCGATCTCGTCCATGAAGATAGTGCCGCCGTCGGCCTGCTCGAATTTGCCGATGCGCGTCGTCGCGGCCCCGGTGAACGCGCCGCGCTCGTGCCCGAACAGCTCGGATTCCAGCAGGTCGGCGGGCAGCGCCGCGCAGTTCACCTTCACGAAGGGGCGGGCGCGCCGCCCGGACTGCTGGTGCAGGGCGCGGGCGACCAGCTCCTTGCCGACGCCGCTCTCGCCGCGGATCAGCACCGTGACGTCGCTGTCGGCGACCTGATCGACGACGCGCAGCATGCTCAGCATCGAGTCGCTGCGTCCCCACACGGCGCGATCCTGGTCGTCGCTGAGCTGCTGGCGCAGCTCGTTCAGCTCGCTCACCAGCCGGCTCTTCTCGATCGCGGCGCGGATCGCCGACTCGAGCGCGATCTCCCCCAGGCCTTCGGGGTCGTCGGGCTTGATGACGTAGTTGGCGGCGCCGAGCTGGACGGCCTCGACGATCGTGGAGGCGTGCCCGCGACCCGAGAGCATCACGGCCTGCAGCTCCGGACGGGCGGCCTTGAGGGCGCGCAGCGTCTCGAGCCCGTCCATCCCCGGCATCATCACGTCGAGGAGCACGATGTCGGGCGGATCACCCTGGCGAATCGCGGCGAGCATCTCGTCGCCGCGCGAGTAGGCGCGCGTCTCGTACCCGCGGAGGGACAGGAACGTGCGCAGGTACGAGGAAAACGCGGAGTCGTCGTCGACGATGGCCACGAGCGGTTTCTTCACGATCGGTTCTCCCTGAGCGGCAGCAGCACGGCCACGGCGCCCAGCAGGCGTCCGTCGGCCAACGACCAGACGCGGCCGCCGTGCTGATCGATGATGCGGCGGGCGATCGGCAGGGCGAGGCCCAGTCCGCCGCGGAATTCGTTGAGGACGCCCCCGGAGGCCCCGAACAGGTGGTCGGGATCGAGGTCGCGCCCGATGGCGACGGCCGCCACGCGGCGGCCCTCCGATTCGCGAACGCCGAGCCTCACCGCGACCTCGCCGGCGCTGGTCTGCTCGCGAAGAACGGCCAGCAGCAGCGAGGAGAGCGCGGCCGACAGGCGGGCGCGATCGCCGGACACGACCGTCTCGCCGGGCGTCGCGGACAGGGCCGCCTGCACGCCTCGATCGCGTCCTTCGTCGACGCGCGCCACCGCCTCCTCGAGCAGCGGACCGAGCGCCACGTCCTGCTTTGGGAGCGGGAGCGGGCCCGCGTCGAGGTTGGCCAGCTCGCCCAGCTCGGCGACGAGCGACGAGAGCCGGCCGCACGATCGCTCCGCCTCTTCGACGAGCTTCTGCTGCCGTTCGCTCAACGGGCCCACCTGCTGCCGCGCCAGCATTCGCAGATATCCCGACACGACGGTGACCGGCGTGCGAAGCTCGTGAACGGCGAGCGACAGCAGCTCGGCCTGCGGCGGCCGTTCCTTCCTGATCTCATCCACGTCCGTCATTGTGACGCACCCGCTCCTGCCACAAAGGGACAAACCGTTTCCAGCGCCGCGCAGGCGCCGTTCTCTGTTCTGCCACCGCACGAACCTATTTTCACCCGCCAGCTGCTTCCAGGGCGTGGCACGTCACTTGAAACACAACTGGATGCGGCGTCGGGCAGTTTCGCACCGACCGGCCGGCACGAGGTCCGCGTTTCAGGCAACGGGCCGGCGCCCGGCCGGCCGGACGCCGCACGAGAGGCTCGACCAGGAACACGAGGTTTCATGCGACGACGTATTCGAATGATTCTGCTGGCCGCGCTCGTGCTGGCGCTCATCGTGCCGTTCGGGACGGCACTGACGCTCGAGCGGCGGCCACCGGCCCCGGTCGCGGTCACCACGGTGCTGCAGACCGCGAGCGCCGATCTCACGGCTCCGCTTGCCCCGCACCCGCTGACCGAGGCCGCGATGCTGATGCTCACCGGCTGCCTCCTCATCGCGATCGCCGCGGCCGTCCGGCGCGCCTGAACGGGCCGCCGTTCCCCTCGTTCCTCGTTCCAACCTGCACGTCCGTTCGCCGCGCGGGTCCGTTCCATCCTGTCACGCCCGCACTCCCGCGCCCGGTCGCGTCGGGGCGTCGGGCTCACGGCGGCGGAGGAGGTGGAGGCTTCGTCCAGTTTCCCGCAAGACGCCGCCCGGGTGATAGCGCAACAGCAGGAGCGCGCTTCGCATCAGCGCCGGCCAGCTCCGCGGCTGCCGCCACTCCGAACCCAGGCGCGCGACGACGCGCTGGCCGTAGTGGTGGCGGAAGCTCCGCAGGCCCTCCTCGTACGCCCGCTGCCGCGCGAGATCGCGCCTGGCGTGACGCCGCTGTGCCCGCAGCGCCCTCACCGTGGACCGCAACATGACCGCCGGATCGCTCGACATGCTCGCATCATGGAGCCGGTAGTCGGCAACCGTGTGCCCGTGGCCCTGCACCGGCGCTTCGCGGGCGATGCGCAGATACAGATCGTAGTCCGCCGCTGCCGCCATCGCCGGATCGAACCGCAGCCACGGCGCGCACACGCGGCGCCGGAACATCGCCACCGCGGGCGCCCAGATGCAGTTGTTGCGGAGCAGCGCGGCGTAGGCATCGCCTTCGATGGGCGGCGGAGGGATGGTCAGCAGCGGCTCTCCGCGCTCGTCGATTCGCGCGCAGCGCCCGAAGGTGAACGCGCAGGCCGGCTGCGCCTCGAGCGCCTCCAGTCCGATCGCCAGCGCGTCGGGCCGGAGCCGGTCGTCGGCATCCAGGAACACGAGGTACTCGCCGCCGGCCGCCTCGATGCCGCGGTTCCGCGCGTCGGCGAGCCCGCGATTCGCCTGTCTCACGTACACGATTCCCGGGAAGGCCTGCGCCACGGCTGCCGTGTCATCGGTCGACCCATCATCGACGACCACGACCTCGCGGGGCCGGACCGTCTGTGTACGCACACTCTCGAGCGCCTCACGCAGAAACCGCCCCTGGTTGAAGCAAGGAATCACGACGGACACCGGCGGCGAGGTCATCGGCAAGTCGGTCGGCAGGTCCACGCGGGTCCGCGACGCGGTCTGCAATTGGCGTTCCGTCGGCGCCCCCGCTCAGAATCGAAGCAAAGTCGCGCAGCTGCGTTGCGATTTCGGACGGGCCGTGCCGGTGTGGACGCGGTTACACACCGGCTGATGAGATCGGCGCGTGGCCCCGACTGGCTCCGGCGCTCCGGGGCGTCGAAGCCCGCGACGCGCGCTCCGGCGTCTATAATTGAGGATGCTCCTCAGACAGTCACCGGATCTTCGCTGGTCGGACGTCACCGACGAGCGCCTCTACCTGCGGCGCCGCGAGTTCCTGCAGGCGGCGGGCGCGACGGTGGCCGGCGCCGCCGGGATGCTTGCGCTCGCCGATGCGGCAGGCGCGCAGACGGGGACGCCGCTCCCCGGCGTCGTGAAAGGCCCGTTCAGCACCGACGAGCCGCTCACGCCCTGGGACGACGTCACCACCTACAACAACTTCTGGGAGTTCGGGTCGGACAAGGGGGATCCCGCGAAGCACGCGGGGCAGCTGAAGACGCGCCCGTGGACGGTCGCCGTCGACGGCCATGTCGCGAGGGGCGGCGAGTTCTCCGTCGACGACCTGGTCAAGCCCTATCAGCTCGAAGAGCGGATCTACCGCCTCCGCTGCGTCGAAGGCTGGTCGATGGTGATTCCCTGGGTCGGGTTCCCCCTTGCCTCGCTGCTGAAGCGCGTGGAGCCGACCGGAAAGGGGAAGTTCGTCGAGTTCACGACGCTGCACGATCCGGGGCAGATGCCGGGCCAGCGGCGGCGTGCCTTCGATCACGGCATTCTCGGGGGGAGCGGCGGAGTTCTCGACTGGCCGTACGTCGAGGGACTGCGGCTGGACGAGGCCATGCACCCGCTCACGATCCTCGCCGTTGGTCTCTACGGCCGGGTGCTGCCGAACCAGAACGGCGCGCCGATCCGGCTCGTGGTGCCCTGGAAGTACGGCTTCAAGAGCATCAAGTCGATCGTGCGCATCCGGCTGGTGGACAAGCAGCCGCGCGGCAGCTGGGAGAAGTCGCAGCCGAGCGAGTACGGCTTCTATTCGAACGTCAATCCCGAAGTCGATCACCCGCGGTGGAGCCAGGGGCGGGAGCGACGGATCGGTGAGTTCTTCAAACGGCGGACGCTGATGTTCAACGGCTACGCCGACCAGGTGGCGAGCCTCTACACCGGTCTGGACCTTCGCAGGAACTACTGAAGCCGGCCGTACATGACGCCGCGCGTCCGGTGGCTGCTGATCAAGACGCCTGTCGTCCTGGCGGGCCTCGCGCCGCTGGCGTGGCTGATGGCGGGCGCCTTTGCGGATCGGCTGGGCGCCAATCCCATCGACGTCATCACCGACGAGACCGGCACCTGGACGCTGCGGTTCCTGGTGGCGACGCTGCTCGTCACGCCGCTGCGACGCTGGACGGGCTGGAACGCGCTCGTACGCTTCCGGCGGATGCTCGGCCTCTTCGCGTTCGCCTACGGCTGCCTGCACTTCCTCACGTATCTCTGGCTCGACCAGTTCTTCGATCTCCGGGAGATCGTGAAGGACATCGCGAAGCGCCCCTTCATCACCGTCGGCTTCACGGCCTTCGTGCTGATGATCCCGCTGGCGCTCACGTCGACGAAGGGGTGGATTCGGCGCCTGGGCCGCCGGTGGCAGCTGCTGCACCGCGTCGTGTACGCGAGCGCGGTGCTGGGCGTCGTGCACTACTGGTGGCTCGTCAAAGCGGACATCGCACGCCCGGCGCGCTACGCGCTGATCGTCGGCGTGCTGCTCGCGGCGAGAGGGTGGTGGGCGGCGGGGAAGCGGAAAGGGAAAGGGGAGAAGGGAGAAGGGAAAAGGCGGGCCAGAGCGCTCGCTCGCGGGGCGGGGCTCTAGCGCTGCCAGGGCCCGAAGTCCGAAGCCCGGAGCCCGAAGCCCGGAGCGTCAGTTCCGATGGTGTGCGGAGTTCTTGTAGTGCTCCTCGAGCAGATCCACCCCGAAGTCCCCGTCGAAGTCGCGCCAGACGGCGTGGATGTGGTTGGCGTCGTTCTGGGTGTTGTCGTACTCGATCAGGAACGTGGGTCCCTGCAGGCGGTAGTAGTGCGGCTCGCCGCGCGCGAGTCCGCCCATCCACGCGAAGCGGATGCCGTCCAGGCCGGCTGCGCGCAGGCGGGCGAGGCGCTGCTCGGCGACGGCCTTCGGCTGCGCGCCGGCGTACTCGTCGATGATGGCGAGCAGCAGCCCCCGCTGTTCGGTCGTGAGGTCCGCGAAGGCGACGCCGCGGTCCTCGAGGATCGCCGCCTTCCGCTGGTTGCCGGAGAAGACGTCCGGCGGCGCGGTGCCGCCGATTACGGCCTGGGCGCGCTGGGCGTCGGACAGCTTCTCGAGGAGTGCGCGCGCGAGGTCTTCCTCCGCGGCGAGCGCGCGCGTCCCCTTGCGCGGCCCGCTGCGCACCTCGGCCGGGTTGCTGCCGAAGAACTGCGGCGTCGATGCGATCGAGCGCCCGCCGACCATCGTCCAGTTCAGGGAGATGTGGTGCCCCTCGAAGCGCCAGCCCCACGTGCCGTCGGCGGATGGTTCGCCGAAGATTGTGACGTAGTAGAGATCCGGGTCGCGCCGGACGGGGTTCTGCTCGAGCTCGGCCAGGATCAGCTCCAGCGCGCGGATGGTTTCGGCCTTGGTGTAGCCCTTCTCGCTCAGCCCGGTCCGCAGCAGCGCCATCGCGGCATCGCGCTGCGGCGCGGACATCGCCTTGAGGGGGAGTCCCGCGCGCGGCATCGGCACGAAGTGCCAGCTGAATCGCTCCTCGCTGTCGAAGGCGAACCTCGCCTTCGCGCGCCCGTCATCGTCCAGGGCGGCGAGGAAGGCGGCGGCGGCGCGCGCCATGTCGCCGGCGGGCGCGGCATCGGCTCGCGGGAGGAGAACGCCGAGGAGAGCGAGCATCAGCAGTCCTGTCGTGGTGGAGGTGCGCATGGCGGTGGGGACATTCTAGATCCAGAGATGCCTCCGGGCCTCGGGCTTCGGGCTTCGGGCCGCGTCCGGACTTCGGGCCTTCGGACTTCGGGCCCCCGGACTTCGGGCCGTGCCTGAACCTCGGG